>Ga0247760_1002545_pt1 | contig 13522 bp, 7 predicted proteins | sample UWRJL171409R4_FD_179936 | JGI IMG/M metagenome (GOLD analysis project Ga0247760, IMG submission 179936) | Plant litter microbial communities from Arlington Agricultural Research Station in Wisconsin, United States - UWRJ-L171-409R-4 | ecosystem: Environmental > Terrestrial > Plant litter >...
ATCGCCTTATGGAACGTACTGCGTATTTCTCTAGTCATTAAGGGCTCTCAATATCTTGGTTTTGACGTATTTTTAAACAGCCCTCCAGCTGTTTGATTACTCCTCGAACACCTCCCCCAATAACCCTAAGGTCCCACGCTAACAAACATTCAAGGGGTTGAATTTTGAGACATCCATGGGAGCACCAATCACTTCATTGCATCGTTATTTCCCCTTTATATGTAAAGCTTCCCAAACGCCATGCTAAAATATCATCTCATTAGTGATGAACCTCCTGAGAATCTCTCTCCGTACCCTTCTCCTTCCCTTCAAATTTTCGCGACCCCTCAATGTCCATTGACCAGCTGACTCTTGCCATCCCATCAACAGGTCCCGATCTGTCCATGGTCCATATCTTGTCCCTTGTCCGCCTTGTGTCGCTGAAGGCGTCGCTGCAATTCTTCCCGCCGCCATCTGAATCATAACCCGATCCTCCTCGACCAGCCAATTCTTCCTAACATCGACTACGATGCTGCTCGCAAACCCCTGGGCCCGGGGATCTGGCCTGGCTCTGAATCCAAGTGGCAGCCCACCCAGCAGGTACACCAACTCTACCCTCTCCAGACAAAACTCATCAAGCGGGAGCGCCAAGGCTTCGGCGGTGTGTCCGAGAGCCACTCCAACAAGGCTTGTCAAATCCTCCACCACTCTCTCCGCAGCTTCCCTCTCCTGATCTAGCTCATCGTAAAGATATGTCCTTAGGCTAGGCTCGATCGCCTCAGCCACTTCCATCAGGAGTGTCATGACGTGAACGTGCCCAGGCCTTAAGGCCGCTTGGTTCTTCAGGACAGCGAACCAACCCAACACACTCGATAATAGTCCCACTACTCGTGGCAGGTCCTTTCCCTTGAGCTCCCTTGGAACGCAGCTCCATGTGAGGACGTCTCGCAGAGCGCCCGCGTACACCTCCAGGAACAACCACGCCTCGTGGACCTCTTGACATGCAAGTATTGCAGCAGGGAGGACGTGCTCGAGGACAAAAGACAGAATATTTGTCTCACGGGACATTGCCTTGACCAAGATACTGCGCTCTTGTTCCAGTTTCCCGTTGCCCAGGGCGATCTTGAAGTTGTTGTAGAGGTAGTGGAAGAGCTGTGATACTGCCCGGACATCTCGCTCGCCAAGACGGACACCATATGCCATAATACCAGCCGCGTGCATGAGCGGGTCTTGCACGGGTGGCGAATAATCCGGCCCGGGTTGCGTGAAGAACGGGTCCACGGAGCAAATATTCACGCCGTGTGATTTGATCATCGAAATGATATGTCTGACGAAGTCAACATAGGCTGCGTGCTCCGCGGCTTCTGGTCGTATCAAAGCCAAGTCCTCCTTCAAACGCGCCATGACTTGCTGCATCATCTTGCCGTAGTCGCCGCGAAGTTGGCTCGACGCCTGGCCGGATTCGGATTCTTGTAGCTTTCTTCGCATGTAGTGGACAGCGCACGAGAATAAATCGACGCTGGTGTTATAGTCGAGGGTTATCCCACCTGAGACGGCAGCATGGTTCATGAACTCAATGCTATGATGCTTCAACACCTCACCAAGGTAACTCTCAAACCCGCGGTACCGACAGGGCTGAGTAATACACAGGAGCCAGAGCCCTAGGATGGTCGTTCCGAGATCCTTGAAATCGAAGACGTGGTTTTTGAGTAGTATTGCAATGAACAAGGGCAGATATCTCCGTTCAGACCCCATCATCTTCATCGGCATCCCGGTGAACAGGCAGTGCTTCCCAGGAGAGAAAAACGGCGTCAATCGCTAGCAAGGATTAGTATCATTGTTCCTCGTGCGTGTGGCCTAGCAATAGGACTCACCGTTAAACCGTTCTTGACGAATCGAGCAGCAACTCTTGCGGCCAAAGTCACGGCCTTCTCCGTGCATAGCAACTGGGCCGCCCGCTTCCCTGCCCTTTGCACATCAAGACCAATTACAGTACGGCTCATCCAAAAAAAGTCTCTCACCAACTTCTCGTTAAAAAGCAAGATGGCTTCCTCCGCCTGTTGCGCGTTGACTTCATCACCTACCCCAGTCGAGTATTGCTCTTCTGTCGCTTGGTCAAGTTGACACAAGAAGTGCTCCACAGTCTCCAGACCGATGCGCAGTACGCCCCAGTCGAAGGCGGCCGCGTGAAAGTCAAGGGCAGTAAAGATTTTTTGTAGCTGATTGATATTGAAGGCTGAGATGGTGGACTCAAAGTTAGCCGCATTTCGGAGCACATCTAGCGACGTCTTCACCGAGAAATGCAGCAGGTCCATAGCTGTGGCCTTGTTCTTCGCAATCATTTCATCCTTGACCGCGCTGCTAACGCGGCGTATATCGCTTGAGAGATTCCGGAACTGCTGCTCAATGTCCGATGCCGCTGAGAGGTATTGATCCAACACCTGGTTGAAGACGTTGTTGCTCCAGACAATGAAAGGCCTGAACTCAGCGCCACACTCACTGCTAGATATGATGAATCGCCCAAGCTGACTCCAGGCCCGAAGGTTGATCAGAATCGCTTCTTTATGGGCGCGAGCCGGCATGACAAGCTTTTCTATCAGGTGGAGTTTTGGTCGTAGCTCTGGGGGAGCTGCCCAGAACAGTGAGCATAAAAGGTCGTGGTGGTTTCTGAGTGCCGCCAGATCGCGTTGGTGAATGGTATCTTCCTTCAGATATTGTCTGTCATGGTTCGGTAGAATCCTGGCGACAAGATTATTGATGTCCTTGTGGCGTTCGAGTTGCTTCAGGCGCTGTATCGTCAAGCCCACGACCTTGGTGAAGACGTGGAAACAGCGGTCTTCCGGTTCGACAGATAGCGAAGGGTTACCAGTTAGCTCCTCAAGAAAGCGCGGCGATCTATAAACCTCCTCGTTTCTCAGATTCATCAACTCCTCGGAACCAAAAAAGTCGAAAATGGTCCCGATGATGGCCGTACACCGGTACCAACCCCACTGCTGGATGAGGTAGTGGCAACGGGCAACAAGAGCACGAACGTATTCATTGAAACTTGGTAGCTGTCGAGTTTTTGACTTGTATACTTCAAAAACTCGTTTCAGTAATCGCTGCGGGAGCATCCAGCCTTCCAAGGGGTTATACCTCCGAGATCCAAGGATTAGAACTCCATGTTCATCCACCTCACCTAGCGGAAGTAGGGTGAACATATCCTCCCAGAGCTTCTCGAAAGCCTGCGCATCGGACCCGGAGACCACGGCAGCGGTCGTCATGACAGATTGGGCAATATCCCAGAAAGAGCCCCGTGGAATCCTGGCGTGCTCTAGGACCCGCATCATGACCACCCATCCATGTGCGAGGTACTGGTCGGAACGGATGCCTCGTTCCCGGAATGACAAACGCTGAAGGTTTCCATATAAGGTCCGCAAGTCGTCGAGACCGCAACTTAGCAAGCCTTTGATGGTCGCAGCTGCGCACTTCTGGAGGAGACTCTCAACCTGGAAACAGTGTGTGGTAATACGTTGGGCTGAGCGGCTGAGCGAGAGCGCAGCCATGATCACAACCGAAATACGAACGCCAGCTTCGACCCGCATCCTCCGGTAGTCCCTGCTGACATCTGACCAGTTGAATGAGTCGAATCGCGCAACAAAACTGGAGAAAACTTCCAGGCATCTTGAAACGAATGCCGCCTCTGCGTCAGAATCTCGAACGCTCATAGAATCCAAAGCATACTGGAGGACGAAGTCGACGGCTTCGAGAGCAGCATTACCTGAGCACTGGTTGTCTGAGCTGTCTTGCATGCTCAGCTTTTCAGTCACCCAATCTATGACAATGCCCAGTTCGGAAGAAACCTTGTCATCCCATACTCCCCATCTCAGCGTCTGGCCATCGAGGACAAACGAAACTGCTGTTCTGTGATGCTGGGTCTTTGCAGATAATTGAGGATCGATAGCCTTTCGAATGCAGCCACGACCGAGCAGTGTGCTTTCGTGAAAGAAGGAGCCTCGATCGAGTGGAAACACCTCAAAGTGGTGTGTATATATTGTTCCGTAAGGGCCTAAGCCCCGTAGTTTGTCTTGGAGCTGCGGGAGCGGCTCCCCAATGGCGAACGGGGTGACCTCAGCCGGGAGAGGGTCATTAGAGTGGGCATATTCCGGCGAGTCCACATCGACTTGCCGCGGACGCGACTTTTTGCGAAATCGTGGCTTAGATCTCGCAAGTCTCTCTACTTCTTTCGCGGTGCGAGGCGATTCGGCAGCCAACACCTCATCCACCTCGGGCAATTGCGCGTGCAACACTGGAGGCGAGGGGGGTGCCGACAACAGGTCCGAGATATTCTCAACAGGTGGCGGAGAGATATTCCTAACACGGTAGAGCGTATCAAGAGTGCGTTTGTGAATACGGAGGCGCCCTTGGTCAAGTCTCGCACCTTCTGTCTCCAACTGGGCAGGTCGGAAGCTTGGTAAACGATAGTCACGGAGGGCTTTTCTTTTCGACGGCCCCACCACAGATGAAGGCGACTGTCGCCACTCCGCATCTACAATGACGAAATCATTCAGGTTCCCCTGTCGTGCCAGTCTCTGTGGGCGAGTAGGCGCCAGCCTCGATATCGGTTGAGCTGGATGCGATCGGGGGTTGAGAGATATTTCTTCCAGCACTGCTTTTCGGGCAACCGGCTGTTGAGGAGTTGGCAAGGTCACCCGTTGCTGAGTCTTGCCCGTTTTCCAATCCCTGAGAGTCGAGAGTGCATCAACGTTGTCTCTTCGGCTTGCCAGGCTAATTAGCTTATTTGAGGGGCTCGTTCTTCCATGGTTAGGTTTTTTCTTGACAGCACGGGCAGCGATTTTGAGGAATTTTGGAGCTGTTGGCTCAATGACGTCCAGGATGCTCAGTCGCGGTGCTGTCGCTGTTTTCTTGTTCAAGTTTCGCCTGTTTGAAGCACCATCTCCACCTATTCGTTGTCCCTTGGCCGAGCGGCTCTTGGAGGTTGAGGCGGCGCTCGCACTCTTAGATCGGTTCAGGACTTCTGTAATACGCGGCTGCCGAACTTGTCTGGGGTGGTCAGAAACACCGTCTCTCTTCTGCCTCTTTGCCTTCCGAGTAGCAGTAGGCGAACTCTGTCTCTTCTTTCTGCCGAGCAACATGTGATCAATTACATCCTCCTCCACAACAGACGCCGCGTCGTCGTCTTCATAGATTGTGATGACTGAGGCGGTGGCAGGCAGGTTTTCAGGCAATGCAGGCTCTTGCGTTGGCTCATCGTCAGAGTCGTCAAATTCATCGAAAGGGAACTGCGTGGCGCTTGGGCGCTTGGGTGTTGTCTGTTTTGGCAAGGCGACACCCCGCCTGGGAGCAGGAGCAGGTGGCTCCGGGCTTTTTCTCGGGTTTCGAATGGCCGCGGGCTTTCGTTTTTGATCCAGTCTCAGCCAAGACGCTGGCAGTACTCCTCGTATCCGCTTGACATTTTGGCGGACTGTGTCTGTTTCACTGCCAGAACTAGCACTGGAAGACGATGTATTAGAATCCGAACGAGCTCCGTCATCCTCCTCTGCAAAAACATGTGCAATTGTCGCCCTACGACGCTGTAGACGAAGAGACGATGGTAGAGCCGATGAGGAGACAGAAGGGGTCGACTTTCGCTGTAACACAGCCGGAGAGGTGTTTCCCAGGATCTCTGATTCGATATTGGGTAGCGCAGGAGAACGTACTGGGGATGATGATAGATCCCATATTATTGGAGGAGGAATGTGCATTCTGGGTGGAGACGACGCCTGCGAGGAACTCGGTATGGCCCGTCTTTTCCGCCGGGGAGCCACTATTTTCGAGCCCTGCCTCTTCAAATTTCTAACACGCTGATTGCCAGGTTCGTTGAGCAGTTGTGAAAGGGTAGGAAGTTCATTCTCGTCGTCATCTGAAAATGTTGTGAGCGGAGTGTGACTACCGGTGACGGGCTGACTGCTTGTTCGCGGTGCAATGCCTGGAGGAGACGTTCGGAAAGGTGAAGGAGACAGCGCTAGCCCGTCTTGACCATCGTCATTATCGAACAGGAGAGAGGTATTCTCCTCCGTCTCTTTGCGCTCCTGGCTCTCCTCAGCCTCGTACTCCTGCTCTTGGGAATCTTCTTCCTGGGCTCTTCTTCTAGCTGCCTCAGCTTCCGCCATCCTAACCTTGATCGGCTTGACACCATGGGATCTCATGATATTCGCATATTGAGCGTTCTCGAGAAGGTATGGATGCTGTTGAATAGGCTTTCGCGGCCGTAACGAGCGCTCAAGACCAACTGCCGTTTGCCTCGTGATCTCCAAATCGTCATCATCCACCCCTAGGTTCCTAGCGGGGGAAGGTCGCCTGGGTTGAGGAGGGCTCGAATCTATGGGCGGCTCGGGATTTTCGCTACAACAACTTTGTAGTGAGCCCAATGGGGAGCTCAATGGGGAGCTCAATGGGGATGTCATGGGTTGGAACGCTGCCAGTACATGTACATCTGATGTCCCCTGGGTAGTTGGAGGGCCGTTGCCAACAGGCAATCCATTGGCCAGCTCTCCACCCTCGGCCAGCTCTCCACCCTCGGCCATACCACGATACCCATCCACCATGCAGCCTTTAGATGCATCGGGGGTGATGGGTCGCTGAACCTGCTGGTTTACATGTGGAAGGAACCCAGGTTTGGCAGCAGGCGGTTTCGTGACACGTTGTGTGGGCGAAGAGCTTGGCGGTTCCCAGATGTCGAGATTGCTCCTTGGCTGCGTTGGTTGCGCCACTGGTGTCGACGGTCGCCGAGCTGGGCCATTCGAATTGTCAGACGGTTTCGTGCTTGTGGGAAATCGAGCTCTGTGAGGCTTTGCGGGCGAGGGTGGGGAATCCGGGATGGCCCAAATGTCGATATCGTCGTTGTGGCTATCCTGTGCTTTCTCGGCTGCTGTCGGAATCGGATTCGGGACGTCCTCGGGGTTCTGGTCTGGTAATTCAAAGTCGTCGAGGCCATCATCATCCGAGTCCGGGACCTCTCCCACTACCCTCCAATTTGTCATGATTCTGTGGTATCGTATCCATAAGGACTCCTTTGCATTCCGGGGGTACGATTCGGGATTTTGAGGTCTCCGTGGCTGCGTGAGCTCGAAGTTATCGATTTCCAACCAAGACGCGTTGAAGAATGCTGCGGGACGCGACTTGATGCAGGAGTGGGGCAGATTTTCCATCCACGACGCTGGCGACAATTAACACTGTTCAAGCACTGTGTGGGGTTTCTTCCGCCGAAGCTCGAAACTCTCATTTGAAACTTCGATATTCCATCGCCACGAAAGGAGGTGGTATCCAACTGGCAATGAGTAGCCAAAAGTACTTTGCACTGGCTGCTGCCATTAGCTTCGGGATATTTAACGGTGGGCGGGCAACACCTCACCAACCTAACAAGCTCTAATATTGAAATTTAGGTTACTACGTTTTTAACCAGAGCCTCAAGGAGGAAAAGCAAAAGCGCGATGGCACATATCTGAGGTATGTTACCAAGACGAAGAACGTATGAAGAATCTCATCTCAACTCATGAAAGCCAAACGCTCGAGCCGCAAGATACGAAGAAAAGGCCTGATGTCAATAAATCTCCATCAAACCAGTGATCGTGCAGCGGTCGGTTGCCTGTCTCAATTTCTCTGATCCTCAAGCCTGGGCAATGATCAATCGACGCAATGAGGCAGAAAACACGCATGCCAACGGCTGTGCTTTGACGCAGGGTTAAATCCTGGAAGATGATGGCTGCCCGGAAGATGGGCGCTTTTTTAAGGCAATGGGTATCAAAGTGAAAGTTTTGGTTTCTTGGCGACTCAGTCTTCCGCTTTTAGAGCTGGATCCTAGCTTGCTACGTAGCCCTCGTGAGAGGGCAAGCGCTAGGAAATTTCACATGATAATAGTAATAGCAATATTCATGTGTACATTTGACGGCTCATCACTCGGCCTTGACTCCTGGAGCTGGCCTGTTCATGTAGAGGCTTGGTACGGAGGTGCCTTTCAAAAGTTTTGCGCAATGCCAAGCCAGTCACCCTCGTTATTTACATACAACCCTGGCTATTTTACCCCTTAGCTCCTTATTCTTTTTCAGCCCTCTCGATACTCGTTAACTCCTTCCCAGCACGACCGTATCGATCTTTGCAAACCTTAGCAATAACCTTCTCAGTATTTTCAAGAGTGTGTTTTCGTGGGCGGCCAGAACGGGGAGCATCTTCGACCCATTCGTCCTTGATGATCATAGGCCGTATATTCGGATCAAACCCACGCTCAATAGCCTTAGCGTATATTCGATTGACAGTACTAACGGAAACCCCGGTTTGTGCAAATATATCAGCCGAAGAAAGGCTTACAATAGGGGATTTAAGGGTAACAATCAGCGCGCGCATGGAAATATCTGTATTTGGCGACATCTTAATCGTTGTGTTGACTGTTGAGCTGTGGAAGCGGGGTTGAGGGGTAAGATTACGTGGCCAGACCACATGTGGTGTCGTTGCTGATCATTCAGTTAAAGGGGTGTGGTTGGCTTGGCATTGCGCAGAACTTTTGAAAGGCACCTCCGTAATTTCACTGTCAAGACGGAACGTCATGGCTGACTGGAAGGGTTCGACACTTGTGCACTGTGCGCACTGAGCACCAAACGAAGTCGGCTAACGGGAGGGACGGACCAATCCGCTGCGCACCATCAGGCCACCCCAAATTCCAAAGCAGAGCTGAGGCTTCTCCCGCCCGAAAAAAGCTCGTCGTGCATGACTTCACACCTTCCACAAGAAATTACCGACCTCTCGAGCTCCCGGCAGCACGCCCGCGCAGTCCACTCAATTGGACCAATCTCCCCTCCGATCTCGAGTTCTGAGCGATAGCCTTACTCAAAATGCTGCGCAACGCCCTAGTACGCGCGGCTCGCCCGACGACGTCGGCCATCAGCTGCCGCGCTGCTTCGACCCACGCCATCTCCAACCCGACGCTGGCCAACATCGAGAAGAGATGGGAGGGTATGCCCATGCAGGAGCAAGCTGAGCTCTGGATGGCTCTGCGGGACCGCATGAAGGGCAGCTGGAACGAGCTTACCATTCAGGAGAAGAAAGCTGGTGAGTCGGAACACGCAAGCTCCCTCAATCACGGCTGCAATCAGACAACATCGGCTACTCCAGTAGCTTCCCGAGCTGCTACCGCGCATTAAAGACACTCTGTACAATTGAGTTTCAGAATTGTCAGCAGCCAATTGATGGGGACGCGAAGCTTGCGAAGGTGGAAGCCTGTCGCCCTTTGCCAAGCCCATGTGGAGCCTATCAACATCATCAAACCGTGATCAGCAAGTTGACATGAATTGCCCCAACAGCGTACTGGATTGCCTTCGGTCCCCACGGTCCCCGCGCCCTTCCTCCCCCGGGTGAGGGCAAGAAGGTTGCTACCTACACTGCCGCCGGTCTCCTCATCAGCTTCGTTATCTTTGCCGCGATCCGGTCATTCGCCAACCCACCCCCCAAGACCATGACCAAGGAGTGGCAGGAGGCTTCTAACGAGTACCTCAAGGTGCGTTGTTTCCGAAGATTTCTCGACTCTTGCATGCTGACACGGTTTTCCCCAACAGGCCCAGAATTCGGACCCCCTCACTGGTATCTCGTCAGAAGGCTATACGGGCAAGGGCCAGGTCCAGTCGCCCTCTGGCAGACCATAAACTGTCTCGTTTCCCTTTGTTAATAGAATTGGCATTCCTCGTCGGGCATGGCCTGTGTAACACGAGCCGGTGGTCTACACGGAGGGGACGGGAGAGCATTGGAACGTGGGAGGGATTGATACTGGGAGGTGTAAATATTGTACCAACGCTGACAATGCGATATCGTTTCTTTCGTCATTTCGTTAAGGGATAATACGTGTGATGCACGTCTGGGGAGCAGTAAGCAGCCTAGCGAAGGTTCCTTGCGCCACTGGATGCCTCCCAGGAATCGATCTTCCCAGTGGTTTATTGTTGATGGCCGAAATCCTACTGATCAAATGTAGCCCCGCATATATATCCCACTTGGGACAGATTTGATCACGTTGTGCTGTCAAAGCAACAACAGCGTGGAGTGGACACTGTGATCAAACACGAGAACTCTATGCCGTTGGATGCGAAGTACATGACTCACACCAGATTGTTCACTGAGGACCGGTTTCAAGCCAGGAAGTCCTCTGCTAGCGGCCTCTAGGGAGCTACACTACAATCCAACTCTTGAAACTTAATTGACGTAGGACTTAGTGAGTAGGTATCTAGCGGGGGTTTGTGCAACACATGAACAGCTGGGGAAGCTGTTTTGCGAGGGTTTAAGCCAGAATATTTAGGTAGGTATGTCTTAGTTCTTAAGATTCGAAGCCTTGAAACTTTTTTATTAAGTGTCAAGTAAGTCCTTAATTTTCCGTATCGAGGCCCCAAGTTTCCATCATCATCAAGCCCTCAAAAATAGAACCAAAAAAAGCTGGGGGTAGGTTGGCCCTGATCCAAGGGAGATTCAATACGACAGACAGGTACGGCACGCTGAACGGAGAGCATGACAGCAGCTAACCAGTATTGTTGATGTGGTACGCAGCATAGTTCCGTCAGAGTGAGCTGGGAGGATTTCAATTTGTATTGATTCAAGCACAGTCTGCCCGCCTTTGCCATCCAGTACGATCCATTCTTTGAAGACGTGAATTTACGTCAAGTACGAGCAGAGACGGATCCATCCAGTCCAGTCAGCTACGCACAAGCCAGCCCTGACCTTCAATTCTCGACAACATTGTCCGTCGTTATCAAGACCGAATTGTCTAGTTGCGGCAGAGTTGAGACAATTGATAGCGATTGATGGCATGGCATGGATTTCAAATATACCAGACCGTGCATACATTTACCCATATCTCCAATGATTCATAATTGAAAAGAGTGCTTCCAGTCAGGTCGAAGGATGAAGTTGAGATCAAATATTGATGATGGGTTTTGAAAACCGGCAACATTGAACCGTCACAGCTCAACTCCCATTGTGATTCTTTTTCCCCTTACGCTTCATCGATAGCAGCAGCGAGTACATATATATCTAGATAATCAGAAATCAGGGTAACTATTCCATTATGTGTCTAACCAGACCAGAAACTTCCCGCCCGATATTGACCCACATGTCTGGTATCGACGCAAATTCCACACTGAATACCGAAGTAGGTAAGGTAGGTAGGTATGTATTCAATCACGGCGCCGTAGCATCCACACCCCCCGGTGCCTTCACACTCTCCAAATCGCCCACACAAGTCTGGCCGTTTTCAATCGGCGTGTCTGGACAGGTAAACCACATCTCGGCGGCGCCTGTGACGGTAGTAGTCTTTCCCGCAGGACACGTGGTGGTCTCGAGAAAACTAAAGTAGGCCGCTAGGTTCAGCTGTAGCCAGACCTGCAGTGCGGGATTTTTGGGTGTCCCGTTGAACTGGCACTGGTATCCGATGCGGAGAGTGCACGAGAGGGGTTCGGTCGAGTTGGTGAGATTGTTGGTGATGGTGAACGAGGCGGAGGAGGGAATAGACGAGGCGCCCGCAGCGTAGACGACGCGGAGGTTGGAGAAGGTGTAGAGTGAGGGGATGGTGGCGCCCGGGGTGCAGAGGGCGGTGGCATTGGTCTGGCGGACGACGTGGGGGAATTTTTGGGTATCAACGGGGATGGTCGCGGCGAGAGTGGCAGAAAGGAGGGAGAGTATGCCCATAAGGAGAGCCAAGATTGTCGTGCTTGTCATTGAAAGTGCCATTGTCGCGACAGATAAAGGGGTAGTGATCCCGCTTTCACTTGGTCGGATTCCACAGAGCTCAAAGACAAGATTTCACGTCTGATGCAGGTACCGTGGAAACCCCATCTCCGGAATGCGTCCCGATGATATAGGCATTCACCCCGCGGGACGCGTAAATATCCAGAGTTGACGAGGAAACCCAAGACTGGTCAATTACACGCATCGGATAAAATAGCGACACTTCACCCGCTCATCTCTGACCGGTTACCAACCTGTCAACTTGTTAGGTTTGGCGGAGTCCATTAGTACGGTGGCCGTTACACAGACATCGCCCGTGATTCGACGGCAGGGGAGATGATGGTGTTGGTGGTCTGCTGCTGTCCATACTGCCCAGTATACCGCGGGTCTTATTCTCCGTTCCCGGGTGCATGACCAGAAATAAAACTCGTTGCACCACCACTAGGTTCTGCGAAAAGGCTGAAATTCGGCGATCATATCCTCCTCCTCTAGTATAAGCATGCAATTCCACACAACTCAGAAATAGAGTAGAATCGACTTTTTGTTCGAAATTCGACACTGGCTGCTTTTTGGGCGTTGTTGAACGTCAAGGCAGTGCTGGCTCCGTCCTGTCACACAGCGCGGGCTTCGGCGGGCACTCCAATCCCTTGCCGCCACATCCGAGACCACTGGCATCGTCTCACCGGATTCAAGGGGCTGGACTTGTTCCGGCAGGCTCGCCCCAAGGCCGATTCCACGCAGGGTTGTATTTGCATATGTCTTGTAAATAGTTGGTAAGCAACGACAATTCCAGCTTCGATCAAGGTAGCATAACTGTCTTCGGGCCGTGGCCCAGATGGCCCAGATAGGGCTGCATATTGTCGAGTCAGATTACACTACACCTGTGGTTGTTTGTTGGATGGGTGGCGTGGCATGGGAGGACAGGCGGGCACGGGGAACGTCCCAGCCAACCGTTTCCATTCAGGTTGCATGCGCGTTAGCCGCGCTAAGCGACATTACGGCACAGAGTAAAGGGCTTCTTGTGGGGCCAGGGCACAAGCGCGCGTGATACAGTAAAAAGGGGGCATGGCGTTGGGTGCGGGTGACTAAAACGGAAGAGGGCGGTGATGGGAAGGGTGGGTAATATCCGTTGGCTACTCACCGCTCCTCTCACGCCCAGTTGCCTTACCTACCTCTTGAAGAAGACAGGCTGCGATTCGCCAACTTGTGATAGGAACGGTCTGACACGACCTGCCCGAGGCATGCGGCTGTGTCGCTACATCCGCGACCACAGCAAGGAAACAGAGCAGCATGGCGATGCGCCAACATGGTAGCGTGATAATGAAGCTCGCCTCTGTCGTGGCGGGATCTCGTGAACTGGTCTCTCTCAAGCCGCTGGATCTTGTTTTGCCCACCCTGGGCCGCGCCAAGGAATCGGGTGAGGGATGTGTTGTGTGACAGTCACTCCGCCAACAACTGGCTCGAGAAGGGTGGGCGGTGGGAATGGCCGGGCTTCGCACAAGCCAGAGGTTTGATCTCAGGCAGGTTTGCTGATGTACCTGGAGGGGGAAATCTAATCCATTCCCTTGTCATCAGCTCGGCGTATCGGAGAGCGCTTCTCCTTCCGCAAGCGAGCCGCCCGTGAAGCCTTGCCATGGTCTAAAAAGGGAGAAAGACGGATGCCCGGGGGTGGGGGAACGTTCCGTGGAATGAGTCCGTTTTCTAACCACGCCGTGGACGCGCTCCATGGCTCTACCTTGCATAATATCCACTCGATATACCGGTGTGCTGAATGGGGCAAGTACGGACTGCGTTCCAAAAAAAA
>Ga0247760_1002546_pt1 | contig 13522 bp, 12 predicted proteins | sample UWRJL171409R4_FD_179936 | JGI IMG/M metagenome (GOLD analysis project Ga0247760, IMG submission 179936) | Plant litter microbial communities from Arlington Agricultural Research Station in Wisconsin, United States - UWRJ-L171-409R-4 | ecosystem: Environmental > Terrestrial > Plant litter >...
GCCCCCCCCCCCCCACCCCCACGATATACCGTCCTGCCAGCCGTATTGAAATTGCCGTATTTCCCATACAAAACAGCACTTGGCCGATGCCATCGCCGGGGCAAGGCGCCATGGATACGAGGCTCCGATCCAAGGCTCCGTCAACCCAATGCGCATCTGCTAGGGTTTGAAATCTCTGGGAAAGCTTGCGTTGTGTGGCGGTAAAATGCTGAAGTTTGAGAGAACGGCGCGAACAATCTTTTAGGGGTTGGATGGTATTGATTTTATCCTGATCAGTTTGACCTTGATGAGACGTTCAGGCAGGATGGCTCGTTTTGCCCTTGGGGACGGCAGGGGAAGACGAAGAAGAAGAAGAAGGAGGAGGAGGAGGAGGAATGGGAGGAGGAGGAAAAGGGGGGTGTTGCGCCATTGCGTTGTCTACGGGGCGAGGGGGGGCCCTCATTTCGTAGTTGGTAGGGCCAGCGGTAGGCCCTGTTTCGTAGATGGCAGGGTGGGAGATGGGCCCGCTTCCGTTGGCGACAGGATGAGAGACGAGCCCGCTTCCGTTGGCGACAGGGCGAGGAGGGATGAGCCCGCTTCCGTTGAAGGCTCCTCTGTTGCCGGCAGGGCGACCAACAGGACAAGGTCGATGAAAATGAGGAGGAGGCCCCATTCCGTAGATGGGAGGGTCAAGAGTCGGTATCCGACGCTCGTTGCATCCACAGTCACATATTTGATACTGGATCTCTTGGCCTTGGCGACTCTGGTGTTGTGCGAGACCATGTTGCGGCTCGTGACTATGATGCTGTTCGCGACTTTGGTGCTGCGTGAGACTCTGTGGCTGGACGTGACTCTGGTGCTGTCCACGTCGTCCCGTATCATCCTGCCACTGTTGGTGACTATGGTGTTGTTGTGTGAGGCTCTGTGCTTGTACCTGTGGCTGTGTGTATCCCTGATTCTGTCCCAGTCCTTGACCCTGCCACTGTTGGTGACTATGGTGCACCTGTGCGAGACTCTGTTGTACGTGGCCCTGTTGCTGGTGGAAGAAGTGACTCTGTTCTTCTCTTTGTGTGTATCCCTGATCCGGTGCCTGCTGCCACTGTTGGTGACTCTGCGCATGTGCCTGTATCTGTACGTAGTGGTTCTGTTCGTGGTTCTGTTCGTGGCTCTGTCCGCGTCCGCGTCCACGTCCACGTCCACGGCCACGTCCTTGGACTTGGACTTGGGCATTGACAGGGACAGGGACAGGGACGGGGACGGGGCCATGATAAACAACACCACCAGGGTCGCGAACAGTAGTGGGAGGAGGCACGTGCATGTGCGTATTATGCATGTGCGGATGATTAGGGATATACGCAGCAGGGATAATATAGTCTGGTTCATGTACGGAATGAGAACCACTTGGACGCGCAGCAGTAGAAGGCATAGACGCAGACACATGCGCAGAGTCATGAATTGGGGCAGGATAAAATCCAGGTTCCTGTATCTGTGACTGAGCCTGTGCCTGTGTATGACTCTGGGTCTGTGGAGCAATGAATGTCTGTCCCCTTCCGTGTCCCTGTCCGTGTCCAGGCCCAGGCCCAGGTCCGGGTACAGTTCTGGGTCCCTGGGTCTGCGGAGCAATGAACGTCGGTCTGTGATGACCCTGTCCCTGCATCTGTGCATGATGGCCCTGGGTCTGCGGAGCAATGAATGTCTGTCCCCGTCCGTGTCCGTGTCCGTGTCCGTGTCCAAGTCCAGGCCCAGGCCCAGGCCCAGGCCCAGGTCCGGATCCAGGTCTGGGTCCCTGGGTCTGCGGGGCAACGAACGTTTGTCCGTGTCCCCGTCCAAGTCCAGGTCCAGGTCCAGGTCCGTGTCCGATTCCCTGGGTCTGCGGAGCAACGAACGTCTGCCCGTGACCCTGCCCCTGTATCTGTCCCTGCGCCTGTGTTTGCGGGGCAATGAATGTCTGTCCGCGGCCCTGTCCCTGGGTCTGGCCTGGTGTCTGGCCCTGTGTCTGCGGGGCAATGTACGTCTGACCCGGACGGGCGTTGGCGTTGTTCTGGGCCTGGGTGAGGAGTCAGCCGTTGAGCGTCATGACATGTACACACACCTGTCTCTCCACGGTTTTTCTTGGACAAATAATCTATCTACCTGACGGGGGGGACGGTTTTGGACCTCCAACTTGATCGACTGCTGCAAGGGTAAGAAGAAGGTAATTACAGGGAATATTCACCGTCAAAGACGTGCGAATGGAGGGCGGTGGTATTACCTAGGACCCAGGTAAGTACTGGACGAAGTAGAGAATGGTAAAGAAAAAAAAAAGGAATTTTTCAGTTCTCCCAACGAGTACACATACCAGGGCCCCAGGTAATTAATACCCTCCATGCCACGCGCACATCTTTGACGGTGAATATTCCCCTGAATTTACCTTCTTGGTCCTTGAAGGAGAATCACGCCCGAGGTATCAAACGGGGGGGGCCCTTCCTTGTCTGGTAACTTTTTATTAAAAGTCCCAAGAAAAAAACCGTAGAATGGTGTATAAGATAGCAACAATAAAGTAGATAAGGTAGGTACTTACGTGGTTGGAGGCCATTTCTGTTCTGTTCGTTTGTTGTATTTAATAGCTTGGAAGTGGGCAGCTTGGGGGCAGCTTGGGAGTGGGCGGCTTGGGAGTATACTGGCAGGCTGGTTGACTGGCTGACTGTTTGGCTGATCCGGGTAGGTGGATATGTGTTGCAGGATGAAGAAACGAAAAAAGGGAAACAGCAGATTTGACCTGTTCTTTTATATACTGGGACTGAGATATAGAGTTCATTCCCCTCCTCCCCTGGAAAAGCCACCGTGCACGTGGCTTTTGCTATCGGGGACCAGGAGGAAGCTTTACAATGACTCGGGTTCCAGTCCCCACCTCTATCCCATCACAAGCGGTAGCGACAAGACCACGCTGCGATGGTTCGTGACTCTAGGCACTGGTGTCTGGTGCTGGTTGGTGCAGCCTGGCCTGTTCTGATGTGCGCGCTCAGCAGCAGGGGGCAATACAGCTGGTGTGCGCCAGTACCTACACCTTACGTACCAGCCAGCCTCAGCCTGGTTCTAGAAGGGAGGAGGGATCTCGGCGTGAGGGATATACTCTAGGTAGGTATACAGTCGCCATCGATAAAAAGGCATCGGCAGATTTTATTGTGCAACTCAATGGGAGGGAAAGGGATCTCGTTTTCTCTTTTGGGGTATTTGGAGGGGGGAGGTTGGATGTTCTATCCATGGTGATGGCCTAGTCGATGATTTATCTGGGCGATGATTTGTCGGATCGATGATCTGTCGGATCGATGATTTCTTCGTACGGTTTTCCGTCTTCGGGAGGTTCGAGAGGAAACCCGTCAAAATGCAAAACCACTAGGGCAGTGAGAAGGTTGGAGAGGCAGTGAGAAGGTTGGAGAGGCGGCGAGAAGAGTGGAGAGGCAAGAATAAGACGGGCAAGAAATCTTCACCAAGGTCTGGAGATGATGGAGTAGAAACTTTTTTTTTCTTTCCAAAATTCCAGCTGCCTGTTCCAATCCCAAGTCGGTGTCTTCCAGCAAGCCCTACCTAAAAGGCCTGGAGTCAAGCTTTGCTGTGGCGTCTTCTACCCGACAGTTTGGCTCAGGTGCGTATCATGGGTCAAGGTCGCCGTCGTACAAGGGTCGCCGTGAAAGGGCCGTCGTGAGAACGCTGCGCAAGACGGAGTATCTCAGACAATATATCCGAGCCAGACCGCGATTTGGGGATCAAAGGCTTGAATCAGACGAGTAGCACGTCGAGGAGACGTCGAGGAAGAATCCCCGCCATGTTTCTGAGTTTCCCCAAAACTCCAACCTCGGCAACTAACGCAAGCCACGCTCCACCACTACCCATGGAAAGTGCGCCATGAGTCGAGTTCTTGGCAAGGGAGTCAGGCTGATTCCAGTTCAAGCAATCCAAGTTGCCGGGGATTTTACAAGTCCAAGTCAAGTACTTGGAGCCCAGTAACAGTTCAACCCCTGAAAGATTGTTCAACCTCTACTGCCAAGCCTTGGCACGCTCGAACTTTGTCGTTTTTCCAATCGCAAAAGTAAAGAATTCGGCGGAGATTTGGTTATGAGTAGGCTGAAGGCATCGTATCAAATTTCCCGCTTCAAAATTGTAATTTCTTTGCAAAAACGCTGGGGTTTGGGGTTTGGCACAGTGGATGCCTTCCCCGAGGTCACGGGCTAACAATCTTTTAGGGGTTGGAGTGTAATATCACACATGTTAAATAAAATATTTTATTTTTGTTTTGATGATTACATGGTTGTTGTTTTTTTAAATAGGAAAATTAGATATAAGTTTGGTATACCAAGGTAATTATTTAGTCTAAGTATGACTTCGAAGTACTACCTGGAAGCCAAGTTAATATGATCCAAGTTTGCCCTGACTTGACTTGACTTTTATGACTCGTGTTGCACTGTGTCACAACTTCCAGCCTCGGCTACCCCAACACTAACCCAAGCCACATTCCACTATCACCATCATCACCGCCGTCGTCGCCCTACGCAACGTAGGGACAAACCTAACCTAACGATATGGAATTTCTCTCGCCCCTTCCCCCTCCTTCTCTTTCTTTCCCTGTGTTTCTTTTTCTTTTTCTTTTTCCTCCTTCACCTCCTTCACCTCCTTCACCTCGACGCGTATTTGCAATCCCGCAATGCCCAAAAACCCCACATGACCAATCTCCACCGCTACGGCTTTCCGTCTCCCTCCTTTCCCTCCTTGTCCTTCTAAAACCATCTCATCCCTGTGTTGAAATTTCTTCACCCCCACATGCCGTTTGAAAAACCCTAACAGTAATCCCGGGAACGGATCCGACGGGTCCGCCCTCGTCCAGCGTCGCAATAAATCATCTGCGGCTGCTAGCGAAAAAGGTCGAGACATGACCTCCTCCCAGGTGGCGAGGACGACAAACGGGCGTTTTTGCTCCCACCAGGCTACGGGAGAGGAATTTTGGAAATGGATCGTTTGCATGAGGGGGATAGGGGTCAAGGGAAGAAATCCCCAGAGGAGAAAGAACGCTGATCCACCTCCTGGGACTGTAACTGGCGCTCCTGGTGCTGATGCTGATGCTGATGTCGACGTGGCAGTTGGAGACTGTCCAGCCGCTGTGTTGGCAGATTGCCCAGCTGTAGTAGTGGCAGACTGAACAGATACGGTTGGCTGCACACTTGGAACATGGCCAAACAGCCTCAACCCCGCAAACCCTCCGTGGTGCTTTTGCAAATTCGGTGAAAGCGTCATCCCCCTTGGCGATTCCGGAAAGCGCGGACCCGTAGGGAAATTCCACCCCGAAGGATACGCTCCGGTGAAATAATCCATCGTTTCCATCTCCAAGAGCAGATTGTACCCGGGCGTATTTTGCGATAATCCCACGGGAAGATGCGACGAGCCCTTGGTCATGAGCGCGACGGTGCTGTTGGGTCGGAGGAGTATGGTGCGGGTCTCCGAGATGGAGAGGGCGACGTGTGTGTTGATGGGGTTGATGGGGGGTCTTTTTACTAGTTGGGGTTAGTTTGGGCATCTAATTTAGATGGATAAGGATAAAGATACCTTCAGGAATTGTAAGTTGAATGGTAGTCGTCTCTGGCGTGATACAATACAATTTATGATTTGCTCTCGAGAAAATCGTCTTCTTATCATCCAGACTGGACACTAGAATCGCGGGACGACGAAGATGGTCGGCATAGGTAAAGCTGCACTCCAAAACGCCGAGATATAGCCCACACCCAAAATAATCTTCGGCAATACGAAGTTTGTCAACATCTTGATCCGAGACTGGGCGCAGCGGACACAACGACACGGTAACTTCGATGCCCTTGTCGGTAACCACGACGGCGGGACTGGATCTCGGTCGTGGTACCATCGAGGTAAACCAACTAAATGCCGACGGGGAAAGCGCATAGCCCTGGCCGTTGGGTCCGGCACACTCAAAATCCTTGGGGTTAGATTCCCAAGCCAGCACCGACTGGTCGCTAGTCTTTCGGACGATGGCTTCCTGAAGCCGCATAAACGCCAGTCGCCCTTCCCCGTAGAGCAGCGGGATATGCACGTCGAATATCCCCAGCAGACTATACGCCACATCTTCGACGCGTGTGGTCCGCCGTTCGGCCGCCCAGCTCATGCGCGTACTAACACTGCGATTGGCGAGGTTAATTTTTTTCGAGTCAAAATCCTGCGACATGAACACGCCGTGATCGATCCCCGTGCGCTGACAGACCAACCCCAGCAGATCCGCTCTCGTCCCGATAACCTTCCATTGGGCATCGTAAAAAATCAAGTTGCTCGGCGCGATTAGCTCCTGTAGCGTCCACCCTCGTGAAAACCATTCCGAAGTCGCAAAAGTGCGCATGTCGTTCCTGTTTGCGTCTGATAAATGCGCAATACAGACCGCCGACCGCCCATACCACGTGAACATGGAGTTGATCGCATCAGACAGTTCCGCACTGCTAGACTTGTCGATACAGCACGTGTCGATCCAGATGTATGTGAACCCGAGGGAGGCGGCTACGCGACAGCTTTGAATGAGTTTGGAAAACCCGGCTTTTTCGCGAGCGAGAGGCGTGATTCCGTTGCAGATATCCGAGTATAAAATTTCATCGCTCCCCCAGCGGTGAGAGAGGATCGCGTAGGGTGGGAAGGGGGTGGTGAGGTTGTTTCGGGAGAGGAGGAGCGTTTCTGTATGTAGGAGGTTCATTTTATGTGCCTAGACTGGGGGAGAATGGGAAATGGGGATGTTTATTCTTAACTTAGTACTGGGATGCTGAAAAGGGAGTTTGTTAGGGCTGGTACTTGGATATATGTACAGGTAAGACTACATGCAGACACGAGATGAGAAATTTCCAGGCCAAAGTTGAAGTGAGGACCCGAGAAAGCGGGGTAATACGGACGGAGCCGTTGCGGTGTTGAATGGTTATCATGATGCAAGAAGTTGACCACCACCCTGTAATACAACGCTGTTGTGGAACGTCCTTCTACAAAATATTTGTCATGAGTCAATAGTTCAAAGGTTTCTCTTGCAAGTTTGCGTGTTGGAACTGAGATTTTGCGCTTCAGACTGAGCAGATACTCCGGTATCAGTTAAGCCCCTATCGGTGGGTACATTTTCTCAGACCACTCGGCCATCTCACGTCTGGGACTGCTGTGATAACCCAAAGCTACCTGTTGAGTGTTCATTACCTACCTAGGTATTTTATCCAAGTCTCAGCTTGCGCTCGGCTTGCAGGTGTTGTTATCTAGGATGAGAGTCAAGTGATATATGAACTTGAGCTGTCATCCGTGTCTGCCGAGGTCTTTCGGATTCATGTTCATGTTGAAAGGGATCTTGTGCTTATTGCCGAATCCCGATCGATCGCCTGATCACACTCTGACGCAAAAGAGAGCCGGGGATGTGACATGCAACTTTTCAACCTCACTAAACTGCCTATCAGTGAAAACTGACACGTTAGCGTACAGCAGGAAGAACTCGGTAACTAGGATGTAATCCCTGTAGCATCCTGTGGGCATCACTTGTCTCCCCACATCCCAAGACAGATAAATCCCATCCCGAGACGGGGAGATCTCACCCCGATTAGTGCAAAGTTGGGATGAGATGGATCTGATCTGATGTTCCGGTCAATGTCATGCAGGGAACGGCTTCCTACGTGCAGCCGAGCTTGATCCCGGTGAGGGAGCCTGGCGTTTCCTGGGTTTTCTCGATATGATGAGTTTATGCGTGTTATTGTGATCTTTTACCATTCGGATGCTTTGATCTTATGAGCACGCTGGATCTCTGCATCCACCTTGCATCTGGGTTACATAGTCTAGGTAGGTAATTGAATACAAACTGCGTTTTCGGATACGAAAATGGTCCGACTCTCTTTGCTAAGTACTTACTATTATAGGGACAATGAAGCTGTCTCCGCCATGTGCCTGTGGAGAACCGCCATCTGAACTGCAGGATACCATTCCACCTGTCCCCCTGTCTCACTTCGGCAGTTGACTGCTGCTCCCCAATGCCACTTCAACGCGTCAAGTCAATTCCCAGTTGAGACAAAACACAAAACGCACTGACCCATATCAATCGTGTCGAACAATACCGACACAACCCCGCCCCCACATGCAGCGCATGCCAGTTGAGCACAGCCAGGATCACCATTTTGAAACCATGACGGCTTGTCAATGCGACTTTTTTTTGCCCCGGACGTTGAGATCCCCGAGCCGAATTCCGAGATTTTACTACGCTACTTCTAGGAATATTTTTTTCCGAGCACGTGGGTGTCCGTGTTGGAGATCAAGACAGTAACATTTCCTTATGTAAAATTGCAGAAAGAATGTTAGCCAAGTCCGCCAAGGTGATAGCATGCAGGCTGTGCCGGGTTTCACTTTTACCTAAACAAACCAACTTAACAGCAGCGAGTCGATCATTTAGAGACTGAACGAGCTGACGGGGAAGGGAGCCGAGCCATACATGGCGGGTCCCAGGTCTCAAACCAATGTGTTGCGTTAATCTGAAGCTTTTTTGACTGTCTGTTCTTTAGCCCACGGTGAATGGAGGGCCAGAGCGATTACCTCAAGATATAGATCCGTCCTGCTTATATGATGAGCCTTTCTTGGAGATGCAGACATTACATCTTGTCCTAATGCCTTTTCTGCCTTTTTCTCTCGTTCGTCTGATGCCGTTGTCTTTTTAACATTGGGGTAGCATGGATCCCGCCTACACTCGCTTGACTTTGAGAAGAGATGGCGCCCCACTGGAAGCGGACGGGGAAGAACAGAGACAAGGACAGGTGAACTTGGGTCCGTACTTGCTCCGTGTGGTCTGGGTGCTGGGGGGACTGTCGAGTGCCCTGTTGGGATTGCGACTTTTCTCCAAGCTATGGCGAAAGAGGCCGCTTTGGTGGGATGATTATGCTCTGATTGCTGCTTGGGTATGTTAACCTCAAAGTTGACTTTTTTTTTTTTTACTTTTTCTTTTTCTTTCCTTTCCTTTTCTTTTCCTTTTCCTTGTCCTGTTTCTTTTATTTTCTTTCTCTTCTTTCTTTTTTTTCTTCTGTTCCCCAGGATGGTCGGCTAATAACCCCCAGCTCTCCCTCATCGTCTCCATCACCCTGCAGACCGCCGCAGTCAGCCATGGCCTCGGCAAGCACTACCGCGCCATCGATCCCAACCAGCTCGTCACCATGGGCATTTTGTCCATGGCAGCGGGCTTTGGCTCCATCCTGGCCGCCTCCTGGAGCAAAGTTTCATTCGCTCTGTCGCTACTGCGCATTTCCTCCGGGCGTGTTCGCGTGATGGTTTTGGTCATTATCGTCACGACAAATCTGGTGTTTGGTGCGCTCGGCTTGATGCAGTGGATTCAGTGCTGGCCAGTCGCAAGGTCGTGGGACTCGAAGACGCCGGGGAAATGTTGGCCGAGCTATATCTTTCAGGGTTATGGTGCTTTTGCTTCTGGTCAGTGGTGCCCCGGGTAAATTGTGTTGAGGGAGACTGGGCTGACCTTTTGGTAGCCTTTTCGGGCCTAGCCGACATCACCCTCGCGATCCTTCCGTGGAAAATTGTCTGGACCGTGGCAATAAACAAGAAGGAAAAGATTGGCGCATTGTTGGCCATGAGCATGGGTGTCTTGTAAGTTCCTTTCTTGACAACACCAGATGGGGCCAGGATGACATGACATGACTGACTTTCTCAGCGCCGGCGTCATGCCCTTTTTGAAGATTATGACTCTCTACACCATTGGGAACGCAAACAGTAAGAACCCCTTCCCCCCCCATTTTTGTAGACCCAAAACCCTGACAGGGTGAAAAAGCAACGACAGTGGAGCTATTCATATACGGGACCGCAGAACCTGCAGCCGCCATCATGGCCGCATCAATCCCCGCCCTGCGTGCCCTCATGCAGCAGGAAAGCAAGAAAAAACCGGCTCGTTTCGTTGTGCTATCCGACAAGCAGCTGGCGTCGCCCGTATTCTCCTTTAAGCTTGTGAACAGAGATGCAGAATCTCCAGTCGTTAGCTGATGAAAACTTGATGTTGCATGTGTGTGCATTGTATAGTAAATGGAAGGGAATGTTGGGAGACTTGTAATTTATGTAGCAACTGGCATTGCATTGGGTGATCGCATCGGTCGGGGGGGCGTTCAGTTTATTCGCCGAATCATCAAGTTCCAAAACTAATATTTTTGAGAAATGCACCCATCCGCGGCCTATCATGGGCAGTGAAGGCGTCGGGAAGCAAAAGACGGAAGTCAAGGCAGAAGTCGGGACGCGACGTGCCAGGGAGAAGGTGTCGATTTTGGCAAGAACATTCGAAATCTGCCTTCCCGTCACAGGCTGGCTTATCTCTGCTTTTATCTGCAAGACGTGCCTTCCCAGAGCCTTCCACGACCAATCGACAGTGCAGTATCCGTAATTCTCTTAACGGGACAACGGGATTTTCACCTTTTTCCGCTCGCAACATTCTCCATCGCTACTGCCATGTTCGGTTTGGCACCTCCCTCCTTCAGTTTGGAGAACAAAAAATCTGCACCCGCGAGCTGACAGCTCCAACCCGATAGAATGGCGACTCCAGTGTCGCTGGCCCCACTGCACCCCTCACGGTCCGGCTGCTGGTGTTAATTCACATCTGGAGCTGGTATAAGGCCCTGGCTGGGAACGTTGCAGTTTGCATCTGAAAAGGTGCTGTTGCCACTAGCTCCAGACCTTCAATGGATTTCCGACGACAGCTCTGACCCCCTTTGGCCATGTGTCTTCACTTGGCATCGTTGGCAATTCAATGCCTGTGCGTTGGGTTTCTGTCTTACACCCAGGCCCATATCGGAAATGTTCAACCATTCTTTCTAGACTCGCCACTCTCACGGATCACACTTCTTGGGATGGAAACATCGACCAATGCAAGGCCCTACATCACGGTTAGGCTTGCAAAGCTCAGATGTCTCGCGGGAATGACCCGAAATCCCGTGCTTGTTTTTGATACTCGACGGCCAAGCGATGAAAATTATGACCCAGGTCAAGATTTTGACGTCCGGGCTTCCCCAGAAGATCTTTTGGATACATGGGGTCCTGGTAGATTGGTCTTCGCTGAGGGATCCCCGCGGACTCCAGTGGCGGTTGAGATTGGCGGAGGATATATCTTCCCTCCGGTATCCCACGATACCGACCAGCGGTACCACTGGGATTATTGCATGACCCTGCCAGCGGCGCCCCCTCACCTGGACCTATCGCATACCCCACCGCCCTTCTTTCGCTTACGGTAGTGGTGTAAACGTAATGCAACGTCATTACTCTTATGGTATAAGCACCGGATGTTTTCCCTGGCTGTTTGCTACGTGGCGGAGGCCTGCCGACCTGTGGCTCTGGGTAGGCAGAAACTTCTGCTGAGACATCTTGACCATGGGGGGGGGGGACCAGGGGCTGGAGTAGGTACGAAAATGGACATTCTGTGGGCTGAAATTCGTCTCACAAAACACTGCAGACTAAACGCTGGATGTGGAATGTGAAATTATCAGTTGCCGGGCCATGTAAATGAGGCAACAGGAATGGCCTCTTTGATGGGCGAAGTGGTGAAAGCGAAATCGCCATGTCGTGAAAGGCCTAGTTGTTAAAACAACCAGGTTACAACCACAATAGCAAGACCGTTTACAGAAATCACGGGATTCACGGGTCGTAAGCGGGAGTAACAAAGAAAGAGCATTACATCTTGTTGTTGTTCTTAGTTTTTGTTCTCGCCATTGTTTCACATCTCTGACACAATATCTTTAAACACATATCAATCGCTTTCTCTTACCCCATCTGGTAAGTTATCTCCTCACCAGTATAAATAAAGGCCGCCTCTTACACACAAGTCCTTCTCTCTTCGCACAAACCTTCGCAGCAAATCCTTTCCCTTCGCAGCAAATCCTTCCCTTCGCAGCAAATCCTTCCCTTCGCAACAAATCCTTTCCCTTCGCAACAAATCAATCATGGACCAACAACTACAAACACCGCTTACGCAGGAGTTTCAGAGGCAGATCTTTCTATCTTCGGTCCAACTCCGTACTGCTATCCGGAAGGACTTTCAAAAGCAGATGTACACATGTTCAGTCCAAAACCAAGCCATTGTTCAGAAAGACCTTGAGAAGCTGATCAATATGTCCCTCATTCAATTCCGTACCACCATCCGACAGGATCTTCAGAAACAGATGGACACATGCTCTGTTCAACTTCCTGCCGTTATCCAGAAGAACCTTCACAAGGAGACAGATGAAGAGATGGATATATATTTGGTTAAACTCGGCCCTACCATCCAGAAGGACGCTCAGAAACAGATCAACACATTCTCTGTTAAACTCCGTGCCGCCATGCAGAAGGACTTTCAAAAGCAGATGGAGGCATGCTCGAGTAAGCTCCGTGCTGCTATCCAGGAGGGCGCTCAGAAGCAGATGGATACATGCTCTCTCCCAGGTGATGGTAAAGAACTCGGCGTTACCACCCAGGAGGAGGACGTTCAAAAGCTGATGGACGCATCATTGACCCAACTCCGTGCCGCTGCCCAGGAGGACCTTCAGAAGCTGATGGACGCATCCTCGGCCAAACTCCGCGCTGCTGCCCAGGAGGACCTTCAGAAGCGAATTAACGCATTCCTAGCCAAAATCCAGAAAGAAATAAGCGCATCCTCAGTCAAACTCCGTATAAAAGAGGAGAAACGCTACACCGCCGCCGCCGCCACCTGGGACTTGGAGACCCAGCAGCAGATCAAGGGCGATAAGCGCCTCGAGGAGGAGGAGGAGGAGGAGGCCGTCGTTAGTACTAGCGACGAATCCCTTAGGGACCAGATCAAAGAATTGGAGAAGCACATTACAGAGCAACTTCTCAAAATTGAAAAGCGCATCGACAGGTTGGAGGCATGTCTTACAACTTTCTAAAAACCAACCAACTCCCCCTCCCACTCCCCCCCTCAGATAGTAGGATCCCCCCTTAGGTAGTAGGCGGAGGCGGCCTCGTAAGTAAGCGTACCGCGCCTATAAAATGACAATAAGAAAGAAGAAACTAGATTAATACTGGAAACTGTGGAGTGGAAAAAGGGGCTTCTATTATACTACTGCGCAGTGGCAACAGTGGGTGGCGAACCGTAGCCCTGGCCTACTACAGCTGTCTCATAAGGGCAAATGGATGGCATCACTCTCCTTAGGTAAAGTTGGTCTGATTTCTACTTACATTACCTATTATAAGTGCAATATTAGTTAAGATGTACGTTAATATAGCTTTAAAGTACCTCGATTTACTATATTAAGTTGACAATGTTAAGCCTAACTTAGTCCAGCACAGTAAGCTGTCCCATAAATACAGTCATCATGTCATGCGAGAACACAGCTAACGGGTAACGTAACAACTTTCCGCAGTCTTCTCCCTCCACACCAACCCCGACTCGTACAACCAGAACAACACGATCCAAAAAATAAAACTAACGTACATTACCATCAGGTGTCTCCCTATTAGTGTTGTTTCAACAGCATTATTTACCATCCCGGCTAAGCTAGGTCGGAAGACGGACAGAATACTATTC
>Ga0247760_1002547_pt1 | contig 13511 bp, 12 predicted proteins | sample UWRJL171409R4_FD_179936 | JGI IMG/M metagenome (GOLD analysis project Ga0247760, IMG submission 179936) | Plant litter microbial communities from Arlington Agricultural Research Station in Wisconsin, United States - UWRJ-L171-409R-4 | ecosystem: Environmental > Terrestrial > Plant litter >...
GTGGTGGTGGTGGTGGTGGTGGTGGTGTGTGTGACGGTACCTAGCGCCTGGGGCAAACCCGCCGCTTCAAAAGGTTATTGCAAAAAGTAATGAGTCTCTTTTTATTTTATTTTTGTCAACCGCTTTGTGGTTGGGCTCGGCGGCGGGCGGATCAGGGCCGTCTATCTCATGTCATGTCATCTCTTTCTTGTTATGCTACGACGAGCAAACATGAAGTAAAGCAAAAGCAAAGCAGTCATGTCATGTCATGTTATTTTGAGATTGTGATGATTTTACCGTCTGTAAAAAGCAGTGGCATATTGCGAGGTCATGTTTGTCAGTTCTCAAATGCCCCAAAAACAAATGTCAAACTGATTTTGTTAAACTAGGTCCTGTCCTGTCCTGTCCTGTCCTCATAAATGTGGAGTTCTTGTCATAAATGTGGAGTCTTGTCATAAATATGGAGTTCTTGTCATAAATGTAGAGAACCGTCTTCCGGAGGAGTGTCTAATCCTGTTCCCATTTCGTGTTCGAGCAAGGGAAAAGTATTTCCCAAAGCAGGCCCCTACATCAGGTGAGGTTGGGTTGGAGGGTTTCAAGTTCAATCTTTTGATACCGAGGCAAAATCGCTTGAAAGATCATCCCACAAGAACAGAACAGAACAGAACAGAACAGAACAGAACAGAACAGAACAGAACAGAACAGAACAGAAACCAAATCTACCACAGCCTATAGGACCATGGTCACCACCACCACCACCACTTCGCTCACCTCCTTCTGAACGCATAAAAACCACGGAAACGAGTTTGTCGAGAGAGTGTCCATATCCCCCCTTGTATCTTTCCAACGGGGGACCGCAACATAAAAAACCTTTGCGCTGCCTGTATTGCATTGCGTCTGCTTGCTCAGATATCCCATGTCAGGCCCTGCTATGCCTGTCTTGTTTATTGTTCCGACCTGTCGGATCTGACCGAGAACCCAATAGTGTGTGTGTGTGGTTCCGCAAATGTGAATAGGCTGACTGACATGTTGCTACTGCTTCTGCTGTCCAAGATAAGACAGACAGACAGACAGACAGACAGACAGACAGACAGACAGACGGACCAGAAACAAGAACAAGAAGGGCAAAGAATGTGAAGCCAGCCCCACTAGTGCTCAACAGGGCCAACATCCATCACCATGCCATCATCTGTTTTGACACAATTTAAACAGTTAGCTTTCTCTCTTGTTTCTCCTGCCAGTCAGTCCATCCATCCCGGTTTACTTCACTCCAACCCTCTCAAGCCCTCTCGTCGCAAGGCTCATTGAAGTTACCCCGGAATGAAACGGACTGACGGGCATTGAACATGTGTGAAGCTAAGATGGATAGGATAGGTACGGGGAGTAGGCAGGTAGGTAGTAGGTAGGGAAGTAGTTGGCGGAAACGGTGGTTACAAAGTGTTGTTTTTTTTTAAGAAAAAGAAGAAAGAACTCACCATTATCTACACATCCAGTTTGGCAGACGCCTTCATGTTCTCCGTACCTGAGCTTCACGCCCCGAGGGCATACCTTGTACGGGTTTGCCAGCATGGAAGCACATTCGACGAACTGCCTTCCGGTGTGGGAGCAGGCCGTGTAACTCAGCAAGAACAGTTGACACATTGTGCTTTTTTTCTCAGGGCCGTTTGCGTGCTGTGTGTGCTGTGCGTGCTGGCTGGGATCAAATGGGCGGGATATGCAAGATATAAAGTGAGGTATGTCATGTGGGTGCGACGCGATGCGATGTGATGCGATGCTGGGAGAGAGATGAGAGGGAGAGAGATGAGAGAGAGAGAGAGACGAGAGAGCGAGAGAGAGAGAGAGAGCGAGAGAGAGGAATGGCGCAGAAGAAAAGCTGGATGGATGGGTTGTGATTGTAAAAGAATGAACAGCATAACTACCCGCTGCAATGTGACAGGAGGGTTCGACATAGCAGGTCCAACCTTTCCTCAGCCCGGACTAGACCCGTCATGTCGACGCCACAATGTTTCACAGCCAGGGCACTGTTAGCACTGCCGAGGGCTCTGGGCCAAGTGCCTCTGTCGAGGCCCACTGCAAGCTAATAATTACATGCTCATTCTGCTGCTCTCTATTGCTGTTTCCGCTACCGCGACCACTGCTGGCCCTGCTGTGCTGGATACCTAATTACAGGGGAAAATACAGACTGTGCCGCCCAATCGGCATAAATAGGATAAGCCAGACACTTTTTCCCACAGCGGGAATTCGATACGCCAAAAATATTTACACCTGTAACCTGCACCTACTCCTGGTACGATATCTTGCGCATCTCTCCTAGACGGTGACGGGCAGCAGAAAGCGCGTTTTCCAGCTGGAGGATTTCAACCTATTGCGCGAGTCATGGTTAGCGGGCCGTGTCGCAACAAAGAAAGGAACCCCGCATACCTGTTGTTCCATCTCCCGCACCTTGAACTCGTGCGCTCCCAGCTTGGTATAGTCAACCTGCTCATCCTCGGCATTGCGGTCCTTGATCATGTTCTGCACCTGGCGGACCAGGGCACGGCAGGCGGCGCCAACTGCCTTGCTAGCCGTCTCCACGTTCTCCTGGCTCTTGCTCATGAAGCCTGCCTTGACACGGCTAGCCGCCACGAGCTGGGCTGTCGAGGCTGCAACATCATTGGATGCAACAATGAGCTGCTCCGGGCTGTTGCGGTTCGAGAGGACGCCATCGGCCGTCTCAATCAGCGTGTTGGTCGATGTTGCAACCGCTTTTGCCGCCGAGATGAGACCTTCCGTCCACCTGTTATTCTTCTTGTAAAAAGCCGTCCGCGAAGACGAGCCACGGCCGGCCTGGACAATCTCTTGCTGCGTGACCGTTGCCGCCTTGATAAGCTGTGCAATGGCTGTTGTGATGGCCAGGGCGGCGTCCAGGATCGAGTCGTGCACCTTGAGCTCGTACGTAGAGTAGCCGTCGCGGGGCTTGTTTCTGAGCTTGGCCAGGCGAGCCGCAGCTGCCGCAATGGCATCGGCCGCCTTGCTGAGTTCCTGGTCGACAATGTCCCCCAGATCGCCCTTGTTTGCCAGCTTCCCAAACCCAGGCGCAAAGCCTTCTACGAACTTGTTCAGCCTCTGCAGGTTGATCTGTACCTCATTGTTGCTGTTGATCACCACGTCGGTTTTCTGGATGGGATCCATTCCGTCAAGGCGGAAGCTCAACAGACCGCGGAAAAACTTGACCGTAGACTGAGCTGACTGGCGAGCGCCGTTTATGAGCGAGTCGCTCTTCTTCTCGTCGGTAGCCAGACGGATGATACCCTTGGTGTTGCTGCAAACATCGGCAATGGCGCCCGAGAAGACGTTGATGTTCTTGATCAAATCAGCGAGATGACTGTTGGGCCCATCGGCGATAAAGTTGTTGAACGACGTGGCGAATTCCATCGCGCTCGCCGACGCCTTTTCGATCTGCGACAGCACGAACGACGGCGACGCATTCTGATTACCGGCCTGCATCGTCGAGTCGAGTTCGTAAATAGCGTCATCAACACGCGACACTCCGGCCTGCAAGACGGAGTCGATGACATCGTTCATCTTCTCGAGCTGCGCAAGGATGATGGCATCAAGCTGACCATCCAGGGCCGAGTCACTCACGCCCTGGTTGTTCCTGAGCTCATTAAGCTCCAGGAGCGTCTGGTCCATACCGGCCTTGTACACCTCGAGCTCCTCCTCCTTGTCGCGGAGAAGCTGTTCCAGGTCTGAACTTCCATCTCTGAGCTTGGCTTGAGCATCATCCAGAGCCCGGGACTTGAGGCGCAGCGCCTCTTCCAGATCCGCCATCTCCCGGTTATACTTGGAGAGCATGGTAGATAGCTCATTGCCCTTGCTGCGCTCGAGGTTGTCGGCCCTATCGAGAGCCATCCTCAGCTCTCGCTTCAGTTTCTCGACCTCATCTTTATTAGAGCCACTCAGGCGGTCCTTCTCGTGCAGCGCTCTGTCTCGCTCGCGAATCATGTCCGCAAGTTCCAAGTTTTTGGTCTTGATCTCGCGTTCCAGTTTCTCCCGGCGGTCAATTGCCTCCTGTGCACTCGCCGCTTTGAGTTGCACCGACTTGAACTTTTGGAGCAGGTCAAGATGCTCGTGGCGGAGCTGCGAGTACAGCTTTGCGAGAGCCTCATACTTGGTCCTCCACGTGTTGACCTGTTCCTGCAGGGCGCGAATCTGGTCATCCTTACTTGAGATCTGCTGCCCGTAGTTGTTCTGAAGCGACTGTAGTTCGCTCTCGAGCGCCTTGACCCGCTGGTCGTACTGCTGCAGCATCAACTGGTCGCGCTCGTACTGGGCGCGGGCGTTGAGGTTCTCTTGCTCCAGCTCTGCAAGCCGCCCCTGTGTCTGCCACTGGGCCTGCTGGGCCATCAGCGCCTCCTGCTCTCGTTTCTGTTGCTCCATGAGACGGCGCTGCTGGTCCTCAAAATCCCGCTGCGCCTGGAGTTGCGCTTGTTGTTGCGCGAGAAGGGCAGCTTGCTGCTGCGCCTCCAGAACACGCTGCTGTTCCTCATATTCGCGGTTCTGGCGGTCAAGCTCCGTCTTCCAAAACTCGTTCATGTCGTCGGGCTCGTCCGACTTTGGCATCTGGGCGGGACTGGGTTGCCGCTCGATTTCTTGCTTCGGACGGGCCGGGAGAGCCGGCGCCGACTCGTCCTCGGAGAGCAGACTGGGCGGATCCTGGGGCAGTTTGGGTATCGTGATGAGACTTGTCAGATATCGGAGGTTTGAACACTCGTAGTAGAACTTGACCAGCCGATAGTGCTGAGCATCATATCTCTGTCGCAGCGGCGCTAAAGCCTCGTCGTCGCCGGTGGCTGTGGCAGGTTAGACAAGGGTCCCACAAAGCAGCACAGTGTTGCTCACTCAAGTGCATGGCCCGCAGCATGCTGGTGATAAACTTGTAGATTCCATAGCTCTCGGTAACAAGCGGTACCAGGGCGGATATTCTGCATTCGTTGTTGCCCACGTTGCGGAAGTGGGAGAAGATCAGCTTCTGGAACTGGTCGATCTTGTCTTGCAGCGTCATGAGATCGGTGATGGTCTCATAACCCTCGTTAGGGTCGTTGATAGCTTTCAGACTAATGTACTCCTCGTACTCGAACGTCCCGTTGAACTCGGGATGCTGCGCGTGGAACGAGAGCTTGGCCAGGAGGTAGTAGACGTATTCCTTGATCAGAGGCCCGTACCCCCGCATGCCTTCGCCGGCCATGCCCCGATTCAAACTGTCGATCCAGCCACGGTTGGCCATGGCCTCCTTCAGAGTCGCGGGGTGGCCCTCTTGGAGAACCTTGTGGATTGTGATGAGAGCCTTGAAGGTCTGGACCTCGTCGGCCATGACGGGTTGAACCTTCATGCCCGCCCAGAAAGATTGGGAGGACTTGTGGTCCCACGTGTATACGATGCAGCTCCGGACATGCTTGCGCTTCGGGGCCGTCTCGTCATTGCTAGTCGCCTTCTTGATATTGATGGCCAGCTCGGCCTCGGATCTGCGACGCATCACGGGTCAGCTTGGGGTTGTTCGGGCACGCGGAAAGGGGCAGACACTCTACCGCAAGGGCTAGGGCTGGACAGACTTTGTATGGTCGAGACTGCGAATGGTAGCCATGTTGGGCACCCACGGAGCTTGAGGCTTGCCGCCACGTTGCGAATGGGGAGTGATGGGAGATGCACAAGGAACACTTTGGGCGAGAAATTCGATGCAGGAACACACACGCGACACAGGACCATGCACCGCCGATGCGGACGTGAAAAACAAGCGCAGCTACCCCGACCCGGCGAGACAGCAAATAAATCGCGGTGGAGGAACTGCGGAGCTCGGGCTTTGGACTTTTCGTCGTCGTCGTCAGCCTGTCGCAAGGTTGGGAGATGCGCCGATAGGCTGGCATTGAGCTTCGGCCAACCGCCTCTTTCTAACGGGCCGATGCAGCCTGTCAGCCGTCCGTCCGTCCTTGGCGCTCCCTGTTGGCAGCTGCGGGGGCCGGGTCCTTTGGGAGCCAGGGGAGGTAACAGGCAACGAAGTGACTGCGGGGAAGGCCCCACGCCAGGCAGACCGCCGCGCGAAGCTTCGCCAGAGCTGTGTCGCCTTGTCACCGGATCATGCCCTATCGTCACGGGGAATTTGTCATTTGACAGTCGCTTCCGTTATAGTTTACTTATATACCAGGCGCCCCGTCTCTTGCGAGGACTCTTTCGGCTCATCCAACCTTTCTAGCCTCATCATACACCAACCCAAGCGCATCCCCTTGGCTGTCCTACCGACATAGAGCTCAGAGACAAGACCCCCGCCCCCACCACGATCTGACTCTGAATTAACCCCAAGCCGAGTCAACAACTCGAGCGCCCACCCATATCCCCGCGAGAAGACAAAGCGATAACCCTCGTTCCTCTCAAATGATGAACATTCTTTACTCTACCGTCAATAGCCTACGGGACAAGTACACGCCCCCAAGCACCAAGTCGACATTCCGTAAGACGGGCGAGATCACGGCCGAGGAGTTCGTCGCGGCTGGAGATTACCTCGTTTTCAAGTTCCCATCGTGGTCCTGGGCCGATGCCGATCCTATAAGCAAGCGCCGAAGTTTCCTGCCGCCCGGTAAGCAATTCCTAGTGACACGGCACGTTCCCTGCAACCGGAGGCTGGACGACGACTTCGCTGGCGATGCCGGTCACGAGGAGGCGGTTGTTGAAGATACAAAAGGCGGCGGCGACGACGGCTGGCTTCGGACAGGCGGGCTGGCTAGCTCGCAGCCTTTGAAGCTGCGGGAGGTGCGCACCGTTGATGATGCCGGCAACGTCGGCGATCGGGAGGTTGTGGATGAGGATGACATTCCCGACATGGAGGATGAGGATGACGACGACGAGGCCATCATCCGGGATCCCGCCAGTGACAGGAACAGGTAAGCTCACCCTTTTTCGACACACTCTTCTGGAGCCCGACGAGACGCTGACGGACCAACGCGCCCCAGCGGCCGCCGTACCTACAACCTCTACATTATGTACTCTCCATATTACCGCACTCCTCGCCTTTACCTGTCCGGGTACCATAACGGGCAGCCGCTACCGCCAGACTTGATGATGGAAGATATCATGGGAGACTACAAGGATAAGACGGTGACGCTTGAGGTGTTCCCCTTCTTCGCAAACGACGTCGAAATGGCCAGTGTGCACCCGTGCAAACACGCGCCCGTCATGAAGACGCTCCTAGACCGTGCCGACGCAGCGCTGAAGCTCCGGCGCGAGAAGCTTAAAGCCGGTCTCGCCGCCGGCAGCGCCCAAGGCATGGAGGGACTCATTGACGAGATCAAGAAGCTTGATGTGAGCGGTGCGACGACGGCAGTGTCAGCGGCACCTCCCACCACCTCCTCCTCAGATACGAATGAAGAATGGGAGGAGGTGGAGCGTGACACGGACGATCAAGAGGTTGCGATTCGGGTGGATCAGTATCTGGTGGTATTCCTCAAGTTTATTGCCAGCGTGACACCAGGCATTGAGCATGATTTCACCATGGGAGTTTGAGGTTTTTCATTCCCAGCTGTGGGCCGTGGGCCTGGCTGACTTTGCAGGTGTAGTTTGATGAGAGAGAGAGAGTTTGGAGTTGAGGGTTTCTCGCCAAATGGCTTACAGAGAAACAGGCATTAGACAGCGGAGAGAGGTGGGAGATGGCGGGTAAGCAGCATAATATCACATCTCAAAGGCCGTCGTCGCAGAGATTGCACAATTTGTCCGTGTCCAAAGCCACTGAGAATCATGCGCCAAATCAAATTTCCTTGTTACTTCACGATGAGTGTTGGACAGCAGATACTTTTCAAATTGGGGAGAAATGAGAGAGAGAAAAAACGTGGAAAACAAAGCCATTTCGTTCCATCGTTGCTAGTTCCTCCATCCGTCATCAAATATTACCAATTTGGCATCCTCAAGATGCTGTCCTACACTACTTCCAACATGAAAATAATAATGACACGACGGGAGATAAACAAAATAAATGAGAAAAACAAAAGGAGAAAAGGGAAAAAGGAAGGAAACTACCTCCTATGGTGCCCTCCTTTTTTCCCACGGTAACAGCCCCCCCCCCCAAGCTCAACAATTTGCTGTGGTGCTTCCATGACCAACACGTCAGGTGGGTTCACTCCGACTCCTTTTTTACCCCTTCCCCCTTTTCCCATCGCCACTTGGCAACCGAAAGCTAAACAAAACGTCATGTTATGAGGAGAAGGACACAGGTACCCGAGTTAAAAAGAAAAAGACAAGGAAGGGGTGTGAAATGGTACCTCGTGCCAGATTGTTTCCATGTCCGATGTTTCCAAGCCCAACATTTCCGTAACCAATGTTTCCCGTGCCCAATAACTTGCAGTATTTCCAATTTCCAAGTTTCCGATCCAAGGGTTCCATATCCAATGATTCCCAGCCCAACGTTTACAAAAACAGTATTCCCATGCCCAATATCCATATCCCATGTCTCCGTGCCCATTAATTCCATGCAATGTTCGCCGTTACCAATGTCCTCAATGTCCGCATGCGATGTTTTCCATCCTAATTCGTTCCTAATATGAATCCGACTCGCAATGGCACACACACACAATTGATGGTCGAGCCTACCAACATAGGCAGTCGAGTCAAATAAGACCATCCAAATCGTCACAGCTTGGTGTACACATGCCCCTGGAGTTGAACGTCTTCCACCCGTGGCGCAAGGCACGTTCTTTGGAAGCCTCGGTCTCACCCATGTCGCTCTCCAAAGCGCGGCACCGCGCCCGGATCCGTGCCATGGTGTCTTTATCGAGCGGCCACGAGTCGAGGGGTACCAGAGGCGGACAGGGGTCCTCGGCGGTTCTGGGAGGAGAGATGGATGTCCAATCGAGGGGCATGGGCAGATTGGTGTTGATGTGCATAGGCTGCTGCTGTTGATGCTGGTGTTGATGCTGGTGTTGCTGGTGTTGCTGCTGTTGCTGCTGTTGCTGTTGCTGCTGTTGCTGCTGCTGCTGCTGCTGCTGTTGCTGCTGCTGTTGCTCTTGGACAACGACGTCGGCGACGAAGCCGGTAGTGGGGATGTCGAGAGTGAATTGGGGCAGGGAGAGCTGCTCCGTGAAGAAGTAGGGGAAGCTAGCGGCAGCTTGCTCCTGAACAAGGTAGGGGGAGCTCATTTGTGCCTGGGCAGGGAAAGAGGGGCTTACTTGCTGCTGGAATGAAAAAGGGGTATTTGGTAGCTGCTGTTGGATAGTGAAAGGAAGAGCGGATTGCGCCGGGACTGGGTCTTGTGGGGGTGCTGTGAAAGCCACCGGCTGCTGCTGCTGCGGAACCGAGAAGCCTCCAGGCTGGGTGGGAGTTAAGAATGTGCTCGGCTCCTGAGAGGCTGGGAATGTGGCAGACTGCTGTGTGGGCGAGAATGTTCCCAGTTGGTTGGTGCTTAGGAATGTGGCCGTCTCTGGCGTGGGAAGTTGACCCTGTTGCTGTTGTTGCTCCATGATGAGATTGGTATTGGCGAGATAGCCATTATCTCCCATGAAGCCGCCGCCGGGCGACGTAGCAACAGGGTACTGATGAGCCGTGGAAGGAAGCGCAGGAGGGGGAGGAGGGTCTGAGAATTGCGAAATGTGACCAAGAAAGCCCAGCTGTCCCTCTTCCATGAAGGCGCCCCAGCTGTTGTTGTCTTCCATGACCGGCTGCCCCGACCAGGGAGACTGAGCCGTCTGTTCTGCTGCGACCGGGCTGGTGGGGTTCATATTGTTGAGGCCGGGGCCAGGAAGGTCCGATTGAGTGGGCTGCTGTTGGTAAGGGAAGGGGCCTTCCCAACCCCGCCAGCCGAGAGCTTGGTGCTCTTGTTGAGGAGACTGGGCTTGCGCTTGTTCTTGCGGCGACGGGTGTTGAACATCATTCTGCATGCTAGGTGTGGCCACTGTGGCCGCCACTGTGGGCGTGGTTACAGCGGCCGTGGCCAGAGGGGAGATGGGAGGAGAAGGTTGCTGCTGCTGCTGCTGCTGCTTCTGTTCCATTTCCATCTGCTGCAGACCTTGAATGTCTGCCTCAGTGCCTAGAATGCGACTTGCCTTCTGCTCGGGAACAAGATACTTTCTCATTGCGTCCTCGTCATTGTAGGGCCTCTGATTGTTGGCCTGCCATTGTTGAACCACTGGGCGATGGAAACGGTAGTGGATGCGAGCTTTGCGGCCGTCACCAAACGTCTTGCTGCAAATCAGGCACGTCACTGGGTCGGTTTTCCTGGCCGTGTGGATGCGAAAGTGAGTTGATACGCCATTTCTGGATGAGAACACTTTGGAGCACTCGGGGCATGCGATTTTACCCGGCGTCTTGTTAGAAGGTTCCATGGTTTTGCAATTTGGCGCCGCTGAGGGAATTCCAGTCGTTCAGTCGTTCATGGGCTTGCGGCCGTGTTCCCAAGAGATTTGGGATCGAGGCCTGAGGACGGACATCGGTCGAAACAGAGCTGTGTTGGAGCGGGGGTGATCACATCACATCTGTGGCTGGCTGGTTTGCTTCGTCATTCCCCCCCATTCTTGTCCGTGAGCCTATCAGCTCACTCACGACCGGGCTTGCTTGCCAGTGTGTTGTTGGTTTGGCCCCCCCCCGCCCTCTTCCCCAGTCTCGGCGCCCATCGTTTCCCAACACTGCGGCCTTGCCTTGTAGCACCATTTACCATTTTATCTTACATAGCTAGAACCTATAGTCGCACCCAAAATGAACTAACTGCCGTGCTTTCAATTTTCTAGAAGAAACTTATGGTCGTTCAAGCGAATGGCAATTTTACTTAGCATCGGAGATTGGTTGCGAGCCTTGTCTCGGGCTCTCTCTCCCTCTCCGAAGCTTTCCCTGCTACTGCAACTGCACTGCACTGCATCGAGTCTTTCCTGTTCCCCGAGACCGGTACCCCTGTGGTTGGTGCTTTCGCAAACCGGGCACGCTCGCACGGCAGCTGACCCCCCTGCCGCCGTTTTCTTTTCCCACCTCGGCCTGCGGCTGACCCGCAGCAATTCACTGTTTGCGCTCGATGCAGACCCCGTGCCTGCATCACACACATTGCAACGACTTGCACCCAATGCTTGCCATGCCTATCCCTATTGACAGCATATCTGACTGCGCAACGCACAGTGTGAGGCTAACCAGCACCACATTTCCTTGCTTTAAACGCGAGGTGCGCACCGAAAATCTTGCCTGAACGGGGAAGCGGGGATACAGTTATTCTCATTAGTTATTCACCGGCTTCTGGGCAGTCACGGGCCGCCACCGAGCTGCAATGCCTGCTCAGCCAGCGCTTTCTGCGTGGTGCTGCTTGATGGCAGTTGCCAAACCGAGCAGAGCCAGGCAGGCCATGCAGCAGGGGAAAACCGCAGGCCGTGGCATTTCTGCTGTGGGATAAAAGAGAAGAGGGAGGGACGTCCGGATCTGAGCCTGGCGAGTCTTTTTGTTGCACATTTGTCCCCCTCCTGCTTCGTGTTCAGTAAAGCTCACCAACTGCTCAGCTTGCTTCTACCCCCTCTGAACCGCACACCCTTAGCCCAACATGGACTACGGCCTGTTCCCAGCTCATCCTGGCACCGGTGATGGACCAATTGCCCTGTAGGTGACAAGAATTTCGATTCGAGAAGAGAGAGTTGGAGAGACTGGAGATGCTGATAGGAACAGATTCAATGGGCCGCAGCTGGTCAGCTTCGTCTCCGAGGTGTACCAAAATGAGGTTCAAGACTCGAAATTTGGCCTGTTTTTTCAGGATGCTTGGAAGCGTATGTCCCTTGGTATGACATGGACGACCAAAAGTTTGGGTGGTTGAGGCGTGGTGGCCGCCAAAGAGCCGGGTTGTGCATGTCGAGAGAAGAAGAAGAGAGACACAAGGATGTAGCACTGAGATGTAGGAAACAATTGAGACTCGTGGCCGCTGTGGACCAACGGTGCATCATGCCAGCCTAGTTCATGTTTCGGAGCGACAATGACGCGATATGGCTTGCAGAGGACTGGAATCCTGCCCTCTTGAGGAATGCGTGGGAGGGTATCTCTTACCGGCTCACCGAATACCTTACCGCGCCTTGTCAGGCATCCCTGCTAGCGAAGGTGCCTAGCAGGCTCCCCCAGGAGACCAACTTCATTCTCAGTAGCTACCAGAAGCTGGATCCCCAATGCGAACATGCCCGAGATAAGTGTCGCTGGCCCGAATAGAATGACCAAGCGGCAAAGAGAAGCTCGGTTCCACCAGCTGCGTGTTCATCAGGCTCACAGCAAGATTCCAGGCTGCTTCGGGCTGCTCTAGTGCCAACTACTCTTGCGAGTATGCTGCCCCCCTCGAAACCGGCCAGTCTCAGACGCTTCCATGTCGGCCAGAAGGAGAGGGCATGATGCGCGTTGAATCCAAGATGAGGGTTGCCAACTTGGGGATAATCAGGCGTCGCTATGTTCCATATTCGTCGGCAACCGAGGACGATATTTGCTCTATCGCAACAAAGCGGGACCGGACTGGTGCAGGCCGGACCATCAGCGCGGCGTGCTCCATCTACGCAGTTGAGAGAAGCGCCTTTTCGCTGGGGCTACGCTAGTAAGATGACGCGAGGGTGCCCGGGATGTTCCGATGACTTACACCCGCCATGGCTGGCAGCTTTTTGCCTGACACGTGGTGTCCCGCGCGGTCGCTGCTAGACGTCGTCGTTAGGGCTCGGAGAGGCTCATCAACTGTTTGTTTGGTCAAGCGCTTGCATGACTTGGTGGGATTTTTATTTTCCCCAGTACTGGCAAAAAGTCTCTCCATTGCGATGCTGCCAGAAGAATCACCAGATTTCGTGGTGCAAGATTCGACAAGGAATCTTCATCCGACCTACTCAAGAACAGTCAGTCAGGTGCCATCTTTTGTGCTCTCTCTGGGCTGGAGTGTTACCCACCTCGGATCACCGGCCTCGGTGTGAATACAAAACACATCCCCGGAAGGTGGGCCTCTCTCACCGTCCCCAGGCAGGGTAGGATCTCGGAGCGAATCCTTCGGCAAGGGTGGGCCGTTTCCCCTTGTCGCTGGGAAGGAACCGGGAACAGTGGGGGGACATGTGATAATATGCAGTCCAGCGCGGGAAGATTGGTAGCATAAAACTTTTCGGCACACTGACAAAAGCCGCGTTTTGGCGCTGCCCCTAGGCGGAGCCAGCCTGGTACGCGAAGTCAGGTGACGGTACGTAAAGTCTGTAGTCCAAGCCCCCTTTGTAAGCTCGCCGCCGAAACGAAGCCAAGTATTTTGAGGCCCGATCCTCATCCCTTGTGGTGTAGAAGAGTTCTACGAAGCTCGGCCATCCTCGACACTCAACAAATGCGCCCTCCGAGCCTGCCGTCTTTCGAGCTTCTGCTCGCCTGGTTCAGGCGCCAGATTTGGATTTCGTAACGTTACGGGGCGCCCCGATTCCCAACCACACACACACTACGCAGTTGGAGACTAGTACCTACACAGGGTCGCTTTTACCGGAGCTCATCGAACTTGTGCACCTTCGCTATAAGCTGCTCGACAAACCAACCAACAAGCTCCTCCTCCT
>Ga0247760_1002548_pt1 | contig 13510 bp, 17 predicted proteins | sample UWRJL171409R4_FD_179936 | JGI IMG/M metagenome (GOLD analysis project Ga0247760, IMG submission 179936) | Plant litter microbial communities from Arlington Agricultural Research Station in Wisconsin, United States - UWRJ-L171-409R-4 | ecosystem: Environmental > Terrestrial > Plant litter >...
CAGGTCATTCCTTGAGATATCTGCCACCCGATCAAGATCAGAGGACCAGTTAAACACGTCGATATCAGCTGGCGAAGAATCGCCCAGGTTTTCCCACCACATTGAATTCTGCTGAAAGTGTGGCGTCTCCGCACTATGCAAGCCGTGGACAACCCATATGCTGCTCCTCAGTCAGTACAGCTGGCGGATCCTTGGCGAAGACTGACGCGAAGCTTTTCATAGTGTGACGTTGAACGGAACTGAGCGCAACCGAGGCGCGTGATCTGTGATGTCTAGACATATTCGGATGTCGTTTTCGATGTAGAACCTCCAGACTTCAATTCTCAGAGAAACCTACTCTGGCGTGGCTAACTGAGGGTGCTAGCGCTCTAGTGAACGGGTAGTGAGAGAAGAGAAAGGGTGCCCTGAGGTGCGTCGGGCCGTTTGACCCAATGTGAACTGAGAAAAGTCGAGGGCCACCGTAGAACTACTAGATCGGTAATCTTAAAGAGGAGGAGAGAATTGTTTGTCTCTCTAAGGCTCCACTTGAAAAGTGTGCCAGAATATTGGATGGATACTTCATTGTCGGCTGGATGAAAGCGACTTGAGCGCTGGATTGCTCGTCCGAGCTCTGCAATAACCGCACAAACTTACTAGTGAATACAGGTCCACGGTAATGAAATTCCGAGAAGATTGGAATCTTTTGAAATGGAAACCATCCCGGCAACGACAGGACCGGAGAAAGTGTTGAGAAAGCTCCTGCAAAGAAGGCGCGCCTGATGGCCACCTTCCACCTCAACTTCCCCCAACTATTCTATGAATAGGCGGGAGAGTTTTTCATGCTGAGTATAATCATGATTGACTCGATTTACAGAGTAGGGTGGGAATTGATTTATCTAGTCTGTTCTTTTTTCTTGCCATGTCTTGGGTACTTGTAAGTCATGGCGAGTCTAAAGCTTGCACTTTAATCAAGGTTTCTGGCAGGAAAGGTGTTTCCAGCCATAACTTCAAAACCCCGGATTCTGAGTGGAATAAACCGAGCAATATTGCGCCTCCAGATGATTTAATGAATTTTATTCATTCTCATCTTCAACACATCGCCCGAGGTTGACATTATAGGGTTAGGGTTATCCATGTATCCGTTAGGCGGTGAACTTTTTGCATCACCGGCAGAATCGGTTCTGGGTCGGGCCATGATGCGGCAACCCCAGCACCCGAGATTCCGTACCCCGAGCACAGTGCCTCCGCCATCCCCCCCACCAGCTCGGTCTGCCTGCCCAATGTCGTCCCAAGCAGCCCTGAGGCTGGCTGTGCGCCCCCTCCGTGGGACGGCATTCCTCGATCAATTTGGCTCATCGAGTTCCCCCGCGGCAGCTCGTCGAACCTTCCTACAACAGCTTCGACCTCGGCCACGATTACGATTATACGAGCCCAAATCGATAATATATCTCCAATGTAGCGTACACTCCTTTCGGCACGTCTCTACCGTCCCTCCACCAAAACAGGACAGCCCCGAGAGCCAATCCTCCTCCCCTAACCGGACCGACCAACCACAAAATGACCCCTCTTCCCTGTCCCCTCCGGAACCTGAACTCCCCTCCCACGCCGAAGACCGCCGGTCCGCCCTCTCCGCCCGCTTCAGCACCTTCATGGATAACCTCCAAACCCGAGCTCTTAACGCCACCCAGACTATCAACGACCTAACCGGCTACACGGCCATCGAAGCCATCAAGGCCCGCAACACGCAACTCGAGACCGACCTCGCCGCCGCCCAATCCCGCCTGCATGCCGCCCGCCAGAGCTACAAATCCCTCACTTCGCACCGCGCCGCCACCCAGCGCGAGGTTACCACTCTCCTCGCCCGCAAGGATACCTGGTCTCCTCCCGACCTGGAGCGCTTCACCTCCTTATACCGCCTCGACCATGAGCTGGAAGCCCAAGTGGCCGCTGCTTCGGCGGAGCTGACAGAGGCCGAAGCTGACGATGCAAGGCTTGCGGCGGAGCTCAACGCCGGGATTCTCAAGCGGTATCACGAGGAACAAATCTGGAGTGACCGGATCAGGCGGCAGTCAACGTGGGGAACGTGGGGGCTGATGGGGGTGAACGTGCTGCTTTTCCTGGTATTGCAATTTGTGGCGGAGCCGTGGCGGCGAGCGAGGTTGGTAAAAGGTGTGGCAGAGAACGAGAAGACCGTGCTGGAAGAAGTGAGGAGGGAACTGGCCGAGGTGAGGGCTACGTTGGAGGCGGGAGGTAGGCGGGAGGTGCAAGGAGGGGATAGGATAGACTCCGTCGAGACCGAGACTATCCCTGTTGAGGTGGGCATCGAGAGTAATGTTACCCCTGTTGAAACTCCTGAGGGACCCGTCGATGGAAAGACTTGGATGACAATTCTCGCGGACCCGCAGCTGCTCCTAGCTGCCATGACGGATCTATACAGTAACAGGAGAATAGAGGTGCGCATGCGGGATGTCTCGCTAATTGCATTGGAGGGCGCAGTAGCGGGGGCAGCGGTTGTAGGAGGTGTTGCCTTGGTTCTACTTCGTGGCAGGTAGCCTAACCTGGCGATCCTCCCACTTCTCTGACCAGACAGAGCTGGAGTCAGGGTTGCGGCTCACTACCCTGTATATACTGTTAAACTACCCAGGTTCGCGTTGCGCGTGATCAACACGTGTAAATGAACTGTACATTAAAATACAATATCATACTGTATAATGACTACATGCTGGGCCGAGATTGTTGTCGCCATGGATCCTCCTGCCAATACCTAGAATCATCCCAGGATCGCCCAACCAGCTGGTCGACACTAGATTATCAGCAGTCAACAGTCTTGAGGAACCCAGGCCGAGACCGAAATCATTCCCGATTTAAGTTCAAGTGCCATCCTTTATCTCATCATGTCCCACTCGCCGAGAAAAGATATCAGGCATTGTGTTTTGATGTCAAGTAGCAAAAAGGGAGAAAACAAAAACGGTCTAAATATCTTGGTACTGGTGCATAGCATTCCTCGCCCATCAGCAAGGGGCAACGTCCATCCACCAATATCCCCATTTCAAGTACCGTCCCACAAACTTTCTCGCTGGGGTTCATTCCGCTATTTCTCCCTTGCTAATATGTGGGCAAGCTCCCCTGTGGTCCGGACTTGTCCATCCATCATCCACTTCACCGCTCCCCTCAGCTTTTCCCGCCCCTTGCCGATCTTCGAGCGCAGATTAGGCACTTGGATCTTCACTCGCTCTGACAGGTACGTGAAGAACTTTTTTCTTCGACAACCTCATCCATCTACCTGCCTGCTCGCCTGACCCAGAACCCTCATCTAGGCGCAACCCTCCCATCCCTTTCCCCATTATTCAGCAGCGAGGAGGATCAGTTACAATAGCCCCTTATTATCCATCTCATATCACCAAAGCGTTCCTGAGCCCCCCAATGCGTCCAAAAACAAACAACTCTCTCACTCGAAGTCCGCAGCGTACGAAAAGCCGCGGAATTCTTCTTGCATGGCCTGCGAAAGTACTGCGACAACAGTTTAGTAATGGAGGCCAACTCTGAGAGCAGGGCAACGTACCTGACTGCACCGGGGTAAGAACCGGAGTAACGCTCGTGAACTCGCTATCGAAATTACTGGTATCGGTGGCACTTTTAATCTGGGGCAGGAACGGCGGCTGCACGCGCTTGTGGTAGATGTCGTCCCAGTTGATGTTCCTGAAAAAGGGTTGCGACATAATTTCCTGTGCGTCCGTCGGCCCACTTCCCAGCCGTTGATCCGGTTCACGGGTGAGCAGCTTTTGCAAAATTGAGACGCTATCACGGGGCATATGGATCGGGTACAGGGGCTCGTCCGCAAGGATGGCATCGTATATTTCGTCCTCGTCCTCGCCGCGGAAGGGTGATTGCTGAAGAAGCATTTGGTAGATTAGGACACCGAAAGCCCACCAGTCCACCGCTCGACCGTATTTCTTATCCAGGAGAATCTAGAGCACTAGTCAGCAGAACCTTGTCAAGAAAGCCGAGCACAATAACTTACCTCTGGGGCCATGAACTCCGGTGTGCCGCAGAAGGTGCTGGTTGTCGAGCCATACCACATATCCTCCTTGCAGAGACCGTAGTCTGCAATCTTGATATGCCCGTCAAGTGTTAGAAGAATGTTGTCAAGCTTCAGGTCACGGTAGATGACGCCGTTCTCATGGAAGTATTTCAAAGCCAAGCACACCTCGGCAGCGTAGAACCTGGAAATCGGTTAACAACTGCAGAAATACAATCGGCAAAGAAACTTACTGCGCCCGCTTTGTCCCGAATTGGCCACGCTGGATGTGCAACATCAAGTCGCCACCGCTAATGTACTCCATTACGAAGTAGACACGGGTCTCCGTTTGGAAGCAAGCATGGAGGTTGGTAAGGAAGGGATGCCGCTCGCGGTTGGCGATCAGGAAGACGCGCTTCTCAGACCGGATGCTCTCCACCTCATCATTTTCTATTATAAATTCTTTCTTGAGCACCTTAATGGCATATAGCTTCCGCGACTTCTTCGTCTCGGCGAGCATAACCTTGCCGAAATTGCCCTTACCAAGCACGGCCAGGAAGTTAAAGTGGTCGAGACTGATCTTTTGGCCCGTTCCTGGGTCTGTAGCGGACGGCAAGGGTTTCTTTGTCGGCACTGGTATACCCGAGGACATGGTCACAGGGGGTTCTGCAGCTACAGGCAGCTGTTGCGGCTTAGGCGTCGAGATTTGCTGTGGCTGCTGCTGGTACATCTGGTGTTGGGGAATTTGCTGCGGCTGTTGCTGAGGTTGCTGCTGTTGCTGAGTTGGTCGGCTTTGAACCTGAGGTTGGTTGGGATACGCCCCAATATTGGCATAATCAGCAGGATTGTACTTGCGTTGCTGGGGCTGGCTGCCATATTGGTTTGGGGGGCTGCCATAAGGGTCCTCATCACGCTGATCCTGCCTGCCTGTGCTGTACGTTGGAGGAGAGCCATAATGGCCGGGCCCGAAGTCCGGAATTTGGCCTGCGGACTGGTGTGATTGTACCGAGCTCTTGGGAGACATGGCGGCTGCAGCCGCAGCTGATGCCGTTGATGACATTGACATGGAGGTTCTATCCGGGCCTTGGGTCCGGATCGGAGCTGTCTGATTGTACATGAGCTTCGCTGCCTCGGTAGCCTCAGGCGACGCAATGGATGGCGAGTACGAGGTTGGCGTGGGATATGCTTGGCTCCCTTGGCTGCTAATCGAAGACTGCTTAGCCCCTGGCCTCAGGGTCCGGTCCGCCATAGATGAGGTCTTGTTCCGCTTTGAAGACCGGATACCCTCCAAAATCTGGTTAGCAACGGCCATGGACATGCCGCAAAAATCGGGAACAAGGTGAACACATTGAGCATGTGCTGTGAGGCCACACTCTGAGCATTTTCTCGAGTTTTTCTTGGAGCCAATTGGTAACATGTAGCCGCAGTGGCAGCACCAATTTGCTGTAAGATTTGAGAAGGGCTGGAAGCGGTGCGGGATGCGGTGGTTGATCTTTTCCTCGTCCGGGTCTGTCTCGGCGTTGCTCTTGCTAATACACTTCGTAACCACGCTAGTGTAGCATTTTGTATGGCAAGTGTACTTGCAGTCCTCACACTGCATGCCGGCCGAGTACTTGAGGAAGTCTCCGCATAGCGCGCAGCGCATAATGTTGTAAAACTGACGCTGAACAAACTTGTGGCCATACATCTCGTGAACTTCTTCCTTCCTCTGACGGACGGCACCCTTGCGGTTGAGACCAATGTCCATCATACCTGGCGCTCTGTTCTCCTTGACAAAATTCAAGCTCAGGTGTATTTGGCCCGACGGCTCGAGATTAAACCAGCAATCGATTGGCTGGGTGAGCTGCGGCGCCATCTGCTGCGGAGGTTGAGGCTGATACATGGTGCCATGTTGCTGTGCGCTGCCGGGAGACGTCGGGGGGCCAGCGAACTGAGGAGCTTGCGCTCCCATCGGGAATTGGGCCGGGGGCGCCCGGGGATTCGAGCCGAGACGGTCTGCCGAAACCCACCCAGCATTGTTGTTCTCGGCCTCGATCTTCTTCCGGCGGAGTTCTTCAGCGATGTCCGAAATTCGTACCCAAAGAAGAGCAATGGGGACTGCATGCTCGCCCGGCTTATCATAGACAGTGAGTTCGACCTCGTTCGCCTTGTCGACAATAATTGTGTGGTACTCGGCTTCCCACCTGTCTGTTCGTGATGCCCTTGTTCGCGCTACGACATTGTCCTCCACCTTGACGGCAACAAATGTTTCAGGGGCACGAGCAAATCGGCCCAGCGGCGCATGATCGACGTCCTTCACAGCCTGAACCCGAATAGAGAGCTGGCCGGTTAGTGGCTTTCGCAGATTCGGCAAGTTGATACTATCATCTGTAGACCAAGAGTTAGCGAGCATAAGGAAAGGGGGACGGTGTTGCTCACCATCCGCTGAATCAACGTCCATGTCTATGTGTAGCTCCTCGTATCTCTTCAGCGCTTGCTTCAGCAGTACAATCTTTTGTCTGCTCTCAACCCGTCGGGCAGCGGCATCAGCCCGACTTTTCTTGTCACCTTCCATCTGGTACAATTGAACCATCTTCTCAATACCCTTGAGATACTGCTCTTCTACGTTGAGCTTGAACTGGATCTGCGACAGCATCAGCTGGATGCGCGGACCGAGGTACGGCGTGTCGTATTTGATGAGATCTATTCGGTCGGATCGTTAGCCGTGAAAAACCATATGGCCAGTCAGGGGGACATACCAAGTTTGGAGAAGTTGGGCCGCGCCTTTGGTATCCCCGAGTGCGGCGGCTGTCCGGGGAAGGGACCGTGGGGAGGCATCAAGTCGCCGTGGCCACTGCCTTGACCATACTGGCCACCGTAGTCTCCGTACCCCCCGTATCCTCCCCCGCCGTCTTTTGGAGGTGGTGCGGGCGGGCCCATGTGGTCGCCCTGCATGTCATGATAAGATCCGCCGCTGAGAGTCGAGCCCCCAAGCGACATATTATCGACACCATGGCCGAGTCTTCGCATCTGCAGCTCGCGCAGGCGCTCGTTGAAGAAATCGAGGTTCCTCTTCCCCTCGCGCATCTGCGTGTCGAGTTTCGAACGCACCGCCTCATTGTTTGTCTGCTGGCGCATAAGGTTGGCAGCATTGAGTAGGGCTTTCTCGCGTTCGATCTTCTTCGAGATGTCCTGAATCTTCTCCTCGTCGTTCATGGCGGCGGTATTGGGACTGCGCGGCCCGGCGCGCAGCAGGATGTAAGGATGCACAAAATAGGTCGACTGCGAAGGTGTGTAGTTTCTTTTTTGCTCTTTCTCGGATTTTCTCTAGGGTATGTGCTGTTCGCGTGCCAGTCTGGCGATCCAAATTAACAGTCGCGGGGAAGGGTAGAGGATTGGGTGGCAGATGTCGTCAGTGACGAATTATGGCGGGGTTTTGTGTTTCGCATTTGGGAGCAGCCCTTGTTGTTGCGATTTGGGCCGCGGTGCCCTGCCAGCGGCAGGGGTGTCCAGACGGAGGGACTGGACGGTATACAGATGTTCGATGCGCCTGTGGGTCGCTGCGTGTTCTTTTACAGCTCGAGTCCCAAATCCAGGCTGTCAGATCATCGAAGAAACCTAGAGAGGAGGAAGGTGCTGCATCAGAAAAAGGGTCATTGTTCTCCCCACCCGAACCCATTTTCCGTTTGCGCGAGTCCTCGGCCCCGATGGCCTTATTACCTCCACCACAGCCCAGGCAGGTAGCCTTCAACCAACAGTCCTGACAGCCTTCAGCTTCTTTTGGCATTGGTTTCCATCCTTGGCTTCTAGCATCGGAGGTGCAGCTGGGCTGTGCGCCGCACCAAGTTCTACAGAGAGCAAGGCTCGCGAGGGGGGAGCTATGCGGGTGACTGCTGCGCTCGCGGCGGGGTAATCTACACCCCAGGCGCCCAAGCGAATCATTATAGGCCAACAGCACTGCACTTTGTCTGTATGACGAGCACCCGCTGAATCGATTTCGTTAGTTATCGCCCCGACTCCATGCTCTTATCCCGTCGCTTCCGCGCAGACTCCACTGCGCGAGTCCTTGATCGCTGCTTCGGCCCAAAGGTCCCCAATGTCAAGGAAATTTGGCTGTTGGATCCAGGCTCCCTCAGCACGCAGCGCGACCGTCACACACCTTTTTTGCCTGCTTGAAACCTGAACTTCGAACGGAACTCTCGTTTTGTAAGCGGGCTGGAATGCTGGGCAGATTGGGCACCTTCGGGTGCGCGCCACCCGAAGACCACAACGTCGGGCATGAGCCAGTGGAGGTAGGACTGTGTAGGACTTTCAACTCGTTGGAGGTTCCGGGAAGCGAGGCGAGGGGTCCCGGCCGTCGCCGCTGGTGAGGGGTCGAACTTTGAGGGTGCATTCTAATTGGATAGTGAGCGTTATCGCTGAGCTTATCGGCAAGCTTGGGGGGTGGGGTTCTGGGATTCCACCAACACCAAGGGGCTGGTGGTAACATGGAAGTTCGATTTACTTCTTTCACCTTTACCTCCTTCCTCATCCTGATGAATGTACTTTGAACGCTCAGAAACTGGTCCGCGCGATCTCGCACTTTCTCATCTTACTACGCTCACCTCATAAGACCCATCGCCGACTTGATCCGAATCTTACCCGCAGTGATACCTCATCCAAGTTCTCTACAGCAAAAGACGCCGCTCGTCCAGTCCGGTCGGATTTGGATTTTACCTCATCAACAGCTGCTGCAAGAGCGATTGGCCGATCCCTCCGTGGCTTGGAAGCGGAACTGATGGGCCCGGGGAGGATTCAATGGTTAGGGGGGCGCAGGCAGAAAAGCCAGTTTGTGTAGTGTAAAGAATTGGCTCCATCTTGGGCCGAAGCCAGCGCCACAAGTCTGAGCAAAGACAAGCCACAACGCCGCATCAGCACGATACAGCGGCTCTGTAAGTTTCGCTAATGCATCAAAAATGTAAAGTTGCGTGGTTCAGGGGCCCATCGATCACCGGAGCACTTCTCTCTTTGACTTTTAGGTCTGTGAATGAACTTTGCAGACATGCTGTCCTCCTAGAGTGTCTAGGACTGAGACTGGGCAGTGTTCTAAGCCTTGAGTTGACAAGACATGGCGGGAGAGGGATAAAAAAAATATAACCAATGTGGTGCACAATGGAAGCGCCGTATTTCTATTCCAAATTGTAACCGTTATGCAAGCATGTCTAGTGCATGTAAACGAACTCCAATAACTCATCACAAAAACGCCGAGGACTGTTTCCGTTCCAACCTACCACAACAAGTGCAGCATTACAATTATGCCGTGTACTCCTTCTGGAGCAACTTGGCGATAGTGTTCAGCCTTCATGTAGTGTTAGCTATGCAGTCTCACCGCATGACAGGGGCGAGTGACTTACTGGATGTTGCTGGTGCCCTCGTAAATGGCACCAATCTTGCTGTCACGCCAGAACTTCTCGGCAAGACCCTCGCGGACGAAGCCCATACCGCCCATCCACTCAACGGCAAGCCCACTTACTCGGCCAGCGACCTGGGAGGCGTACAGCTTGGCCATAGCCGCGTCCATGACAAAATCTTCGCCAGCCTCCTTCTTCCGCGCAGCGTTGTAAACAAGGGCTCTTGCCGCGGCAATCTCGGTATAAGACTGGGCGATCTGGTGCTGCATGCCCTGGAACTCACCAACTAACTGACCGAACTGCTTACGGTCGTTCCAGACGTATTTGACGGCATTCTCCCAAGCGCCAAGAGCCAGCCCCGTCATCTGCGCGGCAATGCCGATGCGACCTTCGTTCAGCAGCCCAATAGCATACTTGTAACCCTGACCCACTTCGCCGAGCAGATTCTCCTTGGGCACCTCAACATCATCGAAGTTGAGCACGCAAGTGCTGCTCGCCTTGATGCCGAGTTTCTTCTCTTTCTTTGCGATGTTGAATCCTTTCATGCCCTTGTCAACGACGAAGGCTGTGATACCGCGGTGCTTCTTCTCGGGGTGAAGGTTCGCGAATACAATAAAGAAGTCGGCTTCCATGCTGTTGGTGATCCACATCTTGCTGCCATTGATCTTGTATCCATTCGGGGTTTCTGTTGCCTTGGCCGCAAGAGCGAAGGCGTCGGAGCCGCTGACAGGCTCAGACAAGCAGAACGACCCAACAGTGTTAGTGGCCAGCTTGGGAAGGTATTTCTTCTTGAGTGCTGCACTTCCCCACTTTATGAGAGCTGTGTTGACGAGTGTGTTGTGGACATCGACCATGACGGATACAGATGGGTCGACGCGAGCCAGCTCCTCAATTCCGACAATGGCGGCAGTGAAATTCATGCCGGCACCTCCATACTCCTCCGGAATCTCAACACCCATTAAACCTTGCTCAAAGAGCTGCTCAACAACTGTCGGGTCCATCGCTTCGGCCTCATCCATGTCGCGGACCTTGGGGAGAATGACGTCGTTGGCGAACTTGCGAACCGTCTCGGCCATGGCATTCTCAACCTCGGAGAAGTGTGTGATCGGCGTCGGTGGGACATCGGCGAGGTCGCGACGGGGTGCCGTCACGGAAAGCGGGCGGACTCTGTTCGTGCCAGCAGTCAGTCAGAGGAGGCCACTGCCCACCATCGCCGCCCAAGACTTACCCCTGGATAACAGGAAGCACCCTCTGCGACCTGCTGCTGCATATCCTCAACGTTGATGAGGCGGAGAGAATAATTTGGCTCCTCCCTGCCGCTAGGCGCAATGCTCTCGTGAATGACCTCATCTTGGATACCGGTGTCTGGGAAAACGTGGGAAACAATGAAACACGGTTTGGTCGTTGCGGTGGAGGCGGTTTAAGATATACAATGGCTTCTTGCAACCCGGCTCCGGACAAACGGGGGATCAAATGGTAACGATGTGTCTGCAGGCGGAAACGGGAAGGAAAAGCACCGCGAGACTAAAAGAAACCAACATGAGTAAGGAAAAGAACGGCCTAAGGGATACGGAAGGGACGGTGTCGCCAAACCGCGAGGCCAGACGCTTGCCGAGGTACCCTCCACACAAGCTTGCAGCTGGGAAGCTCTGCCGCTCCACAGAGGGGCCTCGCGCCAGGTTTGCCCGCCTCTGCGAGGGCGCCATGTGACTGGGTCGCAAAACCGACAATTGCCGAAACCCTGCCAAGCCTCCACGTGTTAGATCACCTGCTGAAGCACCTGACCTCAAAAAGTCCCGGGCTCGGGACGGCTGTTCGCGACTGCGAATGAGGTTCCATAACCAGGAGCCTGTTGTGCCAGCAGCAACCGCCATGATGACGGGGTTTCTCCGCAACATCCTCCTGCCGTCCCTATGGCGGCCGGTATTTCGGCCAGCCTGCACGCCGGCGTCATCCGCAATTCGAGCCTTTTCTAGCACTCCGTCACAAAGTACGACGTTGAACCAAGTTATGCGGGTGAGCACCCTTTGACGACCCAATCGAGCTCTGCGCCAGCTAACCGTGCCTAATGCAGGGCTGCCGAAAACCTCAACGAGCCCGCCATGCCGTCTCGCCTGCTCTTTCCAACATCAAGGCCCCTGCGTTGAAGGGAGTCTGCGTCAAGGTCGGCATCGTCCGGCCCAAAAAACCCAATTCCGGTGAACGGAAGACAGCCCGTGTTCGTTTGTCTACCGGTAAAGTCATCACGGCGTATATACCCGGCGAGGGTCATAATATCCAGCAGCACAGTGTTGTTTTGGTCCGCGGAGGGCGAGCGCAGGACTGTCCCGGTGTGCGGTACCATCTAGTCAGAGGAGCGTTGGATCTGGTAAGATTCTTCCGGGCCAAGCTACGCCAGTTCTGCTCTGATCAATTGAACTCCAGGGAGGCGTTGCAACGCGCGCCACTAGTAGGAGTAAATACGGGACGAAGAAGCCAAAGAAAGCATCTGTGGGCTAAGACCGGAGGAAGATATGGAGGTGTCGGGGCTTGGCGAAACTTGAACCATTGGGAACCCTTCCAGCTCCTCGCCGTCAAGGAGATCGGTCGGACACTTGGATGTCACAACAAGACCAATACTCCATGTATCATAACCATGTACACTTGCAATGACACATACAGTCCAACCAGAGGTTGTTCGCATGGGACTTGATCTTGGGTTTAAATGTTTCATTCTAAGCGACCGGGGTGGGGGGTTGTTTTTGACGGTGCGTCAATTGTGGGCATATGCGCGGTGGATTCACTGCTCGTGGTCTCGAGGTGTAAAGGAGAAGACTTTCAGATTATAGCCACGCCACTACCAGCCACCCCAAGATGATCTGCCATGTTTCCCGATAAAAAGAAATAAGTGATATTTACAGTCGAAAGTTGCAAATCCGACCACAACACTACCTCCAGTCGCCAGCCTGTACTTCCATCTGCCCACGGCCCTGACCAATTTTTCATCGGACACCAGACGCCCCTTATTTCAATTGCCTTGTTCTTCCATCCGATTACCAACGATCGGCGGTCGCTCCGTGGAGTTTCAATAGGTTGGGTGAGTGTGTAAAACCATAGGCAAATACAAGTCTATAACGGATCCCTTCTCACTTTCTTCATGCAATCGTTCATCACAGTGTATGCAAACGAGCCACACTAATCTTGTTGGTTCTCCCATCCCTCAGGCTTGTCTATGCCGTTGATCTCAAAATATCTAGACGTGCCTGGGAAAACAGTTAGCCCTGGAGAATGGAAAGCAAAATTCGGAGACTCACAAGAATATCCCTTCCAGTCAAAGTTGTCCTTAGGGTTGCAATGGCACTTGAGCTGTTGGCGGTACTTGTCACCGGTAGGGCAGTGGGTGAAGGGCACATGGTAGTAAGCGATATCATTGAAGAAGTGGATCTCGTCCTTCTTCAACATAAGGCCAGCAGCAATGGAGTGAACAGGAGCATCGCCCCAACGCTCGTAGAAGAAACCGCCATCCTGGTCAAGCGACTCGAAATAGTCGGTGTAAGCCTTGGAGCGGAGCCATTCAAGGCTGCCGATCTCAAAGTTGGACCACTGGTGAGAACGTTAGCATGCTGAAGTGAGGTCGGATACGTCACACTTACGAAATGGCAGTGGTTGTAAGTATCGCCACCATCATCGCTCAAGAATCCCATCGAGTTTCCTTCCGCAATGTGCTCGGGGTGGTTCTTGATAAACTTCTTGACGCTTTCCCAGAGGGTGGGGATAGTCTCGACGTATTCGTACAAACTGAGCACAAAACTGTACTTCTTGTTGTTTTCCTTCATGAAGCGGAATGGATCATAATGAATATCGCAGAACAGCTCGACGCTAGGCTCAACGCGCCAGTAGTATTCGTAGTTCATCATCAGCGGCTGACGGAAGAAGAATCCCGACTCAAAACGGCACATGTGTCTGTAGCTGACACTGTCGCCGTAAATAATCTTGCGCTGGGCCATGTCCTCGCGAACCTTTCTCGCCCGTTCCTGGTCGATATGCGAAGGGAACGACCAATGTTCTCTCGGGATCTCACCATAGTGGGTCTTTCCAGATACAAGCGACGTGGTCACCTTCTTAAATGTGGAATCAAATGGCTTGTCGTTGAGGAAAACCCAGT
>Ga0247760_1002549_pt1 | contig 13510 bp, 19 predicted proteins | sample UWRJL171409R4_FD_179936 | JGI IMG/M metagenome (GOLD analysis project Ga0247760, IMG submission 179936) | Plant litter microbial communities from Arlington Agricultural Research Station in Wisconsin, United States - UWRJ-L171-409R-4 | ecosystem: Environmental > Terrestrial > Plant litter >...
AAAGGAAGCGGTGGCCAACATACCGGCTCCTAAAGACGGCCAAGACGGCTTGGATGGGCAGAAAGGCGAGCGCGGCGAGAAGGGTGATCCCGGAGCAAAAGGCGACGCTGGAGATCGGGGCCTAGATGGCGTCGGACTTGCCGGGGCCATCATTGATCGAGACGGGTCTTTGACAGTCACGACATCTAGTGGCCAAGCAATCAAGCTTGGCACGGTCATTGGCGGCAACGGCAAAGACGGCGCTGATTTCTCAGATGTGGAATTCTCCTACGACGGAGAGCGCGGACTTGTGATTCGAGGAAAAGGTGGCGAAATCGTCAAGCGGCTGCCGATCCCGATCGATCGTGGCTACTGGAAAAACGGAACGCTCTACGAGCGCGGAGATATAACTACAGAAGGCGGCACGGCGTATATCGCGCTATCGGATACGACCGCAAAACCGGGACTTGAGAATAAGGACTGGCGGATTCTTGCTCGCAAAGGGCGCGATGGTAAGGACGGACGCAATGGAGTCGACAAGACAGCAGCGGTGATCGTCAATGCTTGAGCTGGTGACCGCTGAAGAAGCCGTCCTTCAGTTCCGCGGCGATGAGGACGTTGACGGCCCATGGCTAGAGTTGTTCATTCCCGCAATTTCCGAGGCCGTCAGGTCCTGGCTCAAGGATGATTGGCGTCTGTACCTTCCATCGAGAGATTCTTCCGGCGAGATAGTTGTCGACAGCGGCGGCGAGCCAATTCCGGAAGTGGATGTCAATGGGCCAGTGGTTCAACCGGCCGTCCGAGCTGCTGTTCTTCTGGAGATCGCGAGTCAATACAGATTTCGTGAAGGAGAGGGCGACAACCGAGTCGAAAGCCATCAGGGTCACGGGTACGTTCTATCTCGCGCAGCTACAGCTTTGCTGAGCGGCCTTCGTAAGACTACGGTGGCTTAGATGGCGCTTGCGGCCGGCCGTCTCAGGCATCGCATTACGATACAACGACCGAAGATAACGCAAGATCCTGCGACCGGACAAACGACGACTCGATGGCTTGATGTGGCGAGTGATGTACCGGCTGCCATAGAGCCACTGAGTGTTCGCGAGTTCATTGCCTCACAGCAGATGCAAAGCGAGATCAGCACTCGCATAGTGATTCGATACCGCGAAGGACTGACCGCGCAGATGCGTATTCTTCACGTGAAGCGCGGCGTGACCCAGGTCTATAACCCGCAAGGTTGGCTTGCAGATCCAGAAAGTGGTGTGGAATATCTGACCGCACCGTGCTCGCTGGGAGTGAATAGCGGCTGATGTCCACTTTCGTTGTGCTAGCGACTGGCCCTTCAGTGAGTCAGGCGATAGCTGATTTCGTCCGCGATACGTGCAAGGTCGTCGCGGTTTCTAATGCGTACACACTGGCACCTTGGGCGGTTGCATTGGTCAGCAATGATCCCGCGTGGTGGCGTAACAATAGCAACGCGCTGCTGTTCGCCGGCCGCAAGTTTTGTGGCTCCGTCTCATCCTTGGAAGGAACTGAGCACTTACCGGTGGAGGGAAACTATCCTACCGGCTGCAATAGTGGACTTCAGGGAATGAGGGTGGCAGAAATTTTAGGGGCTACCAAGATACTGCTACTTGGCTTTGATATGCATTCGGCTCACGGACACCATTTTTTTGGGAAGCATCCATCGCCGCTAAGGAATACGTCAGAGTCTAGGTTTAAGGCTCACATCGCTCAGTTCCACCATTGGCGCGGACCAAAAGTTATCAACTGCACGCCGGGGTCAGCACTGACGCAGTTTCCATTCTCGACCATAGAAAAAGAACTGAATGAAAGCGTGGCTGAACCTTCGATACACCGTATCGGAACGCTGCAGGATATTCACGCAGGGTCTTGAAAGGCTCGGGTACACAGTGGTCGATGGCTTGACGACAGAGCCAGGGAACAAAGACATCCTAGTTACCTGGAACCGAATTGGCCAGGGCCATGTAGCCGCGGAGCGCTTCGAAGCACTAGGTAGGCCAGTTCTCGTTACAGAGAACGCTAGCTGGGGTAATGAGTTCGCGGGAGATCATTGGTACACCATGGTGCTAGGAATGCACAACACATCGGGTCGATTTCCCGTCGGATCGACGGATCGATGGCGGGAACTGTGTGTTGAGCTTGGGCCGTGGAGAGTCGAAGGAGAAACGGTTGTGCTTCCTCAGCGGGGGATCGGCCCAGTAGGTACGGCCATGCCGCGAGATTGGACGCGGCAGCAGCGCGGAAGGGTCCGGGCTCATCCAGGCCGAACGGTCGGAAAATCGCTCCAAGAGGATCTCTCGTCCGCCCGTAAGGTCGTTACTTGGGGAAGTGGCGCGGCAATAAAAGCACTGATGTGGGGGATAGAGGTTGAGTCCCACATGCCCGGTTGGATCGGTGAGCAGGACAATACCAACGAGGGGCGACTAGCGATGTTTCATCGTCTCGCCTGGGCTCAATGGCGACTGTCTGAAATCAAGAGCGGTGAGGCGTTTGAATGGCTGTTACCGTCGCCTGCCTAACCCAGGAGAGCTCACGCAAGTATCGCCAGATCGCCGAGGCCATGGCAGCCGGGATCACGCGCTGCGGAGATCGGGCGGTTCTAGTGAGCCTATCGGCACGTCCAGTAAAGGCAGACGTCGCGGTGATGTATGGATGGAGGAGACGCCAACTCTTCTCGGCCTATCCGCAATTCGTCTATGCGGATCTCGGATACTGGAAGCGCGACGAGTATTTCCGCCTGAGTGTCGGGGCATGGAGCCCGGAGCGCTACGTCAGTTGCGGACTGTCACGGTCGCGCTTCGACAGTTTTGGGCTGGAAATTAAGCCATGGCAGAGAGACGGAAGCCAGATCGTAGTGGCTGGATCGACGCGGAAGGCAATGACCGAGCACGGCTTCGCCTATATGGGGTGGGAGAAACGGGTCATTGAGGATCTAAGGCGGTTTGGCAAGCCGATCATCTACAGGCCGAAGCCGACAGATCCAGAGGCCTGCCCAATACCGGGGACGATATACGACCGGGGTGCGATCAGCGAAACATTGAAGCACGCCTATGTGTGGGTTACGCACCATTCGAACTCCGCTGTGGATGCACTGCTGGCTGGCGTTCCTGTGCATTGCGAAACTGGTGCTGCGGCAACGATGAGTATTCCTCTGTCGGACATCGGTGCTCCGCCTCTAAACGCGAGTAGAGAGCGATTTATATTCGACGTTGCCTGGCTGCAATGGACATTATTGGAAATGCGTTCAGGAGCTGCGTGGGCGCATCTGAAGGAACGAGGCCTGTTGTGCTGAGCTTCGATGCCGTCACGACTTACGCCGACAGGCATTGGGATCAGTATGCGGGGAGATGTTTAGAGACGTTCTCGCAGCACTGGACTGAGATTGATCTTCATGCCTTCACGGACAATCAGCTTGAGTTTCAGTCAGATTGGCTGTCCGCGTTCAAAGTCCGCCATGCACGTCGACCAACGACAAACTATCGATTCGACGCAATAAGATTTGCACACAAGGTTGCGGCGATAGAATTGCAGTACAAATATGGTAGTGCTGATTGTCTTGTATGGATTGACGCGGATTGCGTCACTCACGCGCACGTAGATGCGATCTGGCTGTCGGGCCTCCTAGGCAATGCGGATTTCGGATACCTAAGGCGCCTTAAGAAGTATCCGGAATGTGGATTCATGCTGATGCGGCGCTGTCCATCCATGGACCGCTTCGTATCTAGTCTGGTTGACCTTTACAGAACAGACAATCTTTTCCGGCTTTCCGAATGGCATGACAGTTTCGCCATAGAACATGTGCGCCATGAAGCTGGAATCGTCTGTACGTCGCTATCGGGTAAAGCGGAAAACACGGGGCATCCGCTGGTGAATGGTCCCCTCGGGGAACGGCTGGATCATCTTAAAGGTAAGCGAAAGATTGTAGGCCGATCTCGGAGATCGGATTTGATATGTAGCAGGAGCGAGGAGTACTGGGTTGGCTAAGCGATACGATCAAATGCTCGCACTGATTGAGAAGGTGAAGCCGATTCGAATCGTTGAAATTGGTGTTCACCACGGGATAAGAGCACATCGTCTGTGCAGAAAGGCCTTGGAGCTGTCTACTTCAGTCCGGTACACAGGATATGATGTTTTCGACACCATGACAGCTGAGTTCCAGGAAGCCGCGCTTAACGGCAAGGGCATGCCGAGTGAGACGGAGGCGCGTAGTCGACTGGATCAGCTTAAGCCAGATCTTAAGTATGAACTCGTCATTGGCGATACGAGGGATACGCTGCACAGAAAGTCGGTTGAGGCCGACTTCTGCTTTATTGATGGCGACCATCGTGTTGATGCCGTTCGCGGTGACTATCTAGCGCTTGCGTCGTCAAATTGCATTGTTTTCGATGATTACTATCGCGCAGACAAACGCGGGGCAATGCCGGACCTGACTAAGTACGGTGCAAACCAAGTGATAGAAGAGCTATCCGCCAAGGGAATGCGGGTAGAAATTCTTCCTCACGGGGACACCTGCAAGCATGGCGGCGTGTCTTATTTGGCCGTCGTATGGAACTGACTGTTTACTTGGGCTATGACGCTCGTGAGCAGAGGGCATACGACGTTGCAGTTGACAGTCTCAGCGTTCAATCCCCGAGGGCGAGAACGATCCCGCTGAGAATTGACCGATTGGCGGATTGCGGATTACTGCGACGGCCGACCGATCGTCGTGGGTCTATTTACGATATCTACAGTAACGCACCTTGCGCCACTGATTTTGCAATCAGCAGGTTTCTTGTCCCGATCATTCATCAGACCGGCTGGGCGTTGTTTGTCGATAGTGACGTCGTCTTTCTCGGGGACATAGCGGATCTGTTCTATTTTGCCGACCCATCCAAAGCGGTGATGGTGGTGCAGCATCAGAACGGCCACAAGGCCGGCGTGAAGATGGATGGACAGGTCCAGACGCTTTATCAGAGGAAGAACTGGTCGAGCGTCATGTTGGTGAACTGTGATCACCCGGCTAATAGAAGGCTGTCATTGCAGGATGTGAACGAGCGGCCGGGGCGACACCTTCATTCCTTCTATTGGTTGAACGATTCTGAAATTGGATCTCTACCCAGCGAATGGAACTGGCTTGTCGGGGTTCACCCCAAGCCAGAGCGTCCAAAAATAGCCCATTTTACTTTGGGGACGCCTGACCTGACGCCGAGCCTTCAGTCCAGCGAGCACAGTGAAATCTGGTTTGATGCATATGAACGCTGTATGCGGAGAGACCCGTAAATGTCGGGCGGCTTCGAGTTCAAGCTCAAAGGTGCCGACAAACTGCATCGAAAGATGCGCGCGTTTCCAGGGAAGCTCCAGAAGCGCGGACTTCGCTCCGCTGCTCGTAAGGCCATGAACATTGTCCGAGATGACGCTCGCGCAAGGGCGAAACAGTTCGATGATCCGAGTACCGGCGAGAAGATCTGGAAACAGATCGCCGTGTCCCAAGGCGGAAAACGCTCCCGCTCTCAGGGCGATGTTGTCATGCGCGTTGGCGTTAGAGGCGGTGCTCGCTCCTCCAAGAGCAAGACACCGCCCTGGTACTGGCGCTTGCTTGAGTTCGGTACAGAGAAGATGAAGGCACAGCCGTTTCTTCGGCCGTCGCTTGAGAACAATGTCAGCGCCGTGACGGAGAAGCTAGTGACTGAGCTGAAAAATGAGATCGACCGATCAGTCGGTGAATTATGAGCTTTCCGCCGATCTTCGATCTCTGCTCGCAAGATGCGGATTTGCGCTCATTGTTGGGACAGCGGCTGCGGCTATTTCCATTTGGCGAGGCCCCGCAGGGAGTGACGTACCCATACGCTGTTTGGCAGACGGTCTACGGTTCTCCAGAGAACTACCTCGCGGATCGGGCTGACATGGATGCAATCGGCACCCAGATCGACGTGTACTCGGACACAGCAGTCCAAGCCCGGGACGTATCCGAAGCTATCCGGGGCGCGATTGAAGGTGCCGCCTACGTCACGGCATTTAATGGAGAGTCCGTAGATCCGGTGACTCGAAAGTATCGAGATTCATTCACCGTCGATTGGCTCGTTTCTCGGTGACGACGTGAGTCCGGTTACCAAGGAACTGCACGAAACGATTATCAGGCTGCTCAAGGGAATCCTGAGCGCCTGGGAGAAATGGCTGAAGTCTCAGCCAAACTGAACAACTGCCTCGTGGCTTGCCGCGTGCAACAACGCAAGCCAATCGCCTCGCAGAAACCAATCGCCGCTTCAGAGCGGCTTTTTCATTTCTGAAGAGGCGAAAATGTCTATCAAAACGCAAGGTACTGAGCTGTGGTTTCTTGACCCAGAGACTGATGATCCAGTGAAAGTTGGGTGCGTCACGACGATGACCGGGCTCACTGCGGCCCGCGATCAGATCGAGACCACGTGCCTGGATTCGCCAGCTCGCACCTATGAGGCGGGCATGGCAACGCCTGGCGCGGCGTCATTCACGATCAACTTCGACCCCAGTGATGCATCGCATGTGCGCATTCACGAACTCTATGTCGAGGGTACCAAGGTCGACTTCGCCCTTGGCTGGTCGGACTACACGCCGCCGCTGCCGGCGCTCGGCCCGGCGCCTACCACCGACACTGCGGGCTTCGTCTTCCCTGCGACTCGCTCGTGGATCTCATTCAACGGCTACTTCTCCGATCTGCCGTTCGACTTTGCACTGAACACGGTGGTGACGAGCAATGTTTCGATCCAGGTATCGGACTTCCCGGTGCTTATCCCAAAACCATAAAAGTGAGGCTGCATGAACCTGCAAGAGCTGCGCGAGAAAGGCGGAATCGTTCCGCCTGGTCTCGTCAAGAAATCCATCGAATGGAAGCATCGAGACGATTCCGGAGAGGAAGTTGTCGACACATTCGATGTGCATATCGCGCGGGTTTCATTCGGCATTATCGAAAACCTGATCATGAGCGCCGCCAATGACGCAAAGGACAACCCAGAGGACAAGCGCGCTATCAACGCGGCATTGATCGCGGAGAGCGTGCGTCTTGGCGATGAGGGAAAGGAACGCATCTCCTACACGGACGCGTATCAGTTGCATCGGTCTTTGGGCACGGCGCTGGTGAGGGCGGTGACCGAGGTTAACTCGCTCGGTGAAGACGCAAAAAACTAACGGCCGTCGATGAGTTGTGGCACGAGCTGGTGCTCAACGGAATCGGCGGCGCAACGATCGAGGAAGCCAAGCAGCGGATCTCATATGTCGAGTTCCTGTCGTGGATCGCCTACAAAAATAAACGCGGTTCTTTGAATATCGGTAATCGTCTGGAGTCGGGCTTTGCGCTTATTGCATCAATACTTTCGAAGGCCCACGGAGGCACATCGGAAATGAAAGACTTTATGCCTCACGCGGATGAGAAGGTTGCTGATGTTTCTGACGTGATGAACTTGCTTTCCGGGAAGGCTAAGTAGTGGCATCGAGAAATCTCGGCACCCTCACGGTCGACCTAGCTCTTAAGAGCGGCCTATTCGAGCAAGGCATGGATCGGGCCGCCAAGGCGTCAGAGAAGAACCTCAACCGCATCAAAGCTACTGCCAGTGGACTTGGAACCGCCTTTGTTGCAGGACTGGCGGCTCTGGGAAGTTCCAAGCTGCTGGGCGCCATCGTCCAGGAGACAACCCAGGCCGAGAACGCCATGCGCCAGCTAGAGGCGCGCCTCAAGTCGACTGGTGGCGTTGCGGGTGTGACTGGCCCTGAGATCCAGGCTTTAGCCAAAGAACTCCAGGGACTCACCACATTCGGCGACGACGCCATTGTGGAGATGGAGGCGCTGCTGCTGTCATTCACGAATATCCGTGGCGACACGGTGCGTGGAGCGACTGAAGCGATACTTGATCTGTCCACGGCATTGGGAATGGATTTGCAGAGCGCTGCGACCCTTGTCGGCAAGGCCCTCAACGACCCGAAGAACGGAATGACTGCGCTTGGTCGCGTGGGCGTGAAGCTGAGCGCGGACCAGCAAAAGCTAGTGAAGTCGTTCTTGGCAGTTGGAGATGCCGCCTCCGCTCAAAACGTCATTCTCAAAGAGCTGGAGCGCCGTTTCGGCGGATCCGCCGCAGCCGCGGCCGACACTTTCGGAGGTGCAATAAAGCAGCTTCAGAATGCGTTTGGTGATCTGCTCGAAGGAGAGGGCAGCGGTGTCAACGGGGCGAAGGAAGCGATCCAGGGTTTTACCGAAATTCTAAAAGATCCGGCGACGGTGCGAGCTGCAGCAGCGTTGACTTCGGGAATCCTAGAAGGCCTAGCTGCTGTAATCAAAGCAGTGAGTGCTACCGTCCAGGCTTTTGAATACCTCGGCGAGAACATCGATAAGTCTCCTGTATTTAGCTGGGCAAACACGGCTCGAAAGGAACTCAAACTTTTCACATCCGATCTGGAAGATATCCAGAACGACATCAAGTTTCTTGAAGAGGCTAGAGATTCATTCGCTCCATTCGTAGCTGTGCTGGGTAAGCAGAGCTTTGCACCAGACAGCTTGTTCGGGATTCTCTCCAGAGATGATATCAATAAACGACTGGCGGAGTTGAACCAACAGGCCGCTAAGCTGCAGAAGACCTTCAGCACAGGTGGACCGATCCGGCGCAAGAACTTCGGATCTGTAGACGCACCAGATCTAGTTCCTTCAGAAGAATATACAAAGGCCAAGGAAGAGCTAACGAGACTTATCGAGTCAACGAAGCAACAGACAGTTGCTTTCGAAGAAAGCGCTGAAGCGGCGATGCGTTACCGCCTGACTCAGGGCGATCTGAAGGACGAGATGAAGCTGCTCGGAGCTGAGGGCGTGAAGCTCTCCGCTCAACTCGTTGAAGCTTCTCGCGCTGTCGACGTGTCGAGGTCCACCAAGACCCTTGAGGATTTCAACAAATCGCTACAGGCGCAGACGGAAGGACTTGCCGACAACGAGGCCGCGGCGATCCGCTACCGTCTGGAGATTGGGGATCTCGCCGAGGCGGTGAAGCGCGCCGGTGAAGCTGGGCAGGCACTTAAGCTTGAGATCATCGCCTCCGCCGATGCCAAGCAACAGAAGGACGACCTGCGAGACATCGAGGCGGGACTGATGGCCGTCAATGCTCAGATCCTGCAGTTTCAGGGTCGAGAGGAAGAGGGTGCGCTTCTCGCGTTCGACAAGGAGAACGCGGAGCTGGTCAAGGTTCTTCGGCGCCAGGCAAACGATGCTGGTCTGGAGCAGATCGATACCCTTCGTGATCTGATTGGCGCGCAGGCTGAGCTGAACAAGCTTCATCGACAAGCCGCGGCGGTTCGCGAGGAGGCGGCCGCCAATGAAGACCGCATCCGCAACTCGCTAGAGTCCGGCGCCATCACCGAGCTTGACTCGATCGTCATGCTTGATGAGGCGCGCAAGAAGACGCTCGTCACTTTACAGGCTATCTACGACAAGCAGAAAGCCATCACGGATAACTCCGGCTCCGAGACGATGGTTCAGGATACGAAGCAGTTCTCCTACGAACTGGAGAACCTTGCAGCACAGACAGATCTGCTGACGAAGAAGATTCGTTCCTCATTGGAGGACGCCGGCACCGATGCCTTCGCTGACTTCATTACGGGCGCCAAGTCTGGAAGTGATGCGATCAAGGCGTTTGCAGCAGACTTTGAGCGAGAAATCGCACAGCTCATCGCGAAAGATCTGATGAAGAGATTATTCAATGGGCTATTGGGAACGGATGATTCATCCGGCTGGTTTGCAGCAGCCGCTGGATTCTTTGCGGGCCGCGCCTCCGGTGGTCCTATCACTGGTGGCACGCCCTACTTGGTGGGCGAGCGCGGCCCCGAGATTATCGTTCCGCGTGGGAACGCGACGGTGATACCGAACAACAAGCTGATTAGCGGCACCACCAGTGTGGTGAACAACTTCAATATCACCTCAAATAACGGAGTCTCACTTGAAACCCAGCAGCAAATAGCAAATCGGGTGGCTGCAGCGATGGCCCAGGCTCGACGGAGGAACGGCTGATGTGGCCAGTGTTTCCGTACTGCCCATCGTTTGGATTCTCAAAGCGAGCAGACTACTCCGTGACCATAATTGAGAGAGAGTCTGGAATTAGAACCGTCAATCGCAACTGGTACTACCCATTGCATTCGTTTCGCGCCGTGCCGTATGACAATCTAAATGACAATGACATGTCGCTGATCCAGAGGTTCTGGCATGCAGTGGGTGGCCAGTCTGGCCAGTTTCTGTTCAAGGATTACACCGACTTCAAGTCGACTGATGTTCCGTCTGCAACGATCTCACCGGCCGATCAGCCTCTGGTTCCAACCACTGATCCGGATGTCTACCAACTGGTAAAAGTTTATCGAGACGCAGAGTTCATGTTCGAGCAGCAGCGTCTGATTCAGAATCCGAAAACAGGAACACTGCGTCTTGCCGATGATGGAGTCGAGCTAACGGCAGGCGTGGACTATACGGCAGACTATGAAACAGGTCTGGTGACTTTTCTCTCATCAATTTCTGGCGCTCTCACCTGGGGAGGTGAGTTCTATGTGCCGGTGATGTTCGAGAGCGTTCCAGAGTTCATGATCACTAGCTATCGGAATCAACAGACGGGGTTTGCACTGCGCGAGCTTCGTCTGGCTACGCCAGAGTTCGCATCATGAAGGTTTACTCACCGGCATACCTCGCTCACATACAGCAGCCGGTGACTACTCTGGCACTATGCTGGCGCATAGAAAAGACCAATGGTGAATTGGTTCTTGGCACGACCCACGACAAGGATATCCACATCAACGATTCAGGGAATCCGCTGGCTGGCATCTATCGAGCACGGGCGGGAATCGCCGGCAGCGATGTTCGCAGCAGCAGCGATATGAGCGTGGACAATATGGAAGTGCGCGGCGCCATCGCGCCAGATCTGTTCATCGACATCACCGTCGCCGACATTGTATCCGGTGTTCTCGACAGTGCCCCTGTCCAAACGTTTCAAGTCAACTGGCAAGACCCGGAGGACTACCAGGACATAAAGAGGCAAGGATACCTTGGCGATATCCAGAGAAACTCGGATCGTCAATATACGGTTGAAGTGCGCGGACTAACACAGGTTCTTCAGCAGACGATTGGCCGTACATGCGGTGATCGCTGCGACGTCGCCGAGTTTGGCGACGAACGATGCAAGCTGGACTTGGGGCCGATCACCGTTACAGGCGAGGTCACTTCTGTGACCAGCAGACGCCGCTTCAACACCAATTTGGATATTGACAGCTCAACACCAGGATCTCCCTATTTCAGGCTTGGCAAACTGACTTGGCTTACAGGGGACAACTCGAACTTCAATGGGCAGGTTAAGTTGGATAACGTGGGCGGTGTGCTCGGAAATCTGGACATGTGGGACAACTTCTACGAGATGCCTAGTGTTGGAGACACATTCACACTTACGCCAGGTTGTGATCGAAGAATGGAAACATGTCGTGACGTGTACGACAACCTAGTAAATATGAGAGCACCCGGCCTGTTTGTGCCTGGCATGGACTCCATCATCAGAGCGCCATGATTTCGGCCACCACCGTGATCGAGTGTGCGCGATCTATGATCGGCACGCCGTATCGACACCAAGGCCGAAGCCGGTCTGCAGTCGACTGCATCGGATTGTTAGTGGTAGTGGGTCTGGAGCTGAAGCTGTTTGAGCTGCGTGACTTGATCCCGGCGAATTACAGCCCGCGTCCGATGGACGGTCTATTGGAGAAGCGTGTAGGTGAAATCTGCGAGTACACACGAGAGGCAGTTCCTGGATGTGTCGCCTTGTTTAAGTGGGCGAGAACTGCTCCCGCCGCTCACTGCGCAGCCGTAGGGGAAGGCACGATCATCCACGCCTATCAGACGGTTGGGCGTGTTGTGGAGCATGGGTTTCGTGGCAAGTGGCCTTCACGCGTGCATAGCTACTATCGACTGCCTGGTGTGAACTATGGTTGAGCCAGATTCGACCGTGGACTTGGCGAGGCGGCTATTCCTGTACGACCGCCGAACGAGTGACCTTGTGTATGTGGTTCCGCCGAATACCCGTCCTGACATACAGACGAACAAGTTATCGGGAGTGCTTGGCGTACACCGATATCGGAACAAGTGGGCCGCTCACATTCTAGTCAACAACAAGTTGATTCGAGCCGGGGTGTTCGACTCAATTGCCCAGGCCAGTGCAGCGTATCTTGAATTCAAGAGAAAGCTGCATCCTGGCAGCGTGCTCTAATTTCAAACGCAGGCCAAGCCGTTCTCGGCATTGTTGGCGGCGTCGTTGGTTTCTTTCTCGGCGGACCAACCGGTGCGATCTATGGGTTCCAGCTTGGCTACCTCGCCGGCACCGCTCTGTTCCCGACGCAATTGCCGCATCTTCAGGGTCCACGCCTAGGAGAGGGTCAGCAAACACAATCAACGGTCGGCAATCCGATCCCAATGATCTTCGGCACGCAGCCCGTGGCCGGCAATATCATATGGGCAAGTCCAATTCGAGAAGTTGCTACCGAACAGACGCAGGGTAAGGGCGGTCCAGAGCAGTCGTCGACGACCTATAGTTACTATCGATCATTCGCCATACTTCTGTGCTCGCGTGAGCCCGATGAAGGCCCGATCGGTGGCGTTCGTCGCATCTGGGCAAACGGCAAGCTCGCATACGATCGAAAGAACAATACCGGTCTTACGCTCGAAGAACTGGTAGAGCAGGCTCACAGCGCCTTGGTGTCTTTGTTCACAACGCAGCAATACGCCAGCTCATCGTGGGCACAGAAGATGACGATTTACTTGGGCAGTGAAGATCAGCTCCCTGACCCTGTCATCGAATCTTTCGAAGGTGTTGGTAATGTGCCGGCTTACCGCGGCTATGCGTATGTGGTCTTCGATGACGTACAGCTGAAACCAGAAGACGGAAACCGGATTCCAGCGCAGTGGAAGTTTGAAGTCTATGAGGAAGGCGAGGAATCAGGCGCTGCCTTCGACTACTTCAGTAACGAAGTTATGCTTCCGTGGACTTATGGCTTCAAGGATCCAAGAACGATAGGTGGTGTCTACACATATAGATCAAGCAATTTAGGAATTGAACGAAACACTCTACAAGAGGCGCTGGACGATTTCTCGCCAGAGTATTCTCTCATGTCGCTGGTGGGTTGGAGTCGTGGTGATCATGCCAATGATCCCGTCTCTCCCTACGCCTCTGTAGATGCGAACGATCAAGTTTCGGTGGCCATGCATTATCCATGGCACGAATACGATAATGTCAATGGGTGCCGGGTATGTGGCTATACAACTTGTACGGCAGCGACGCCTGGAGGTACCTGGTGGACCGGAGATGGTTCTGCGAGGAGCTATGGCGTGTATCTGCAAACGCCACTAGATGTTCATGTCGCACCCAATAACGGCGAATTCAACTGTGTGGAATTTCGAGCTACTTACTTTCTCGACAAGACGGTCGCCGTCAAGCGTATACCTCAAGCCCCACTGGATCCATGCGATGCAGGCGTACCGGCGATAGGATTGGATGGATAT
>Ga0247760_1002550_pt1 | contig 13507 bp, 13 predicted proteins | sample UWRJL171409R4_FD_179936 | JGI IMG/M metagenome (GOLD analysis project Ga0247760, IMG submission 179936) | Plant litter microbial communities from Arlington Agricultural Research Station in Wisconsin, United States - UWRJ-L171-409R-4 | ecosystem: Environmental > Terrestrial > Plant litter >...
ACCACCACCCGCAGCCCAGGTGTCGGATCCTCGGCGAGCTCGAGATGCGACCGATTGAAGTCGGGCGAAGGAGGCAAGCCGGTGGGCAGCCGAGCACCGGCTGAAGTCGAGGAACCAGCAACCCGCACAAAGCTGCCGCCGGGCCAGCGAAGGCGCCCGCAACAACTGAAACCGAGTCACTGGACCCGGTGCATGTGCAGGAGTCGGCGGGACGGAAGGTGGCCATCCCTCAAGCTACTCGCCAAATGTCCCTGAACTGTTCTCAAACACTCCCGGGTTTGTTCAAAGAAGGCAAAATGGAGGAGGACAAGACCTAGACGCGCGCGCCGCATGGGGCCATGGAGAGACGGGCGATGGGCGACGCAGTTGGACGGGATCTCGAGTTGCAGCTGTCAGCGGAAGCAGCCACCCATTCACCCAGTTTCGTGTTGTACCTTCTGCCCTCGCAGATCCGGGCTACCCGCCTCCTTCCTCCTTCAACTACCTAGGTAGCTTGTCATCACAGTGGTTGTCATCATCTGGGCGCATTGCTGTCTTGAAGCGAAAGGAAGGGGGCACTGGGTACTGAGTCCTGGGCGCCGCAGTCGACCGCCCGTTCTCCGCCATCCCCTTCCTTCCTCCGTGCAGCCTGCCTCCAAGCCGAACCTGGGCCCCGGTTTTGCAGCCTGTGAGCTGACGCTAGGGTTACCCCTAGCCGGTGGTGTTGCTTCCTGCTCCGTACGGCAGTCGCAGCCCGCCAGTGCTGTGGAGCACTGGAGATGGCGCCCAGTGCGGTATCCACAGGGCGTGAAAGTGGGGCGTCCTGTGGAATCGCCCGGGAGAATAGCCGTGCCGCCCCTCTCCGACTCTTGCGACACTCCTTCTCATCCAAGCTCGCCCAGTCAAGAGCCACGGTCGCCAAGCTCACCCTCCAGGATCCGGGCCTTTCCAGACCTTGGGCCCTTCCATTTCTCGGTTCCGCTCATATTGCCTTCCCCAGGCTCCCCGTATCGAGATAGATTGCCAGCCACACGTGTCACGCAGCCCATCTGCCGGCTTTATTGTGCAGATGAAGATGATGGCAAGATGTGCGCCTCCGTCCAAGCATGTCGGCCATCACGCACCAGGGCCGAGTGACGAGCTCCCAGAACCCGGGCAGCCGGCCGAGACGTTGTGCAGAGCGAGAGGAAAAAGAAAGCAATCGAAACAGTCCAGCCAGGCTGCTGGCGTCGGCAGCAAGCACACTGCGGTGATCAGCGACCACTTTGCCAAGCCACCCTGACGCCAGCACGCCAGTTGCGGCCAAGTGCTTGCTCTTGTGGTGAAATTTCATGACGGATTTCCAGGCGTCTCACCGCGCCTCGCCAATCTGAGCGGGACACGCGATTGCTCGGTCAAGGCCTCGTTGCTTTTCACACGGCATTGTTTTCACATCACAACATCTCGGTGTGCGTCTGACTCCAATGTCTTGCTGGCTGCGTGGTCCCTCACGACGCTAGCCTTCTGCGTGGTCCCTCGCAGCCCTGGAAGCGCTGTTTAGCAAACTCGTGCCTCCTCCCTACCACCTAACCTGGAGCTGCTCGACCACCATCTATTTTCAGATATCTGGGGGCTTGAGCCCTTGATGTTTTTCTGGTCCCAGTTCCGTCGGCCCAGGATGGGCTGGCCGCAGGCTGGCTCGCAAGTGGAAGCCACCGTTGCTATTCTTTGCTCTCCTCGCCGATATGTCAGTATGCAACGCTGGATGGGATCAGAGTCAAATGGCTACTACCCCTGTTACCGTCGACGCAAGCCCGGGGAGGCGGTACATCAACCAGGAAGCAGGGATGGACTCCATGCGCACATCACCACTTTATCGGCGTGGCTGCATCCAAACTGCGCTTCGTCGAGGACCGGGCGGTTGCAGGCGCTTTCTGCTTTCTGCTTTCTGACACAGAAATTCTCCATCTAAGAATCAACACACCTCGGTGTTGAAGCTTTTTCATGTTTGCTTGCTCGCCGTACCAAGTGGATCTGGTGGGCACGACCACACGGCACGCGGGGTTGTTTGAGCGTTTGTGAGCGCATCACCACCACGATCCGCGCCAGCGTTCCAATTAAACTCATGGTGTGCACAGGGGTCGGCACGGCTTGACAGGGAGGTTCGCCAGCACCCGTGGTTGGATGGATGCGACCCTGATTCCCGGTTTCCTACCTTGCCCCACTGTGAGGCCCGTGAGGACGCAACGGAGCGGGGTGGTTGGACAATTGCCGCTTGAACTCAATGTGGCTAATCGACTTCAATGCTCAAACACACGCTGCAGATTGAGCAGGCAAGACCCTTTCCAGAACTGCGAGACTGGGGACGAAGGAAGCAAACATCTCAAAGCGTGGACACACAAAAACCTTGTTTTCGCCAGCGCGCTGGGCGATTATCAGCCTATCTGCGAGAGCCGAGTAGTCAACTCTTGCAAATTGCCGTGACCAGCTCTCCCCTCGACATCCTTCAGTCCAGTCTTAATGACGTCCGAGTCTCGCAAGCCTCGCTGTGCACTTTCCGCAACCACCGCGGAGGTACACGGCGGCCTAGCGTGCGGCGGAGGCATGGACGGCTTTCGATACGTGCGGGTGTACCGTGTCGACCGTGGATCTGCTAATGTGGCTCTCACCTGGGTGCCGAAGACAAGAGAGGGGACCGCCGTCTACTGGACGGAAAGAGACTACGGGAGGAGCCCGAGAACTAAAGACTAGCGGCGTCGGATGTTAGGAAGCGCCGCCTTGCCATTTTCGGGAGGCGGTTTGTGTGGGGCTGATCGTCCCGCGTCTGGGGGACGTTGGGTGGGCAGGGACTCGGGGCCCCTTACGGTGACCTCGCCGCAGAGCATGAGCCAAGGCGGTCCTTGCACGAAACATAAACCAACTAACCACCGAACCAACAGACGCAACAAATACCCCCAAAAAATGACAGAACACAAGGCTCCTGCGCGATCCTACTACATACTGAACTATGGGCAGGGTTTCCGGATGACGAATCATCTTTTTTAGAACAGCGCCCAAACAGACTTTGTGCTCAGCAGAACCATTACCATCATCACTACATTGTTGACGAGTTTGACCAGCCAGCCAGCAACCGGTAGCTCAACAGGGCCAACGCGCGACCTCCAGCTGGGGAAAGGCGTTTACCCCGGTCAAAGTGGCCGCAAAAACGTCATGCCGTGAGAGGATTTCACTCAGAGTGTTCGCAACAGGAATTGAAGGTTGGAGATGCTCGCGGCAGGGCTTCTGGTCATCATTACAATATCCAAGCCAATCAAGCACAACCCAGAAGAGGACCCTTCAGCATTTTCAGTTAGAAATCCGCGATTTGGCCAAAGCGCATTCTTCCGCTTTCAGCATATTTTGCACAAATCGGAGTTGGCGGTTTCAGTCTTTCCACTTGCACTCTTTGGAGGACTCGAAGAAAACCCCCCACCACACCACCCCCAACATGCTGTCAATGCTCTTGTTTGAAACAAGGCCATGCGGAGGTGGGTAGGGTCCCACGTTGCTTATTTTGCCCCGCCATCGATGAGGCTACTCGGACCCTTGGCAGCTAGCGCCACCCAGCCCAGCCCAGCTCAGTGTGTTCAATGACGACGTCTCGACATGTGGAGGCGGAATGGCATCAGAATCCACCAATATTCTACCCAGCTAGAGAGATTCTTACCGACCTGCCTCCATGCATGCCATGTTGTGCCAGCTTTTGAGCCATACCATTGATAAAAGACGAAGGGGCTTCAAGCGCCAGTCATGATGGGAAAAGGAACGGAAATGTGAAGGGGAGGAGGGAAGGCGAAGCGGAGGCTGCCTACCTCTCCGCACGACCTCACTGCATACCCCGCGATACAAAATTCTACTAATCTGGATCAAACTAGCCAGCGTTGCACCAGCGCTATCTGTATCTGGGGTTGTGTACCGCCAAGGTAGACGGCGATTGCTATGACGAACCACTGGCGGTGCCCCCCTCCTCCCCTCCCCTCCTCAACCACGTTCGCGGCTGGACACGGCACGGCAAGCGGACGTCGCAGGGCCTCATAATCATCTCATAAGCAGCCTGTGGTATAGCTCAAGCTGCGGACCACGCACGCTGCGAAACTCGGCGGCCACCGTTGCGACTGAGCTAAATGAATATTGCCAGAGGATGACAGACTATACGCCGAAAAATAACCCGTCATCTTATCGATTGCCTCTCCGCCTCCTGCTCTACTACGTACGTCCATGCATCCGGATTCGGCCTCCGGTCACGACTTGGGCATGCGTCAACTCGGAGACAGGTGGCCGGCAGCACGATTCTCCTCCCATTCCGGTGCCGCTTGTCGGAGTTGAAGTCATAACCAGCTCCGAGTTTTCTCTCCCCCAGCGCTCCGAGGGTAAGGCTACTACTGCCGCCAGCCCGCCCGCCCGCACGCTCCTGCATGCCCGCCCGCCTGAGGGCCTCTCAGGTGTGCTTCGACCTGTCCCGGCTCCGCTCCATATCTGAGTCCAAGGCACTGTCGACCCGCGCCTGATACTTACCCCAGACATTCCAAATTCAGCCCGCATTCCAGCCGCGAGGCCAAAGATGGTTTCCAGGAGCAAATCTGGGGTCGAAGCAAAGTCATTGAACAATTCTCCGAGAAACGTCAAAATGTGCCCGGGTGCATCAGTCACAACTTCCAGGACTATGGATACTGGAAGGTTGCAAGGTGGCCGAGCCTGGTCCCAAGATGCTACACATCGTTCGATTTAGCGGGACCATGCGGACCTGTCGTCGGCAATGACACGGCGGGAGAAACGACCAGTCATCTAGACCAACTGGCCGCTTTGACACTTCTTGTCCCGCCGCTTGGTTGACATCTGCGCGTTCTGCGAACCAGCACGCTTGGGACGCCTTCCACGCGTCAGATGCAATACTACCCCGGCCGACTGATGAACCACAGTTCGCCGAGGCGAAACTCCTCCCGGGTTGCTGTCTTTGGTCACTGGCAACCTGGAGAACAGTGCAAACAACTCACACCTCTGGGTCTCGCCCCGCTCGCTCTTCTGAGCGCATAATTCCCCATAGCTGTTGCAGGTGGAAGCGCGCCGGTAGTTCCAGGACGGCTCTTAGGGAGGCTCCTTGCCAATAGCATTCGCCTCCATGGTTGCAAAGTACCTAGTGTCCAGCGACTCACTTCGGCTGTAGCAAAACGCTCTGCCCACCTTGCTAGCCGAAGCGCTGTCGCTGCTTTTCGATCTGTCATGCGCAATGGTTGAGTCCCATTAGGGATCTAGGACTCGGGACTTTTGGATGCGTTGATCATAAATGCATGGCTTCCATCCCGCCAAGACTTTGGATGTTACCTCCACGGGACCAATTCCACGCACGCTTTTGCGCAACATACATCTTGTTTGTCCTGGGAAAGAACCCATGCCTTTGGATCGATGTGCTGGGCTCTGCTTGGAGATTTCTGCGTCAGGCTTCGAGATGCCGAGCTGCCCTCAGTGAGTCGGGTTCCGGGCTGAGAACACAAGAGCCGGGGGGTGTGCTGCAGGCCTGCGACTATTCGGCATACGACAGAGATTTGAAACTGCGGCTAATTGGTCCCCAAACTGAGCTCAACCCAGCAAACTCTGGCTCCCCCCTCAAAACCCCAATATCCGGTCACGGATAATTAATCTGAAGGGGCTTCTCGAAATCTTCCAGGGAAAATCACGGAGGCACGCGGCACCAGTTAGCCCATGGCATGCAATCGCTGATTGCCAATCTGTCTGAGAGGGCAAAATTTTCCGGTTCGAGCGCGGAGCGTTGCCATCCCATCCTCACCTTTCGTCCCATCTCTCGTCGATCTGAGCGGAGTGCATTGCGAGTAGACGATCATTCATCGCCAGCCTCGTTCGAACTTCAGATGAGATGTTCTTCTGGTCGATGGCCGGTCGGGATCTGACATCTCCGCCAGGGCGGGCACTCGATCGGCAGGCACTCGATTGACCTTTCCGTCCCCATGGTTTCAGTGCCCAACCTGCCACTCCCATCTTCCAAGACTCCGAGATGACAGATCTAGGGAGCAGGGGCCTTGCACGATAGACGAGAGGTCAGAACCCGGATAAATCTACATCTTTCCCAAGCTCGACCGCCCAGGCCATACAACTTGCCCTTCTTGGCTCACAGTGTTCCTTTTCGGCTTCATATCGGGACTTCTCGCCAGAGCCACTAGGGGATGGCGGGGAGCCAGGTGGTTGCATCATTAATATGCGCCGCGTAATATGGGGTCCTCCAGGTTCCTGGAAAGATTGATGGCGGTCTACTCAAGTGAGCCTACCACGGGAATTGTTCCAAGCGAATGTGTTCCACCTCTCGTATGCGAACCGGGAACAGCTTAATTGCACCCTCTTTCCCGCCGCCGGGGAAGACTGTTCTGTGTCTGTGAAGGGTCCTTTCCGGCCTGGGGGGAGGAGGCGTGATGTGCAACGTTACCTGTTGACTTCACTGCGCTTCCGCGGCCTTGTCTCTTTTTTACCAGCAAGCAAGCCTATTCGCGCGCCATAGTACTCGTACAGTCGCCGCGACACGACGCGAAAACGGTTTTGTTTATTTGCTGGTTCACCCACCACTTTCTCTTTCTCCCAATCATTCTGCGGTCGGGACCAGGCGGGTCAAGAACGAGGCCCTTATGCTCACTCACAAACCCCCAAGTTTGGGCTGTCCGCCTAGATGGCGGCACTGCGGCTTGGCGTTTGGGTGAGTGGCTTGCCTGCCTGCCGAGCTGCCGACTGCCGCCAGATGGCGATCTCTTCGGGTACCTTGCGTGTGTAGGGATATTCCTGCCTCCTCGTGCAGGTGTGACGGGACTTGGTGCCGGAGTTACAAGTTGCGGCGTACTCAAGTGGTGGCGCTGCTATCTACATGATATGGAGAAGGATGCATATGTCATGAGACTCTTGCACAGTTGAACCGTTCAACCGGGTGGCGAGACCGTGCTAATCGCTGACGACTTTCTGAGAGCCGTGTTGACCACCTCATAGCGCGCCTTGGGTGGTGACAGCGGCATACCGTCAATCCGGGCCACTGCCGAGCTCAAGTCCTTGGGGGGCGCCTGGGTTGTGGGGTTTTTCCTTGTGCTTGTCTATTCCATCAAGCGGGAGTCCACTGGCTCGCTAGTCGGCGACCAACGTCACGGTTGTGCTGCCGGGAAAAGGCAAAATCTCACACAATCACACGCATTTGACCGGGTCTTCAGTCGGTGTCAGGGCTGTCTCATGAAAGCCGTGGCCACCTAGCCGCTCTAATCGAAAAAGTGCGGAACGTCGATCTCGAGCTTGTTTGTATGCTTGCTTGCCTGTCTGCCTGCCTGCATCAGGCATCAGTCGATTGGCACTCCCGATATTCGCTGCTCCCAATCTCCTTACCCGCATTCGAGTGAGGAGCCTGAGCCTCGGGGTGCCTCTAGAAGCAATACTCGCCCACCGTGGTCATCAACGGCCATTTGTCGGCGCTATAGCGTGATGCGACGTGACGGCTAAAGGGTATATGTTTTGCTTGACTCCAGTTGGAGGATGCGGCATATCGTGCAAACCGTTGGTCTAGCCTGCACCAAGGGCTAAGTTTTCCTTGCTCATCAACCTCTGCTATTGCCCGACGAGTCCGACCTAGGCTAGCCGCACAGCAGCCTTGTTCGCCCGTCAGAAGAAGCACCGAGCTGGAGTTGAAGGGAAGATGGGAGCTCGGTTTGTGTAGAGTGCTTCTACATAACTTCCATGCTATTGTTGTGGGGAGGAGCCATAAGCAGTATGGACCACGTCACCCGGCTGGCTGACCTTTTCCTCTGGCCGGCTGAGGAGCTGGGACTATCCTGGCCAGGGCTGTACTGCTAAGGATAGCTTTGGGATATACCGCGGGCAAGGCAAGGCAAGGTTCAGCTATACTTTGTCTGGCATGTCTTAGCACACGTTGCCACCGATGAGGTGTAGCAAGAAAATCTTCGTCGCTGGTCGTGCTCGGTCGCCTTTCCGTATGGCTAGATGAGAAGGCGGTATAGGTTGGGACGGGATAGTCGGGCTGTCGTGCCCCCCGAGGCCGATGGATACGTACATGGACATACAGTGTGCATGACGGACAAGACTCCGGAGAGTTTAGTTCGGCTATAGCATTCGGTATGCGGCGGTGCCTCGGTACCCAAGACGATGGGCGGACTCGGAGACGTGAGCGGGTGAGGTGGGCGAGTTTGTTGAGGGAGGTGAGCGAGCATTTTCCGCCGTTTCTCATGGTTGTGTATGGGTTTGTCAGAGCGTTGTCATGGCAGATGGATGCGGACAGGAAAGAAAGCTGAAACGAATAGGACGTCCGACCCGCCAGCCGGGCATTGAGCATAGAGACGGCCGGTGGATGAGATGGTGGCGTGCTGATCTGCTGGTGGGGGGGGGGGCGGACTGAGCCAGTAAGTAGTGAATGTCCGGGAATCCGGCGGTGACCGAGAGGTTCGGATGACCATGACCATGACCATGACCATTTTAGCTTGGTGATCTGGAGTTCCGGTCTGGAGTTCTATGCTCTGATGGTTAGGTAGGTAGTGACGGGCGTTTGGTTGGTACGGCTGCTTCTCTGCTTTGCGTTTGAGGGCGGAGCATTACGAAGCGAGGCGGTGGGCTGACCTGGGTTCGTTCATGCCTCGGCCGGGTTGGGAGTGTATGAGTGGGATGGATTGGGGATGGGGCGGAGGGGAGCTCCGTGTTTCCTGCTATTACCGTCCTTGGATGTAGCTGGTTATCCATACTGGACGTGGCGGACTTGGAGATGGGCAGGGTGGGTGATGACAGAACTGAAGGGGGGCTTGATGAGTGTGGCAAGGTTGGTTCTCGTCGAGGGCTGGATGGTGATGAGGGTGGTCTTTTGCTTGGGTGGTGTTGGTTGATGGTAGCGCAGGTGCCTGTGGTTTCTAAGACAGCTAGCTGGTTTTCCCTTGTTGTTTCTGGATGTGTTCTTGAGTTGCGATGTCTGCGATCGCCATGTTTTTGGTGTTGTCTACCCTGGGCATCATAGACCTTCAGCTTCGTAGGAGATACTGGGGAATTCACATTTCATTTTCAATCTGCCTACCTTAGTATCATTGGGTTGAGGTGCTCGCTGGTACTAGCTATGTGAATGTATGTTGAAGGTGTGAATTGAAGGCATGAACTGAAGGTGTAAACTGAAGGTGAACTCTGCCAGTAGGTTAATGAGTATGTAGGGACTGGACGAGTTAGAACCGAGTGTTAACTTAGCTATGGAGAGACAACCACTGGGGCAAATACACCGGACAGGGCGTTTGTCTGTTCCATCACCATTGTGTAGAACAATAGGTAAGGCTTGATGTTTATATCGGACTTAAAAACCTCCAAGAAACTTGGATGTGTTGCCTTGGTGGGCAAATCGAGTCCGGCTCGGGTTGTGTTGCAAACAGGGAGCATTCCCTCAATGATACATTGTATTTTGGATATAAAAGTGCGCGTGTTTACGTATAGATAGGTATGGTAGATAGATAACTTACCTTAGGTACTCAGTCCACACATCACAGCGACAGGACCAAGCAACCAGGTGGAAGGACATACCTACTTACCTGTGTTCATTTGTAAGATAGAAAGTCTTGAACATTTGAGCCATCTTGAAGCTACGGCTCTGTAGGAGCAACACACTTATGAACTTTGTATGATATGAAACGGGAATATCCTGACCAGGAACACTTGGTCACTGAACACGCATTGCTTGCGTGTATAGCTCATATTCTACCATTGCCATTGTCCTACATTTGGTATTCATTGGAGTCCAAGTCTCGACCAAATATTTTGGCATCCTATTCAAAATTTGGGACGTGAGTGCTGTGATTCTCCCAGCAGCTAAACCAAAGAGCTGTTAACAACCACCCTTATAGAAAGGCGCACCTTTCGCTCTTGTTGACGATTCAAAACAAACGTGTATCTGATTTGTGCTGGCTTCTTCGGCGGATGTAGCATCTACCTGCCCTTTGAATCACTCTCAAGCAGTACACGGGATTTGTTTACTCACCCCTGAGTTGTACAAGCTTTTGCCCAGACAGTCTCAATGGTCTTTTCGGGTGCCACAAATGGGAAACATACGGACTGTCTCGGCAGAGTCGATACACCTATCGATTGTCTTAGATATTTGACTGGCTAGGGTGCAGGATGAAGGTCCAAATATTGTGAAAAGGGGAGGCAAGTAACTATTCACTCAGCTGGGCACTCTTAGACAGCAGGACTGACAACAACTACGGCTGAATGGAATGTAAAAGCAGTGCTATTCACTAGGCACTCTATCGTACGTTGTATCACTAGAGTGATGTTGAACTCCTAACAGGTGCCATGTTCAGCATAGGTGGTTCCTAGCAAGAATTTCTTCGGCCCCTAGTCCATGAGTACCTCAAAGCGCTTGAGAAACAAGCATCCGGAGAGCCGATGTCTCTCTTTTTGGCTGTTGCATGGACATTATATGTCCGTTGCCAAAGGCGAAAGAGCATATACGACCATACCCATCGGGGAACTCGGGATCCCGTCCGCTCTCCCACCGATAAAACAGGTGAGGGCCAAACTAGTAGTTGGGTCGGCGACGACCAGCGAATCCATAGTATTTTATGTCTTTTTGCCTCCAGTCTTTCATTACTATTTACCAGCAGCAGTCTCGGGCTAGGTATCTGATCTGGCTTTTGTGGATGTCAACCAGACATGTTACAAGGGACCAATCGTATGGCACCAAGCACACCCATTGGCCAGAATGTATCTATGCAACTTTTGACACTCAAGTCCATCTTCCCGCACCTCAATCGGTATTCCGAGGTTGGTCATTGATGTAGGCAGCTTCGAGTACCCAAGGGACGTACTCGGCCTGCCCCAGGTGAGATATTCTGCCAGGCTGAGGTAAAGATCCACCCAAATGGGCAAACCACTTTGTGTCCTGACAAAAGTATCGCCCCCCTGTTGTCACTTGTCCAAGATCCATGATACTCAGTATCTATCTACCGACACCTGCACTAGCCTGTGGACGATAGGGCTTCACGTGAGCCTCGGTAGCACCCCCGGTACGGATTATGTGTGGTGATTTCCAGCCAGCAACTTTCAGTAGGGACCCAATAGATAATCCAATTGTTACCTATCTTGTCCGACTTGTGAGTGATCACACGCCGGCCAGTGAGACTGCGACGGCATGGATGTCCCACAAATGGAGATAATGAACGTGGCAGCTCACGACGATGTCTTGGATCCGGGCCGTGCTACCACGGAAAGGTTGCCAAGATGGTAGGATAGGCTTCGCAGCCGGTGGTTGGTGGTTGCGGCCAAGGCGACGAGATGAATGGAAGGTTCTGTACCAGCCAACCATGGTTGTCCAGTCATTCATTGCTGACAGCAGATGGAATTTCCCGTGGGGGTGCTGCGATTTGGAGGTTCCACGGAAACTGAAGTTGGCAATGTCAGACGCATGGTTCGTGTCCGTAGTCCGTAAGGGCCGTTACGCGAGCGCTGGAATCACATCCTTCTGGTGGTCCTTCTGTGGGATCAACTTTCGCTGGCTCAGAACGTTGGCCGTACGGCATCCCACAGCATCTCTGTTGAGTCTTGCACCGTCTACTGCGGAGCTTGTGGCCAGGGACGTGAGCAGCCGTGCTCAGCCCTATCGGCGATACCACAAGTCGTGAGCTGGACGATTACGTAGTAGTGTGGTTATCGTGGATTGACGGCGACGATGCCGGTGGAAGTGACATTGGTGAGGTTGTCATCAACCATGGCCCCACGAGGCAAGTCCGCTTGGCGTGCATGGGGCTCATTTGCGGCTCCGACGCTATTGGATTATCGGCTGGGAATGGGCCCCACAGCGGTACCCAATCAATTTCATGGCGTCGCTTCCCTGCCCCTGAACGATGAGCGGGGACTGTTGCCGGCCCCACGTCCCTCACCCACGAGTCCACAAGTGTCGATCCGGCTGGTTCCTAGTTCCGCGTGTTCTCGAAAAACCACGTCAATCAATCCTGTCTCCCAACATATTTGCCCGTGCCGGTTGCATTGTGCTCCATATTTTGTTTCTATCCAGAGCCCACATGTGATGTTGCTGCCCATACGGATTACGGCACGCTGCATACGAATTTCCGAGGTAAGCTTCGGTGCTCATCACAAGAATCGCACACCGTACACGTACACAAATCGACCCCATGGATGACGCGACGCTACTTTACTCGAGTATGTACAATGGGAGCCAAAAAGTGTCGGACCCCCTTGCGCCCCAACTATTCCATTTTTGGACACCCCGCTAAGCCAACACCCCTCTTCCATTCTTCAATTTCCAGACCGCTTTTTTATCCTTTCAACAACTTTTTTTTGCTCATTGCTTCTATGATCAGTTATGGCTCGAAAGGAGCTTTCTGATGTTCAGAGGGCCTTTATCTACGGCCTATATATTGCAGGTCTTTCAAAAAAGTCAATTTCAGCGCAGACTGGAACCCCACCTACAACCGTAACACGAACTATCCAACTGATCGAGCGGAACATCCGCAATGGAGCTGAAAACCCATACAAATCTGCACCACGGGCAGGGCGACCACATAAGCTTGACGACAGAGCCAAACGACAACTTGTTCGTAAAGCAACAGCCGAGAGAAAAGCTACGCTTACAGAGCTTGCAACGCCTTCGAAATCCGGCAAGTCCCTGAATCGCAAAACAGTACGAGCCATCCTGAAAGCGGCTAACAAAGCCCGTCGCCGCGCCCGCAGGAAGCCGTGGATCTCAGACGTTAATAAGAGAAAACGTCTAATCTTCCGGCGGAGGAATAAATACACACCCTGGGTCTTGGTTTGCTGGTCTGACGAGGCCTACTTTGAAGTAGGTGAGGATGGCCGTTCCGTTTACGTAACGCGCTCCCCTGGGGAAGAATTCCTCCCAGAGTGTTTACAACCAACATTCAAAAGTGGAAGAACCAAAGTTGGTGTTTGGGGTTGTTTCTGTGGGCCACATCGTGGGCCTATAGTTATACTACCACAAGGAACACGACTCAACAGGCAGGAATACACGGATCAGATCTTTCTTCCTCATTTTCTGCCTTTCTATAACAAGATAAAGGCTATGTACGGCCATGGCGTAATGCTTCAAGAGGATGGGGCATCTTATCATCATGGTGGTTTTGTTGGGTTGGTCAAGAAGGCAGCAGAGATCAGGGTATTAGAATGGCCACCACAATCTCCAGATCTAAGCCCAATTGAGAATATCTGGCACTATATGAAGGTTCGGATCGGTGCTAAAAGGCACAGGATTAAAAACGTTCAACAAATGGCAGAAGCAATAAGGGAGGCCTGGGAACAAATCCCAGTCGAGGTGTTCGTAAAACTAGCTAACTCTATGCCTAAACGGATGGACCTACTCAGGCAGTCGAAGGGTGGCCCTATCAAATATTGATAGATCTATGCATGTTTTTAATTTGAAGTTGTTTGGTTGTGTTTTCGTGGAGTTACGCGTTTTCAAAGTTGGTGGGGTGGTGCTAGCGGGGGGTCCGAGACTTTTTGGCCCCCATTGTAC
>Ga0247760_1002551_pt1 | contig 13506 bp, 19 predicted proteins | sample UWRJL171409R4_FD_179936 | JGI IMG/M metagenome (GOLD analysis project Ga0247760, IMG submission 179936) | Plant litter microbial communities from Arlington Agricultural Research Station in Wisconsin, United States - UWRJ-L171-409R-4 | ecosystem: Environmental > Terrestrial > Plant litter >...
AACCACCGCTCCATGAATTTGATCTGACGGGACCCTTCTCGGCGGGCGTCGATCGCTTTCTCTTCGGCCTTCTTGTCCTCGATGGCGAGATCTTGGGCGAGTATTGCTCGTGTTTCCTGGGAGTAGTTGTTTTGGGCTGACAGCTCGGCGAGGTACTTTGGTTGACGTTAGCTGATTCTGTCCCAGTCCGTTGCTTCGTGTCTCACGAATGGACACTCTGTTGTGATCTCCAGAGGCAGCAGGAGGTAAATAGCACAGGAAGAAAACAGCTCCGATCGGGTACTCACTGCCTGGTGATCGTCCATCTCGGCTAGCCGTTTATCGTCGAGGTTGTCCCATTTCTTGTCGTGGCAGTCCGGACAGGGAGATACGATGGCATTATACGAGACCATTATCACGAGATTCAGCTTGTCACATATCCCCGGATCGCCATTCACGCATGCAAACCGCATGAGGCGGTTGCAGCCGCAGCGGAAGCGAAAACGTGCGAGGTGACACATCTTGAGTGGGCGAGGATAGTTATGGCTGAGGGTTTGGCACTCGTAGTGATATGGAATCAGGCAGGTCGTCGCGAGATCAAGAGAACAGACCGTAGCGCGTCTAACTGGGACGGTTCAGGTGTATGTCTTCATCGCCCCCGCGGAAGAGTTGAGATACGGGTAGGTACCCAGCGTGAACTTACTTACACCTGCACGAGACTGACTTTCTCATGACGACAGCGCATCTGCGAACTCACCTGCAGCCTTACATGCACATATACCGTCAGGGGAAGCGACGGGATCTTACCGTGCCCTCGCATCTGGGAGCGTGAGGGGTCGACTGCGGTGCCCGCATCTATCGCAGACTGACGGGGTTCCGGGAGAAGGTCGAATCTCGTACCCCGAGCTTACGCGGTGGCATCCCTCGATGAGCTATTACAAGATCAGGAACGACTAGGTATTCGAGACACGAGGAACGCCAGGGAACAATCCCAGGTTCACAACTCTGTACCCACAACGGCGAGCGCCATCCTGGCACATGTATATAAACAAGCTTTTGGAATTGCGTCAAAGTTGCGGCTAGTCTAGCTAGCGGGCGTGCTGGCGGTCGACCCAGAGAACTACTTCCCGCTCACCGTCCACGCTTACGCACTCCGCATTCTGCAGAAATTGGGGAACATGGGACACAGGTGGGAACGGCTCTCGCATGCGTGTGCAGAACTTGGAAGCCCCAAGACCATGATTTGGGATCTCCATACCGTACCTGGCTACTACTTGGGGCCGCCCCTGAACGACTCTCGATGCCGCGCTACCGAATTCAATGGGGATGCACCGTCTTGGGACGGAAAACGCTTCTAGGGCCTCCTTTTTTGTCTATACTGGGAATAACGAACCGAAACTGAAGCTCGAGGCCTCGACGTGAGATTCTGATACTGACGGACGAGAGTTGGTCTCGCCCGTAGATGGTGTAGTGGTTTACATGCAAGCAGCCTGGAAGGTACCCCTAGGCGTTGAGTAACACCGTCTGCCGTTGATGCAGGAGTAGGCCGCCCAGTCTCTGAACTTTCAGAGAAGACGCCCCTTTTGATTCATTCCTCGTGCAACTTTGGGTCTGAAGAAACACAAGTCGGGATCGGGCTGAGTGTCACAGTTGCTATTCTTCGGACATGTAGTTTTGCGCCCTTAAAGCGAACCCATCTTCAAGTGTCTGTTCCCAGAGCCCAAAACACCCAAGAAGCTTTTCGATCTTGTCGTTCGAGGGTTTTAATATCTCTACCATAGGTAGTGGGCCCTCCTTCAATATCTGCACCCCGACCCGAAAAAGCTTGCATACAAGCAGACCCAGTCACGCGGCACCCTACCACAACCCACAACCCGCACCCTACCCGCAACCCAAAACCCACAACAATATCTACACCGATTACCCTGTTCTTCAACAACAAGCGAAGCAGCAAGCCGGCTCAAGCCCGGCTAGCTCAATCGGTAGAGCGTGAGACTCTTATAAAGAATTAACTTCTGTAATCTCAAGGTTGTGGGTTCGACCCCCACGTCGGGCTCAATTCCCGTCTGCTTGGACCGGCACTGCTCGCTTTCTTTTTGCTCTTTGCCATCTTCCCTTTATTCTTTTGACGTTACGCTATGTACCCTCCCTCTACGTACATGATCTGTGTCCTGTGCGTCCTGCAGCGGTGACCAAAAAAAGGGGGTGACATACTGTCCTGCCCGTTATTTTTCTTTCCCGACGACCTCCCTCTCTGCTTCTTCCTGGCTTGGGAAGAAGCAAAAAGGGGCAAAAAGACATACAACACCAGGGATTCGCTGGTCGTCACCGACCCAACTACTAGTCTGGCCCTCACTGGCTTGTCTATGGGAGAGCAGACGGGATCCCGAATTCTCCGGTGGGTATGGTCGTATGTGGGAGTTTGTGGCAGCATCAGGGGTGATATCCTTGGATCACCGGGAGGAGACCATCGCTGAGTGTTTGGTCGTCTTGCGATATCACATTCTCGGCTTGTGAGAGGGCGGTATCCATGTGCACAGTTAGGTGTCGGTATCTCCAAGTGACGACACCCGGTTGCCAGTTCTCTACGCAATATGAAGACATATGATTTCAAAGGCAACGACACTTACACAAGACAACTCAATGATATTCACCAAATATCCGGCCTGCCATTGTTATAGTACTAGGATATACAACAATAACAATGCGTAAATGTGACTATCTTTGCCCATATCCCGTGGCTGCACTGTGCCAATCTCGGCCACGACCAAAACGCCATTTTGTTGCAAACCCTACCAGCATAATATCGCAAGGTATCCATCGCAAGCCACTGTACGCCCGCTCACCGCTTCAATGAAGGACATGAAATGAACAAATACACAAAAAAGGGTCCAAGAGGAAGGTCCATGATCATGACATGCTCAGCTCAGGGAAATACTGGGCGATCTTGTTCGGGTTTCCAAACTCGGTCCTTGCCGGTTCCGGTGACACGGGGCTGTTGTCTTGTGGTAGGGAACTTGAGTAGGGCTCAACAGCCGTCAGGGATGCGCGCTTCTTCTTGATGTTGCCCTGCGACGGTGGTTGCTGCGGGACCGACCGCAGGGGCCCTTGGTGCTGGGCCGATGGATTGCCTGGCTCGCTGTGTGAGAGCAGAGCACGAACCCGCGGGGTGGTAGCGTTGCCAAAGGGGATGGTGGGTAAGAACTTCTTTTGCGTCTCTAGCTCGATGCCGATACTCGGTGTTGTGATCAGAGGGGTACCAAGTCGCGCCGAAGCTTTTTCGTTCGTCTCAAGGCCCTTGGTGCGGACAAAGGCGGCGGAACGGCGATGATGAGGGTCGCGATCATAGTACTGGTCTAAGATCGGGTTGACCATCACAGTCTGGTTATGAATGGTAAGGATAGAGTTAGTTGGAACATTGACCCAGTTTTCTGAAGCAGGTTAGACACATCCTGTGAACGTTTTTATGGCATGGCCAAACTCACCTCGTTCAAACGTCAAGGGCTCACTCGCTACCAAGACGACGTCTGCGCCCTTGTCGCTGCGCGCCATCTGGTAGTCTCGGCTTTCGGGGTCGGGTACCCTGGTCTCCCACAGCGTCCCGGAGGAGTAATACAAGCTGGCGGCCTCGTCCGACGAGCTGCCAACATACCGCGTGCAGATAACTGTATGGCCGTCTGTGAGGGCAAAGTTGAGCAGACTCCGAGTATCGACGTTCTCAGCCAGGACCACGCTCTCAGGAATGCTATCGATGAGCTCGTTGATCAGAGCAATCGTCTTGAGCATGGCTTTCCTAAGCACTGTTGGCCCAAAGCCTTCGGCGGGTTGTGAGCTGGGGTCATAGCCCATGCGCTCCAGTGTGTCGAGAAACAGCGCAAACGCCCACTCGCTATCGGTCCCGCCGACAACGCCAAGGTACCACTTGTCGGCCAGCCGCTCGCCCAGTCGCCTCTTGATCTGCTTCCACCCACCCAGGCCACCGTTGTGCATCCACATCAGACTGCCATGGCAGAAAGGGTGGCAGTTGTCCTCGCTCAGCGAGCCCTCGGTGGTGGCGCGTACATGGGCGAAGATCAGATGCGACGCGGTTTTGGAGGCTAGGCGCTGGAGATTGACGCAGTTCCAGGCCGGTGTCGTCGATGTGAAGAGGCAGGGGGCGGCGCCCAACTTGGGCTCCGTGTAGAAGCCGATACCAAAGCCATCGGCGTTGTTCTGTCCACGACGAGTGTCCTGTGCGCCCCAGTCAGTTGTGGTGCCCAGGGGAAGGTGTGTCTTCCCTAGAAGAATGAATCAGACGTACCAGTCGTAGTCGGGAGTCGAACGACTGCTTGAGGATCGAGTGGGTCGGGTCGAGAATTAGCTTGGACAGTAGGATCTCGTCGCTTCCCTTGTAGACCTGAGCGCGCAAATGGTCAGCCAATTGCTTTCGTGCAGAGGTGTCACCATCTGTTATCGACTTACTAGGAAGCGACACATTTTAGGCAGCGTTCGGAAGGTCGGCAATGCAGGCTGGGCGGTGATTACGCCCTGTCGGTTTCTAGGCAAGACGAAAGGGAGGTTGTTTGCGTTGTGAATTAGATGTGCTGTGACGAATGGCTGTTGTTGGTGGCGGAGGCCGACTAATAACAAGAGGCAGATCCCTAGGCCGGTTCCTGGCCGGCAGGGCTGATGAGTGCTGACGGAATCCACCCTCAGAATGGCGGAAGCTAGCCAGTTTTCATTTGAAACGGGCAACGCTTTTCGATACAAGCAGCTCCACGACTGATGCGTGGATTGAAGGGTCAGGCTTCCCCGATTTATCCCTCAATACGTGCCATAAAAAATAACGGCAAGCCTCAGACAGCAAACATGTCTTTGTCCGAAGCCAACGGACTGCTGCAGTCACCCCATGCCGCTTTCGCTGCCACAGCTCCTGCGCCGTTGTTCGTTATTTTACGTAAGCCTGGACCTGATGACCAGCCAGGGTTATGCATGGTGACACTGCGGCACCGCATACCGATCTTACTTGGTGGAGAGAGTTCCAGCATTTGAGCATTACGCGATTCTTCCCTTCTTAAACGGGCGATTCATTCTTAACGCATTACGATGATCATATGTGTATCATGAGAGAATAAACGAGGGCTCTCATGACATCTGTGACGGTCCAAGGATAAGTCTCGTGTGGCGTTGGATGTGGCTTTGATAGACCCTGGCAACGATTTGGAGGTGGGGTTGAGGCTCTTGTTGAACCCCTGTCTGTCGCTACAACCTTGGCATTTGAAACCGCGGCATTGATGAGCGAAGAACGCAATCTCGAACACGAACCGTCATCGACGAGCCATCCACACAATCACCATACATCCTAAAGCCTTCTCACCAAATGCCTCCCGAACTGCATGCGTCGTAGTGCCCGCCCTCCCGATCCATCATGAGCGCACAGCTCCGCGCTGCCGGGGCTCTCGCCCCGCTCGCTCGACGCGTCACAACTCGCGCCGTGCGTCACTTCCATCAGCTCCCGCTCCCGACCGGCGGCATCCAGCGGGCCGATGGCGTCGCCCGCACCCTGCGGCGCCATGCTGGCTTTCCATCGAATGCCTTCCACAACGCCGTTATTGTACGCAATGCCTCCTTTGCCCGCATGCTGCCTAAGCTGGTCATCAAATTCGCCCGCATCCCCGCCCTGTTCGGCGGTCTGATGGTCGGAGGGATCGCATGGATACAGTACCAAGCTATCCGTAAGGAGACTATCCGTAGCATATCATTTATAATGCTAACAGAGTCCAGAGGTGAGCAATTCGGCTCAGGAGATGTTCGGAAATATGAAAGACGTAGTCGGCACCACGGCCTCGGGCCTGTGGGGCAGCGCTATCGACATCGCCGGGCAGACAAAACGCGGCTGGGAGAACACCAAGGAGCAAGTTGAACTACCCGGGTGGCTGGACAAGATCCTGAAGGGAGATGGCGAGTCGGGCGAGGGCAGCAACAACTCAGGGGGCTCAGGCGGCCCTGAACCACCAAAGCAGAGCAAGGCCGGCGTTGCGGCCGCCGCTTCGGTATCTGCTGCCGCGTATGGCTACGACCAGTCGGCTGAACAGGACGAACGAACCCCCGAGGAGATGGCTAAAGACGACCACATGATGTATATCACGAAGATGATGATCGAAATCCGGAACCTGTTGCAAAAGGTTGGACAGTCAAATACCGTCACACTACCGTCTATTGTTGTTATTGGGTCGCAATCCTCCGGGAAGAGCTCGGTCTTGGAAGCCATCGTGGGCCACGAGTTCTTGCCAAAAGGCACCAACATGATCACTCGCCGCCCCATTGAGCTTACGCTAGTGAATGACCCTCATACGAAGGTTGACTACGCCGAGTTTCCGGATCTTGGGCTTCATAGGATTACCGACTTCTCTCTCGTCCAGAAAAACCTCACCGAGCTCAACATGTCGGTCCCTGAGACCGAGTGTGTCTCGGACGATCCTATCCATCTGGTGATACATTCGCCAAACGTCCCGGATTTGTCGCTTATTGATCTTCCTGGCTACATTCAAGTTGCTGGAGAAAACCAGCCGCGAGAGTTGAAGCGCAAGATCTCAGAGCTGTGCGACAAGTACATTCGAGGCCCCAACATCATCCTGGCTATTTCCGCAGCAGACGTGGATCTGGCCAACTCGACCGCCCTACAGGCGAGCCGTAGGGTGGACCCGAGAGGAGAGCGCACAATTGGTGTTATCACCAAGATGGACCTGGTCGACGCGGAGAAAGGGGCTGCTATCTTGGCAGATAGGCAGTACCCCCTTCGGCTTGGCTACGTTGGTGTGATATCGAAGCTGCCAACGCAAACATCTTTATTCAAGAGAGATACAAGTAACGTCCTAGCCGCCATCAGCCGAAACGAGAAGAGCTACTTCGGCTCACACCCGGCTCTTTTCGGACCAGATGCTAGTGTCAGCACCGGCACAGTGACATTGAGGAAGAAACTCATGCAGGTTTTAGAACACCAGATGTCATCGAAACTCCAGATCACACAGGATGCTATTCAACGAGAACTCGAGGAGACGACGTATCAGTTCAAGGTTCAATACAACGAGGAGCCCATGTCGGCAGAGGCGTACCTGGCGGCAAGTTTGGATGATTTCAAGCATCTGTTTCACAAGTACGCTTCCACTTTTGGGCGTCCACGAATGCATGAGCTGCTGAAGGATGCTCTGGACCAGCGAGTGCTTGACCAGCTCGCCGCAAGATACTGGAACAAGCCCATCGCGGACCTGTTACCTGCCCTTCCCGACCCTGAGAACATCGCCGACCTCCCCAAGTCGGACCCCAAATCGCCATACTGGCACCTCCAGCTCGACACCGCGTCATCGGGGCTCACCCGACTCGGTGTTGGACGTCTGGCAACCACCGTTGTTTCCGCGGCTGTACAGTCCAGCATTGACCAACTCATCAACAAGTCCGCGTTTGCCAAGCACCCGTCCGCGCGGCAGGTTATTAGCGAGGCGGCAGCAACCGTCTTGGCTGATCGCGCATATACCACCAGTGACGGCATCGAATTTTCGCTGAAGCCGTACAAGTACGAGGTCGATATCCACCCTCAGGAATGGCAGCAAGGACGTGACCACGTCGCGGGTGTGCTCAAAACAGAGCTCGAACATTGCCAAACCGCAATGAAACAACTTGAAGGCGTCGTGGGTGGACGCAAGAAGCTGAAGGAAGTTATGACATTTGTGGACAAGGCCCGCAAGGGAGAGATTATCGTAGATGGGGAGACGCGTAATGGCGCCGGCGGGTTCAGTGCTGCACTGCTGGCTAAAGGTAAACCTCGATTCCCGTGTTCATGATAGACCGCGAAATTAACCAATGTGACCAGGACGCGAAGCCGCATTCCTGCGCGATCGCGCTGACATCATCAACATGCGTATGCTAGCCGTCAAGTCACGCCAGTGCAAGAGCCTGGAGAACAAGTACTACTGCCCCGAGGTGTTCCTCGACGCCGTTGCAACAAAACTTACCCAAACCGCCGTCCTCTTCCTAAATGTCGAGATGCTCAACGACTTCTATGCCCGCTTCCCACGTGAGGTCGAGTCAAAGCTCGGCGAGACCATGCTCTCCGGTGGCCTGGAGAGGTTCGCTCAAGAAGATCCACGCATTAAGAGGCATCTAGACCTCATCAAGCGGAAAGAGCTGCTAGAGCTGGTCTTGGCCAAGATCGATGGCTTGAACCGAATGGAGGGCATCGGCGGCCGCGACAGGGAGGACAAGAACGACGGGAGGGCGGGGAAGAGGGGGAGGAGAGGGCTCTTATTCTGAGAGACCGGCGCGCTGACGTGACGTGGAGAGGTGGACTTTGCATAGAATACCGGCGTTTTCCCTCGTTGTGAGTGTATGTATTCACTTTGTTTTGCCTTTGGGCGCGGTGTTTAGGGAGTGGTTGCTGGGAGGCGTTTTGTTTGATATAAATTGTGAGGCTGCGTGCCAGAGTAGGAGGTGGCTGTGGTCTCGGTGATGGTCAGTATGGACAGGCACACAAATGAGGAACTGGTCGTAGATGTACATTTGGAATACCCTTCTCGAAAGTCAATAATCTGTACTCAATTCTCTAGCTCGGACGACCCTAGATTGTTGTTCGGATGAAGTTACTAATCCATCGGGTCATGCAGTTATTCGATCAACTTTGGAAAGATCAGATGAAATCCAATTTGCAAGTCATAGTGGCTCAAAGCACCAGTCAGCTAGCCCGCCCCTTTCATTTATGTCATAACACTATATCCGTGACAAGATGCTACATCACGTACTCATGACACTAAGGCTATGAACTAATTCCCATCCGTACTCATCTGTACCGTCACTTCCCACCGCAAGTTGCTTCCGCGTCCGTAACCCTCACCCAGGCGGTTCTGTACCACCCTGGCCAGTCTTGTCCGAACCTGGCTGAGCGCGCTATCGTCGAGGCCCCGTACCAGGCACACTTTGAGGTTTGCCATCGCTAAACCGTAGTGTACCTGCCAGAACTGCGCCTCATCGACCCGTGTGACCTGCGGCTCTGCCTCGAGCTCACGCACTACGGCTGAAACGGTGGTGCTGTTTCCTCCGATGTGGCTGTCCGTCTTCTTCCCGCTGCCAACTCCGTTGGAAATAGTGTTGCTCGAGTGGCTCGTTTCAGAGTGTCCACTGTAGCTCATCAGGAGCATCAGACCCTGTGCAATGGCTAAACGTGTGCCGAGAACAAACATGCTCCCTGCGATAGCGGCGCAGATGACGCGATCGAGCCAGACGAAGTGAGGGACGCTCACCAATGGGAGGAGGAGCATCAATAGAGCAAAGCACATGGTGAGGAAGTGGAAAGGGTTGGCGAGAATGCCAGACCCAGGCAGGACTTTGCTCAGATACGGCAGGGGCACGCGCATGACGCGGCGGATGCGGCTGTGGTTGCGTAGACCGTATGCGCTGATAAGAGTGCTCACAACAGCGGCAAGCGAGGCCGTGTCAATGGTGCCAGGATGGATGTAGCGTTGACCACCGCCGCCATGAGCATGGGCGTGGGCATTGGCGGGCTCGTGCTCGTGCGGATGGTGTGGGATATGCCCGCCGACAGACTCCAAGGTGTGTTTGAGGTTATGGGACACTAAGTCAAAGCCGCCGAAGACGAGGAAGACGGACATAGCGAAGCCAGCAAGTACCTCAGCGCGTTGTAAACCGAATGGGTGTCGGATGCTTGAGCGGCGCCAAACTTCGAAGTTACCCAGAACGTCGACGGCAACGCATACGGCTGCCGAGCCAACGTCGAAAAATACCAAGTGGGAGAGCGCCGTCATGGCTAGCGACCCTTCAGCGCAGAAGAAGACATAGACGGCGACAGCAGCGTGGCAACAGCACCAGTACAGGCGCACGCGTTGATCTTTCTGCATACTCGCCCACGCCTCCTTCAGGGTTGGTATGGGTAGAGAGGCGGGGAGGACGGGCGGCGGCCGTGGTGGAGGTTCTTGAAAGAATTGGTGCTGCGCGCTGACGGAACTGTGTTTATAGCGATGGCCGCGCCGTTGGCCAACGTTGTTCTGGAGCAGAGAGGATAGAGTGTCAGTCGGGAATAGATACGCGAGAAAGCACAGGAAAAGCATCACAGGCTCGGAGACGATGTGGGAGGGGAAGCGCACGTACAGACTTCACAGGAGACGTGGAGATGACCTGTGTCTGGAAGTTGAAGGGATTCTTGAGGGTAGGCGCCGCCACGCCAGCGTTGGCGGTGCCATCTTCGAATGCCATCGGAGAGAAGGAGTGCTCGAGTGTTAGAGGACGCAATGAGCTTGCGCTCCCTGGATGGAGGAGAGTGGGTCGGCGATCAGGGGTCAATATGTCCTGTTGCTGAAGATGCTGGGGATAATCGGTCGTCTCTGCCTCCTTCTCATCCCGGCTTGAGTCGTCGAATGTTAGGAAGATAGATGTGCCGTTGTCGTCGGAGCCGGTAATCACTGGCGCGCGTGGTGTCTTTTGTTTGTCAATATCAGAAAAACCTGTCGCCATGTGCTCTGCCCTGCAATGCGCGGTGGCGTATGGCACCAGTCGTCGTTGACAGTTCTGAATTGGCGGTTGAAGGCGGGAAACGAGCAGGGAAACCAAGACGACGTCGCCGCGATCCTTCCCAAGGTAGTTTAGCGCGGCAACACGAGCGGAGCAAGATCAACCCTGTTAGATTTTAGATCCCTGTCGCTGTCGATTAGCGTTTGATGTTGACGATAAACCCAATTGATTTGTCTGGCTACCTGGTAGTTTATGCAAGGAAAACGGTAGGCATCGACCGCGACCGCGATTGCGACTGCGACTCTGCGTATACATAGAATGCGACATCCCCTTTCCTGCAGCGAGCCACCCCAATCGTTGGCCAGCAGATTCACCGACCACTCACGCCCAAGATCGTGAGGCAAGAGTGAGGGGTGGGGCGTCAGGGGTCTCTGGGCTTGGCGCCTTGCCTGTCGGGGGTGGGGCCTCGAACTGCGAAATTCCAACCAATGCCGGTTCAGCTTCTCGGATCTTAAAGATCTGCATCTGGCCCCATCGCATTCTCCAAACACACGACAGCGTGGATCGCGCCCAGCATTGGTTGCAGCGCCGACATGCAATCGCGCACCCAACAGCCATACCGGACAATACAGAATCCAGCGAAGACGGCGAGGGTATGGCAAGGTGACGAGACCGGGGCCGTGACACGCCACGTCGGCCCGTAACGTTACGCAGTACTAATCCGTACTCCATGCGATACGTGCAGACGAACCGAACCTTGTCTTGGACTGACTCCCGGCTCGCGTCACCACTCACACATCTTACTCAGCGGCATACCAGAGGAAGCTTTTGGCTATGGACCAGGCCCCGTCGCTCGGCTCTGCCGGCCCAGCCGATGCCCAGGATCTCGGCGCTGGCGCTGCACGGCCGTTGGCACCCACCCGCAAACGCAGCACCTCGGGCGGCCTGCTCTCCAAGTTCCCGTTCATACGGTCCTCGGGCGAACACACTAGCCGTCCCCGCTCCCGCCGAAGCACCGAAGACGCCGATTCTGCGACCTCCGCCCCGAATAGCTTGCCGGTTCCCTCCTTCCGCACTATTCCCGCGACCGACACCGCTGCGCCGCCGCCCCTCTCACACGCCATCCTCCAGCACCAGACACAGCAGGGGCAACAGCAAAAGACGCGGCGCCGTAGAGGTTCGCTGCGCAAGGTTGCGCTGCTCGGCCGGGGCGCGCAGCGCGAGAGGCGTGAGGACCGCGGTCTGACCATCGATACCAAATTCCTCGCCGACAATAGTGCGGGGCAGCACGGAAGGCCGAACGTAGCAGGAGCCGTGGGCACCACGTCAAGCCCCGGCCAACTAGACGGCGCCGGCGCTAATGGGAGCACTGTCTCAGTTGCTTCCAAGGGCGATACCCGCGGGCTGGGCCTCGGCATATCTGATATCACGCCGCGCCCCAGCATGGAAGGTTATGCGAGCCGGTCTACGCCCAACACGCTGAACGTTAAACCTGTAGAGCCACCATCCCGTACCAAACCCCTTACCACTCCCACAGCGACGACAATGCGCAGCCCACAGGACGCAACTACCACCGACTCTACCCTCACCAGCCCGAGCATCAGCTACAGCACTACCGACGACGAGGACGGCCTGCACATGGCAGGCCCCGTCCCTCGCCCCCCCACCACGCCTTCGCTTTCGCTCTCCTCATCTCCCATCAGCTTGCTCCGTCCAGAGCGGGCCTCTCTTTCGTCCGGCTCAGAGTCATACTTCCCCGGGCATTCACATCCCCGCACGTTAGGATCAACGACACCGCCTTCACTCCAGCACCGCCGCAGCACCATCCAGCGCGCCAAATCGCCACTCGCTCTCACCGCCTTGGCCGGCCTGTCTACAACGCCGTTGCCGGCGCCTGAGGGCGACTGGGACTACGCAGAGACGGAATGGTGGGGATGGGTGGTGCTCATCGTGACGTGGACTGTGTTCGTCATCGGCATGGGGTCTTGCTTGGGAGTATGGAGCTGGGCCTGGGATGTCGGGACGACACCTTACGCGCCGCCGGAGCTGGAGGACGACCCGACTCTACCAATCGTGGGGTACTATCCGGCGCTGATTATCTTGACAGGTGTGATGGCCTGGTGTTGGGTTGTTGTGGCGTGGATAGGGATGAAATACTTCAGGCACGCTCGGGTGAGCGGGGATTGAGTATCTAATGTATTATAATTTTGTTTGTGTTTATAGTTAGCGGTCGATATATATACCCATTTTACATCTCAGAATATATGACTGCCGTCCACCCATCAAGTCTATTCCTCTCTGCTTCATCGCTACATACGTACTCCTCCCCCTCCTCTCCCCAGTCACCCATGCACATACACATCCTCTTCTCCAACCACGCCGCAAACCCTTCAAATCCAGGCGGCGCGTCCCGAATCGACGCCCGCCTCACCCCACGCACCCCAGCGAATCTCCGCAGTGTCTCAGCCCCTACCCCCCCTAGAAACGTCGCCTGCCAAACCTGCACCACAAGCTCATCGGCGCCGGTAAACGCCTGCGTAACCTTCTCCGCCGGCCACGGCGCCGGCGCATCCAGCCGAAGCCGCAGGTGCCTGTCATTCTTATCAGCCATCCAATCCATCCCATATCATCACTCCCCAACTCCCCCCTTTTCCCAACAAACAAAAAGAACAAGAAAGTCCTACTCACCACCTTTTCACCCTTCCCGCCACATCTCCCACCGTAACAGGCGGATACCACGGCCTCAGCCTCGGCAACGCCGTGAGCAGCACCTCGTCCGCAAAGAACATATTCCCGTACAGCACCGGCGCCGCCTCAACGTACACCTGTCGACATGTTGAAAGTAGCGCTGCCGACACCTGACGTTGTTGGTTGCCGAGCTGGGGCGAGGGAGAGGAGGTGTGTGGGGATGAGGTTGAGGGAGGGTGTGGCTCCGGGAGAGGGGGGTAAAGCGAGGTTGGGTAGGGGAGGGAGCGGAGGAGGAATTCGAAGCAGAGGAGGCGGGAGGCGGGGATGTTGCTTGGGGAGAGG
>Ga0247760_1002552_pt1 | contig 13505 bp, 13 predicted proteins | sample UWRJL171409R4_FD_179936 | JGI IMG/M metagenome (GOLD analysis project Ga0247760, IMG submission 179936) | Plant litter microbial communities from Arlington Agricultural Research Station in Wisconsin, United States - UWRJ-L171-409R-4 | ecosystem: Environmental > Terrestrial > Plant litter >...
CCGGGCCGCTTGCTCTTCAAAGGGAACCACTTGGGGGGCTGCTCCGTCTTCTCGTCGGCAAAGATCTCCTCGAGGGCCAGATCGAACTCGCCGAGGTAGTCCTTCCCAAAGCGATCCTTGTCCCAACAGCAAACGTCGAGGAGAAGGCTCTGGATGCCATTGATGGGTAGGCGACACTGTTCGTTCCACTCGGGGTTCAGAGTCTTAGAAACCGAGTGGGTAACGTGCTTCGCATCGGCGAGGGTGAGAACGAGGTACTGAGGGGCAAGAAATGTCAGTCTTGGCGGCGCATCGCGGGGTAGCTTGTGCTCCTGCAGGTCGACTTACCGGGTCTGATGTGCCTCCCCTGTCCTTTGCGGCGAGATCTCTGGCCTGGGGACAATGTCAGCGACGCAGGGTTGGGTAGACAGAAGGCTAAGGTTGGGAATTCGGCTCAAGATGGTGCCGTACCCTCAGAACAACCACATTGAGAACCAGACCTGTGTCCTTGCGGCCCTCGGGGCTCGCAGAATCACCCTTGCTTCTCATGGGGCTCGCGTTTCGGCTTTGTGAGGCGGGATTGGAGGCTGAGTTGTTGGAGTAGCCGGATTTCAGTCGGCTGGGAATGATGCGGACCATTTCGAACGGGGGGATCGTGGGGTGCCGCTTGTCTTTATTAGGCGTCGACGCAGCTGCCCTACGGCAAACGGCTTGCAATTGACCAGAGCCCAGCTTGGAGGGGTCACAGCCTCCAAGCCGTCAATGCGGGTGCCCTACAGCAGGGTTGCAAACACAGTCGTGGAGGTATGAGGGTCACCGTGATTCGCGGAGGGTCCTCGGGTTGCTCTGATGATGCACTCGCTGTCCGTCTGGTGCAGCTGGCCTTTGTCGTTTGTGGGGAGCCGCTGAGAGAGGACGTCATCCACCCTTGGGACAAGCTCGACAATATGCGGGATCCAATCGAGCCAATGCTTTGCCTCAACAAGCCCAGATAGTCCCGCCAGGATCTGCAATGCGGAGCACTCGGGGCACTTGGTTGGATGCGCCCAGACGAAGCCCGCTGGGCAAAATGCAAATCTGGGCTGCAAGGTGCGCTCTGGAATTCGATTTGATCCTGTCTCGTGCAAAGAGCACAGAGGAAGAAAAAGACGTGGAAAGGTGAGTCGACGTTTCAGACCGCTGGAGCTGCCTCTGTTGCGGCCCGGGATGGCAGAGTGGTGGACGGAGCGGCTCGGGCCAATCTGGCTAGGGGAAGCCGATGAAGGCCGTGTAGTAAGATTGTCGGAGAGGTTCTGTGTCGTGTGTTGTGTTATGTCGTCGTCTAGTTTATCTGGTGAGTTTAGCAAGAAGGGAGCGGGAGAAATTGGGAGGTAGCTGAAGCCCCCATTCTTGCGCTTCCTTGAAAAAGCAGGTGGGCCATCATTCCAGCCAAATCCCCAATGAGGCGTCGAACCTGAAATTGCATCGGTACACGCGAGACTGGCTCTGCGCCCCCGTCCAGTCTCGTCCAGAGAATCCCAACGCGGCGGGATCGCGGGCTGAGGGGAGAGAAGGGGGGGGCGGGGATCGGGGATTGGGAATTGGGCATTCTGGTTCGATTCCCCATCATTGTCGAATGCTGCTGCCTTTCTTGTCAGATTACTGAACTCGTTGCCTCAGCCAACTTTAAACCCGCGAAAACCGCAAAGCACTGCCCCACGTAGTGAAAGGTATCGGTTCGACTGTTTTCAGTGTAGATCACAGCAGAAACAGTCGGATTGATACCTTCCAGAGTTCCACCACGTACGCCCTTGCATACTCTCATGTGCTGTGCGTGCCACCGTCACTATCTGAATAAGATAGGGATTTTCTGAAAAGATTCAGCCTCTCCTCGCCGCCCTTGTCAAGTCAGCCGCGGCTCCATCCCTGGATCCTCATTGATTCGTATTTTCAAAACCGAGACCGTATACAGGCGTCCAAAACCTGGAGGCTCATCGTATCAACGCCAGCCGAGGATTGGCGCCACCACCGACTAGAATACTTGGGGAAAAAAAATTCGCATCTACGACCTAGACATGCCAGCCAGGCCGCAGGGGGGGAAGGGGGAAAGATAGCCCCTCAAAATCCTACGTCAGTCACCCCCCAAGGCTACCTCACCATTCGGACTTGTTTCCATTTCGATTTCCCTTTTTGCAAACACACCCCTTCACCAATACCCCTCCCCCTTTTCTCTGTTATCGTCAAGACACCTTGACTCCTTGAGTATCTCCCCAATGACGCAGTTGTCATATCGCCCTCTTCCTCCCATTCGCCAAGCTTTGTGCTTTCCCTCTTCCACAGGCTGGCGCGACCTGGCTGATCCGATCGTTATCCACGTTTTTGTTCTGCCGTTTCTTGCCCCACGATTTTCCCGGAGAGAGACTGTCGCTCTCCTGCTCACCGTCTGCCCGGGTGGTTCCACACCTACGTGGCCGGTTCGAGGTTAGTTGCAAGGCTGACAAACAGCCGCTTACTTCCCCTTCACGGCCAGTTATTCGTATTCGTTCAACCTTCAGCAGGATATTTATTCTACCCGAGGTATCCAATGCTAGCATGAACTTTGACAAAGAGGCTTTGTAACACCTGGTGCTCGGTTGCCCGATATGGCCGAGTTGCCTCTGGGCAAGCGGGTCATTACGTGGTGGTTTACACATGTAATGGCGTGGCCATCGATCTCAATCCGCCTCCTTGGGACCACCAGCGAGGGCAGCGCTCCATTACCCTTGGGAGTGCAGCAAGCCCTTTATTCAGGCTGCTTCTCTGACCTCGGTGTATTCTGAGTCTGAGAGAGGCGACACTCTACACGCAAACAGTATATTACCAACTATGTACAGTTCAGATACGTCCCAATCACAGCCACCTATAACGGCGGTAGTTCGTCTCTACATATCGGACACTGTAGTCGAAACCTCAGCCACCCCTCCAGACACTTTGTATGAAAGATATGACGGCACGGCGTCACCATATACGCCCTTCTGGCCAACACCCCCGCGACGCCACCCCCTGTTGGGTCCACCGCGCCAGCTTTCACGACCGGAACGTCTAGCACCTCGCGGCAAATGGCACAGTCAATGGATTGTATGCGCATTCCTTTCTTGTCGTAGTCTTTATCCCGTTCTCTCCCTGTCACGCAGTCCTCGACATCTAGCCCGCCCGAGGAAGACCTTGCCCTCTCCACCGTCGGAGATCCGGGAGCGCTCTCGTTGAAGCTCCCCACCAGGCCGATTGGCAACCCTCCTGCCTCGACATTATCCTCCCGCAGGACAGGGTGGTAATCCCACGCCTCTGGCGCCCACGATGCTGGAATACCGAAGCGCGGGCCAAGGACGTCTTGGAACGCGAGGATCCACAGTTGAATCCAAAGCCAGGCGACGAGGACGCTGAACGAACGCCAGTCTGGCTCAGCGAAGATGACATTGTTGTGATACAAGTAAAAGTAAGCGAAAGGCGCGAGCCGCAGTATAGACTGGCCGATCATGAAACGCCAGGCAAAGGCGCGCCGGCTGTTTCGTTGGATGTTGCGCCAAATCTGCGGTATCCAAAGTGACAGGTAGATGAATGCCAGTGTGTTGGTGTAAAGAGCCCGGATCGGAGCTGGCCACGATGTTGCGGCGACGCTTACAAATATGATGAGCACGCCAACGAAGACGAAGCGACCGGTGATAGATGCAAATGTCATCATTTGGGGTGGTCGAGGGGCAGTAGTTGTGGTGTCAGTGACCGCGGTGGTGGGTGCTGTGGCCGTTGCGTCAGCAGCCTCGGCAATCTCGGCATCAATGTCTTGATCGGATGGTATGATAATAGGGGGTGAAACTGGCCGCAGGGGCCCTGCTGTCACTGGTGGAGGTAACGAGGTCCCCTGTGTGGTTGCTGCTGCAGCACTAAATGTACTACGAGCGCTCGGAGCCGCGCCGCCTGGTCCCCGACCACGCTCTCGGTTCCTTCGCTCCGGCTCCTGTATCTTGTATACATCTGACAGAAACGCACCACCAATAATCATGGACATGAAGCTGGTGAATGTCACCATTAAACAAGAGAGAAACGTTACCGGGGACGCTAAACTGAGAGTGGCGGCGGCAGTGCAAACAATGCCGTCAGCTAGGAACATAAGACCAGTCGTGTAAAAGCTGACCCGGCCAACAGTCGAAGGAGTACATATCTCCTTCATCTGCGTCTTCAGGAGCCAAATCTGACCGACGAAAACAGCCGCCAGGGCTAGCAGCCAGATTTTGACTTGGGAGAGAAAGACTTCCTCTTTGACACCGACGAGATGCTCCCCTTCGGTTGAGGGATATAACGGCGGGCCTTTGGACTCTAGAAAGTAACCGCAGTCGGGGGACCAAGCGACAAGGGACATGTGGAGGTCCGGGACAGCCTTGATTGGGGCACCTGTGGGATGTCGAAGCTCCTTCTCCATCTCGTCAAGCAGCCCACCAAAGCCTCCGCGGGCGTGATTGTAATAGTTGTTCGACACTGTGTCATGGGGGTCAAGCGGATATAGCTGTAGGTACATGATGTATTCGCAGTATGGTGTGAGGGCCCAGGGGTCATCGGGGCCCTCGACTGTCGAAGTCCATGGATTGCTCGGATCGGGGTAGCGAGCATGCTCCTTTTTCCGGAGGACTTGGTTGGTGGTGACATTGAGCAGCTTCTGGCTTGACTGGAAGAAATCTGGACCGGGTGAGAGGTGGGGCAAGCCAAAAATGCCCGCAAACTTTTCACTCGTTGTCGTTAGGAGTATGGCACCTTGGCGCGGCCAGTGAACCCCGTGGAGGCGCATGCTCCAAGTCATGGAGCCACTCGCCTCGTCCTGTAGGGAAACGAAAGCAGCTGTCTCCCTCACCACCGAAGCGGACCTCAAGTCTTTTTCGCTCGTCTCTTCCACATACTCGGCCGCCGTATCGTACTCCTCCAGGTGCATGGCGATTTTGCCGTGGGCGCCCGTGACATTCCTGGCCCAGTCGCTGTAAGCGCCCTGCCAGCTGCTGTCTGGCGCAATGTGTGTTAGGTTATAGCCAGCAGCCTGCCGCACAACTGAGCCGGGACGACGCACCCACTCCCCGTTCACTCTCCCCGTAACGTTCTTCCAGGGAAACTGTGATGGCCCAGGCCTGTTCCAGTCATCGCTGTTGGTAGGGGAATAGGCGTTCCGACTCCGCTCCTGGCATCGGTTGCGAAAGTCGGCGAAATCTTCCCAACCATAACCGTCACCCTCGCGAAAGCCCGTAAGATTTATATAACGGGGTACGATATCCTCTGTTTCTCCCATTTGCCGAGGAGTGAAGTCGCCCCATTTTGTGCTGTTGAGAACGCCATGCGCCTGTCTCTGGCGTTGTAGTCGCGTTGTGGCGACAGATGGCCCGGACATCAAGACTTGGCCGTTGTCTGGTGTGAGGATAAGCCAGAAGAACAGAATTAGGACCAAGACTAGCCTCCCGCTATCCTGATTTTGTTGCTGGGGAGGCATTGCGGCGGGAAGTTAGGACGGTGATGTTGAGCACATTTTCTGTAATCGTGGATTACAGATTTGCGACAAGAGGTTTCCTGCTTCTGCAAAAATAAAATGGAAATGTGATCGCTCAGTAAGCTCGATCATGTCATGGTGTTAGATGATGATTGACGACGGAAACCCGTCAGGTGCCGAGCCTGGATTCAAAGACTGGACCCACACAGTGCATCGCCAGTGCACCTTGCACCGTGCTATCCACTCCAAGACACACAGCATCGCTACCGCGATTTCTCACAACACCAGACAGTTTGGCAGACTAAAATAGCGGCGATCTCTCTGAACATCGTAATCCTCACCGCAGTAACTCAAATTTTTGATCCACAAAGCTCAACTCAAGGCGCCCCTTACTGCAGTATCAGGTTCATGGCTTCTAAGGCCGATTCAAGCACAGCCCAGGCAAACGTACAACCGCCCTCTCAGCTCTTTCACCTCTCGAACTTGCTCGTGGTATAAGCAATTTTCTCCACGGAACTACTAACTCTGCACTAGTCAATGGACGATGCCCGCGCCGAGCTTACCGCTCAACTTGAGGAGCTGCTTAACAGTCTCTCTAACAAGTTTGCTGGTGTGTCAAGTGAGATCTTTGCAAAGAGTAAGTCCCTCGCAGCATGGACATGATATTGGGAATTACAACACTAATGCTGGCCATCTAATGTAGTGGACGAGATGTCCCGGCGGCTAGACAACCTTGAGGCCCAGCTCCTCGCCAACAAAGACAAGAACTCTGGGCCGAACTGAGAATACGAATGAGCCGCAAGGGTGTAATGGTGGGTTTGGGTAGGGGAGTTCAGGAGCACATAGCCTCGGGTTTCGCAATGCATTGAAATATGTCACTCGGTCGACACGGACCATGTTATGGAAAAAGCCGATTCTTTTCAAAACGCCCGTCCCGTGAACTAGACTGACCACGAAACATCACACATATTCGCGGGTATCCATTACCTACGGCTTGAGTATATATATCTCATACATCCAGAGACGCAGCTACTTGGGCGCCTGCACAGACCAGCGAACTTCACAGTGGAGGAAACAACTCAAAGCTCATCCTTGCCCTCGTCCTTCTCAGCAAACTTTCGAAGAATGTTGACTTTGCTGGTAAGCTCATCGAGCTTCAATGGCGCCAGGCCAGGCTTAGAAACAATACCCTCCAGACGCTTGAGTTCCTTAGTGACATAGCCCTCGTTCTTGGACAACTTGTCGAAGACACGGATATAGTACTCGGCGTACTTATCCTTCAGGTTCTCGGCGGCCTTCTTGACCTCGGCTGCAACCTCGGCGAGGGCAGTGCCCGAAACGTACTTGGACACAATATCATCGAGAACTTCAATGGTGCCGGCATCCTCGTCGAGCCCACCGCCAGCGACACGGTGAGTACCAGTTTTGATATTGAGGAACTCAACAAAGTCAGACTCCTGGCGGCCGCCATCGTAGGTAATAGGCTCGGCACTTCCTTTGGGGAAGAACTTGATCGTGGGGTAAGACGTGACCTTGTAGTCCTCGGCCGTCCTCTTGCTGTTGTCAGCCGTGGCATCAACCTTTGCGATGACGACATCGGGTTCGTTAGAGAAGGTCAAGGCGAGCTCCTCCCATGTGGGGGCGAGGTTCTTGCAGTCTGCAGCACATTGTTTAGCGTCTGAACTTCCCCGCAGATGAGGAAAGACCTACGACCGCACCATGGAGCAGTGAAAGCCACGAGAACGTGCTTCTCGCCGATAGTCTTCTTGAAGTTGGTGTCGCTGAGCAGGGCAACGTGCTGGGGAGCCGAAGCCTTCTTCTTAGTCCTAACGCCCGTCTTCTGGAAGATGAAGTCGCTCAATGAATCAAGATCTCGCCCGCCACTGTAGTCCTCTGGCTCTTTGCTCTTCCCATCAAACCACTTCAATGTTGGGAATCCTTGAATATTGAATCGGTTGCCGAGAGACTTCTGGGCATCGGCATCGACTTTCGCGATCTGCACCTTGTCCTTGGCGTATTCGAAGTTGGCGGCAAGTTCCTCGTAGATGGGGGCAAGACTCTTGCAGTGACCACACCAAGGAGCGAAGAACTCGACGAGGGTAGGCTTGCCCGACTTCAGGACGACATCGTCGAAGTTGGAGGGAATGAGGTCGAGGACTGCCGACTTGGCAGCTACGATGGCCACGAGGCTGGCTACTACAAAGCTGCGAACAAGCATGGCGGTCTAGCAGCACACGCAAGGAATTGATAGGAATTGGAGAGGGTAAAGGCAGTTAGGAACAGACAATGTCAAAGGCGAGGATAATTAGAAATCGCCAGGGAGTAGGAGCGAGATCCGGTCAAGGTCTTTAAGAAAGAAAAAAAATGGCGATGAATTGCTTGGAAATCGTCGTGGAAAGATGCCACTTTGTCCGTTGCCACTGACTAGGTGCCAGAGCTGGTTCCCCGCAGCCTGCAGACCCAGTAGGCTGTTTCACTGCGAGCAGCCCCCAACATTTTAGCCGCCTGGAGCCCGTCAAGGTGAGCGATAAGAACAGCTATCCAAGCCTTATCGGAGCATGCCCATCAGCCACGGAACCCCACCACAACCTGCGCCTAAGCCACACCACCACTCTAGCCCTGTAGACCGCACAGAAAAATTCCCGACATCTCCAAACACGAAAACCCGCCAATCCTGCGATATTCGTCGACGACATCCCGCAACCCGCAACCATCAGACTGACACCAATCTGCGTCACTCACCCAAAACATAGCCCATCAAGATGTCTCACGAATCCGTCTGGAACTCCCGCCCGCGCAACTACGGCAAGGGCTCCCGCGGCTGGTAAGGGAACACCACATCACAAAGCTGAGTAAGAGGGGGAAAAGAGGCAGACGACGACGAAGATAGACAATAGCCACAAGAGGAACGTGTCTATCTCGTCAAACAGTCCTGCATACCCACGGAAATGACAATCCACGAAGAGGAAGAAGAGGGTTTGGCTCGCTAACCTGGTATTCTTTCTACACAGCCGCGTCTGCACCCACAAGGCCGGCTTGATCCGCAAGTACGGCCTCAACATCTGCCGTCAGTGCTTCCGCGAGAAGTCTGCCGATATTGGCTTTGTCAAGGTCCGTTATTCGTCCATCTGCTCGTGCAAACCTCGCCTTGCGGACATGGCAACTAACCTCGACCTCGCCAAACAGCACCGGTAAATTACCTTACCCTTTGAACCAAGGGGAGGTGAGCGATGCGCGACCGCGAATCCAAAGGCAGAATGTAGTAGGAGTGGTTGAGGGCAAGGTCGACATTCTTTTGGGTTTCTGGTAGATGTTTCCATCTCCCAGGTACACAAGGAAGCAAGCGACATCGAGGGAGGAGCAACAGCAGCATTCCTTTGGTCCGATGCAAAACCTCGCTCTGGCCCTTTTTTTCCCGGCACGACATGGAAGGAAAAATCGAGCGGGCGGTGGTGGTTGCTGGCTTTGAGGACGGAGTTCATGGGTTTGATACTTCGGATATGGAAATACTGGCCTGGGCAACTTTTACTGCTTGGTATTAGCGGTACAGCACAATAGAGGGCTCCTGAAACAAGACGGACGCGGTGATTTCGGGCTTCTTGTGATTTGCGGAGTGTTGTCCAAGAATTAGTCCTTGCGTGCCAACCGTGGGGTGTTTCTGTCCGAGGGAGACTGCTCGGGATTCGTGAACTGTGTTCATTACTAAATGCCTGTGTTGTCGGCCTCTACTATCGTCTTGCACATCGCCTATACTACAGAAAAATAAAGACAATCGCCAGAAAGAGAGGGGAGATCAGTGAGCCTCAAGGATAGTGTACATGGGCGGCCCAGGATGTGCTTTTCAAAAATACATGCATAAATCGTCAAACTCCCGGTTTTGCAGTTTTCAACTCCTTCCCAGCCTACCCATCTATGCAACCAAGGATCAATGACTGTATCCCTCTGTTACACCGGCGCGAACCGAGTAAGCATCTTGGCCTTAATCATCGTCTATGTTTATTTGATGATGCGCGTGACGATGCCGGTGGCAACGGTACGGCCACCCTCTCTGATGGTGATGCGCTGACCTTGCTCGATAGCGAGAGGAGCGTTCAGGGTGGCGACCATCTCGCAGTTGTCGCCGGGCATAACCATTTTCGACTCTTCAATGCCCTCAGGGAAGTGCAGGGCGCACGCCTCGTCGGCAGATCGGACGTACATCTGGGGGCGGTAGTTGTTACCGAAGGGGGTGTGACGGCCACCCTCCTCCTTCTTTAGGACGTAGAGGGAGAGAAGGAACTCGGTGTGGGCCTTTACGGTGCCAGGCTTGACCACAACCATACCTCTCTTGACATCCTCGCGGCGGATACCACGGAGTAGAAGACCTGAGTTATCGCCGGCAATAGACTCATTGCAAGACTTCTTGAAGGTCTCGATATCGGTGACCTTAGTCTTAATGACCTCGTTACCCTTTCCGACGAGTTCGACATCCGAGTCCCTGGTGAGGACACCGCGCTCGACACGACCCGAGACGACGGTACCGCGGCCAGAGATGGAGAATACATCCTCAACGGACATGAGGAAGGGCTTGTCGGTATCACGCTGAGGAGTAGGGATCCACTCATCGACGGCCTTGAGGAGCTCGTCAATCTTGGCCTCTCCGATTTCAGGACGCTTATTCTCAAGGGCGCAGAGGGCAGAGCCCATGATGACAGGGGTTTCATCGCCATCGAAGCCGTATGAGCTAAGGAGCTCGCGCATCTCCATCTCGACGAGTTCCAACATTTCCGGGTCCTCGAGGGCGTCGACCTTGTTGACAAAGACAACAATTCTCTGGATACCAACCTGGCGGGCTAGGAGCAAGTGCTCACGGGTCTGAGGCATCTGTCCATCAGAGGCCGCGACAACAATGATGGCACCGTCCATCTGTGCGGCGCCAGTAATCATGTTCTTGATGTAATCAGCGTGACCCGGGCAATCGACGTGGGAGTAGTGACGAGAATCAGTCGAGTACTCGATGTGGGCGGTGGCTATGGTGATACCACGCTTCCGCTCCTCGGGGGCCTTGTCAATAGAACCATAGTCGAGAAAGTTGGCCAGGCCCTTGTCAGCCTGTCTCTTGGTGATTGCAGCAGAAAGTGTTGTCTGTGGGTGCCTTGTTAGCTGGATTGCGCCGGCGCACCTCGCACCTCAAGAACTCCTCACACCTTTCCGTGATCGACGTGGCCAATCGTGCCTGCACAGCTTCCCTGTTAGAGCTGGCAAATTGGTCTAATTGGAGTGTGTAGTTTGCATACCAATGTTTACGTGTGGCTTGGTCCGCTCGTAAACGGCGTACGTCCGCGCAAAGTTGACGATGGGTGTTCTTGTTTGCCGTTGCAGTGAGACCAACGGACTCGATGCGTTTTGCCGGAAAGAGTATCGCGCAGTGCGCAGAAATGGCGCAATTGACCTCAGCGACACGGCCATTTTGGGACTGAGGCTGTAAAACGAAAGTGAGCCAAAGGAGTGGAATCGTGGTATCAACAAATCTGCAGATGTTCAATGAAAACACTGAGAAAATTTCATGTTCTAAACTTCTCGCGACGACCACTTTGGAAAATCGTCGTTGGACCCACTTGCCAAGACCACTCGCCCCATGCACGGGCGCACGGCTCTTCAGCTTTGCAAAAGCCGCCCAACATGTCACTTGCTTCGGCCGTTTTTGGGAACAGTTCTGCCAACACATTACCGCCAATAGAATTTCGGAAACCGTTGAGACTCTTCCCCTGACTTTAGCATGTTAGAGTAGTCAAATCAGTTTTCCGGTGTGTAGCTTCCTTACAATGAAACTCAGCTTGGCCTTCCTACCTCTCTGCCTTGCCCGTGGGTCGAAGTAGCTCACAAACAACCCTGAGTACTGTGGAACGGGATGTGGCAGTATCACATTGTAGCCTGTGGTTCTCGCGGAGTTCAGCACTTTGAACATGGATAAGGTCATCTTATCCTCTTTTTGTTTGACATTGGAAGCCAGTGCAGACTGTGCCAGGTGAAGTCAGTGATCACTACCCGGCCTTGACGATAAAATCTTAGGAGCTTATATCAGCCTGTTCTACACAGTTACAGAGGTCAACCAATTGATAATTCTGCCCTTCCAGGTTCGTCATCCGTTTCTCCCGCCCGTATTTGATTGGATACGCTGACACTATGATCTCTCTGGGACGTAGCCGGGTCACTTTTCTGCCCAGTGGCTAACTTCCGACTTCTCGCGCACCCTTTTTGCAATTCCCTTTCGATGTACCCTTTCTCAAAGTAGCGTCATTGGCTGCAATAGGACACTCTATCACCCGATTATCACAAGAACGCCCTCAGGCGCCTTAACCCGAGGCTTCCTCACCTCCCTGACTCCATCACTTCCCTCTTCAGTCGAAACCATGAACAGACATTTTCGGGTCATATAAGCTCCAGCACCTTCTCTACAACGGAGTCGGCCTAGGATATAGCTCTGCTGAAGCTGGAGTGCAGTGCCTACAAGCCGCCCCGTGCCCCAGGAGAACAGGAAGGGGCCGCACAGATGCATAACGACCGTCATAGGTATCAGACCTTTTCAGCTCTCTTGATGAGCAATCAAGACTGATTTTCACATCCTTCAAGACTGTGTATAGACCCGTCATCCCAAGTGGAGCTGACCGGCTAGCATAATCGATATTGAGCTTTTCATCTCCCATACGCATACATACAATCAACGACTGTAATATACCCCACCCATGACATTGAGCTGTCGTTGACAAGGGATGCATATGTTGAATTTCCCACCGTATCCTGCCAGAGGAAATCGGTTCAGATGGGTATGCCAGTTTCATGGGCGGAGAGCGCAAACCGAATGCCGGGAATTGGAGATGGGATCTCAAGTACGAAGTGTGAGCCGGTGTGAGCAATTGTTCTCAAAAGGGTTGGAGCTGGGGCCTCTTGAGGCGCAAGTTGGCTATTGACAATATTTATGCTCTCGCCGGGGCAACACAGCTCTGACATTTCGAACTCGTTACAAGCTCTTCTTCTCAACAATACGAGTAATTGCAAGCGGCAAAGACTGGGGCTTGTCTGAGAAATATCGAAAGAAAGGAAGCTCCTAGCCTTGAGGGGCAACTTGACAGGCCTCGGTTGCTTTAACCCCGATAAGAGTGGCACATGAGGCTTGCCTCCCAGATCAGAAGTCATAGCCGAGGCGCAAGCCAAAGATGAACCAGCAGTATGATCACCAAGATGATTCCCATTGTGCAAATAGTTCTTCGTTCCAGAATCCCAAGCTGGAGCGAAGCCGGTACCAAAATCCCGTCGCAGACCCCTGTCGCAAGCCAAGGAAGCTTCGCTCGAAAACCAGACGCTGTGTGGGGAAAGCGTCTCGGCATCACCTTCCATTTCTTGGAATAATAGCTTGGCAATCTGGAGCCCCACAAAAAGCTTGGCAGGTCTCGATTCCCTTTTGAGTGATCCTGCCTCCTCAACAGAGAATAATATCCTCAGGCCTCTGGTCCGCCAAGTGCAGAGCCCGATTTTAGTGTATAAATGGAGCTGCCAAGGCCCCCCCTCTTCCCGGACCGGACCTTCTGTCTCGTTGCAGAATCGGCTCTCTCGGCCAAACTTGCTCCACTCCCATGTTCTTTCGAGCCTCCCAATCCCCGGTAATCCCGTGGCAGTATCTCGAAGCTGCCGCCACCGCCTCTACTCTGTTCCTGGACTGCCCTGGATAGTATCAACTGCGTTTCAAGAAGCTGGAGGCATGGCGTTGCTCCCCTTGCCAAGGACCTTTGGGTACCCTGTGCTCGAAATCTCATCTGCATCTGGGTGAGATAGCCTTCTTTGTTATCAGAGAATGTAAGCCAGGCGGAGGGGTCATAGTGGTCAGTGTGGCGGACTTGGCTCGGGAGTTGCGACTCGCCGAGTCCTATTATATATAACGAGGCCCAGAACAGCTCACCCTCCCCTCGTGCTCTGTCTGCCTCAACACATGAGCTGCGCTCTGTAGTCACTGGCCGTTTTCTCTGTTATATCCTCTTCATAACGCTGGTCGTCATCGCTTGTTGTC
>Ga0247760_1002553_pt1 | contig 13504 bp, 12 predicted proteins | sample UWRJL171409R4_FD_179936 | JGI IMG/M metagenome (GOLD analysis project Ga0247760, IMG submission 179936) | Plant litter microbial communities from Arlington Agricultural Research Station in Wisconsin, United States - UWRJ-L171-409R-4 | ecosystem: Environmental > Terrestrial > Plant litter >...
AACTACAGCACCGCCGGAGACCACGCGAGACTATTTGAAACAGATCGGGGGTATGTCGGTTTAGGCCCCTGTTACGTTCAAGCTGGGGACACAGTTGCCATCCTCAAGGGGTTGGACGCCGCCGTCCTGTTGCGTAAACAAGGTGACAAGTGGCTTAATGTGGGTATCTGCTTCGTGGAAGGTTTGATGAAAGGGGAGGCGAGGGAATTTCTCGCGGGTGGGAAGGCCAAGATACAAAGATTTGAGATTGTATGAGTCTATGCTGAAGGGGACGGCGCATCCTGCCATGCGTCTTATGCAATACCTTCTGTCATGAGTGGCGCTTTCAAGGATTTCTAGTTGAGTAGGATATCGTAACCGTCCTTGTTGATCTTGACCTGATCTCCGCCAAGACCGTATTTCCTTCGGACCAGTTCGAAGATGATGAGCCCTGCACTGGTGCTCGGTACTTGACGTATCGCGTTCCACCAGAACCCGCGGTAGAGCCATTTGCGCATACTATGTCGCAGTCCAGCGGCTTCCGCCTCGGCGACGCACTCGGCCCATGTCCTCTTGTACGCATCGCAGTATGCCCAAAACATGCGTCCCGCGGCGGCAGAAGTACCGATGCGTGGAGTCCCTCGAAGCGCCCTCACCTGCGCATCCAAAGCCTCTAACCTCTCCCAGTGCTCTACCTGGATGTGTGAGAGCGGATGCAAGACTGCCTGTTGAGTCATGGACGCGCCCATGCCGGCAAGTAGTAGAAAGGCGGGCTCAATGGCATAGTGTGGTCGGATAATGGTCGGCATGCCCTTGGCCTGGTCGTCTGCAGCGGCTGTCGGGCGGCGCCGTGACAACAGAACAATCGTGTCCTCGTTGAGTGAGCCGTAGTACCATGTTACGAAGTGGTAGTAGCCCTGAGCTTTTAGATACTCGAAGGTGCTGAAAAACACGGCGCTACCCATCGAGTCCTTGAGGAAGGATAGACCCCAACCAGCGAAAATACCGCGGAGACCAATTTCACGCAGCTTGGCGGCGCTGAAGCTCCACATGCTCTTGGGTCGGTCATGGGAAGAAACGCGGTGCGCTGGGTTGCCGCTACCAGTCATGCCGGCTGCACTGGCACCCAGGTCGTAGCGGGCCTGGACAGCATCGAGAGGGGCTGCAACCACACTCTGGATAGCACCAGCAAGAAATCCGGCGGTAAAAGTCTCGAGTGGTGACGGTGGTGGGTATACCCGCTTGCTGGCGAGAGCGCTCTCAGGGTGCAGTCGCCCGAGGATCTGGAGGTAGCTGGTGTAGAGAACAACGCCGACGCCAACGTTGGCGATGAGTGGGGGCATAACTTGGTCGGGGACGACTCGCCAACCATAGTGTTTTACGGCGGAGGCAAGCACACCGGGGGTTGTGCCACGGAGATGGACCTTGAGCCAATGCCAGGCCGAAGTAGCCCGACTTCGGGTGCCGAGATCCTTGAGGGCGGTATGGTCGAGCAGGGCGGCAGCAGCAGCATGCTGTTGTTCTTGGAGGGCTCGAGCATAGGCAAGATAGTCGACACGGGTGCGGAAGAAGGCCTTGACCGGGGCGCGGAAGTAGAATGCGATGGCCTGCTGGGTCAGGGCGCGCATTCCAGCGGCTGATGCACCGGTAGCGGCGTTGCTGGTGGGGGCTTTTTCGGGGAAAACGGGCGCCTGCGACGCGTCGGGAATCACGGGTAAGATGCCACCAAGAGACGGCGGCAGCACCGAGCTGCTATCGGCCCCATGCTTGCTGCTGCCCGTCATGCTGTCGATGCATCTTTGGCCGAGCCGACGTTTGGTTGCACGCGGTGCTCGACGAGTGCACGTGGCTTGCGTGCGTGAAAATGCAGAGAGCTGAATGATCCCGCTGAGGCTTTTGCCCACAATTTTTGGGAGACGAAAGCCGGAATTAGCCGGCACGTGAAGCCATGCGCCTCGCTGGCCGCCGCAGCCGCCACAGCAGCAGGCAGCAAAGCCCCCACATCTGTTCCACTCGCAGGATCACGGTTTTTGTGACTGCCAAAAAAAGATAATGTTGTTTCGAGACCGAAGGAAAACGACCGACACTACTAACGGAGCCTTCAATCATTAGTCTCGCTCACTCATCGCATCCAGTTCAAACTTCAGGGGCATGTTCATCCGGTCAAGACCAAATTGCTTGGCTCCTCTTGGCGCCAGGCACAGACCGGCACGCCCCCCGCAGTCCCCCGCGATTGGCCAGTACCACGCTGCGGAAAATGACCGTCCTCGAATGTCGCATCCAACCACAACGCATGACGATGCACATCTCGCAAGTAAACGCTAGCCCCTGGATGGGGGACATCCAGCCTGTTTTCTTGACTGATGAGCTGCCCAAAAGGGCTGCTGTAATTAGGAAATTGGTACATAACTGGAAATACCACCACACGCGAACACCTGCCCCTGACCAATACACCACGCGTCCAGCCCATGTGAGCGACTGATCAAGATCACTAGATGGAGGGCCAAATATAAGTTCACGGGCAGAACCCAGAAACACACCATCACGATGGACATTCTTTTTGACGTGCTGCAGCATCCATCATGAGGTTTCTGGCGGCGTTCCTGGCGTTTTCGCCGTTGACGTCGGTTTTGGCTCTTCCGGCGTCCGGTCTCCCCGCCGACATTCTTTTCCGCCGCCAAACCCCCTCTCCACCAGCTGCACTCCCCCAACGCGCCACAGGCCTCGACCTGCGATGGCAGCCCTCGCTTGATTTTGACACTGACGGGTGTTACAACGTCCCAGCCATCGACGCCGCCGGGAATATCGCCCAGGGTCTTCCCCACAGCTGGACCGGCCTAGCCTCCAACTGCCGGGACCTTTCCGACTTGGACAACAACAACGTGTATTCACGACAACGATGCAACGCCAACGGATGGTGCATCTACTTATACGGGTACTATTTCGAGAAAGACGTAGCCATTCCCAACTTCTTCGACCCAGGCCACACCCACGACTGGGAACACATTGCCGTCTGGACTTGGAATGGCGCAGCCCAATATGTCGCCGCCTCGCAGCACGGAAACTACGAGATTCGTCCGGCCAGCAATGTGCGCTGGGACGGTGACCATCCCAAGATGGTTTACCACAAAGACGGCGCTTCCACGCATTGCTTCCGCTTTGCGGATGCTTCAGACGAAAGGATTGAAAACCACAAGGGTGTCTGGTTCCGCGGCGCGCTGGTTTCGTATAATGGGTTTCCTTCCGGAATTCGGGATCGTCTATTTGCTCATGATTTTGGCGCCGCGACGATTGCATTTAAGGATTCGACTTTCCCGGGGGATATCGTCAAGGCGAGGCCGGGCGGTGTGGAGTTTGATCCGAATGTGGACTTTAACTCACCAGGGACACCGGCTTGATGTAAGAATATGTATGTGTAACGACTGTATGATAGCTGGTCACTCCTTTGAAAGCGCGATTTCCTTTGCACGGTGGATACCCAATAATGCATGTGCTGGACCGATGATCTGTTGATCCATGTAAATGTTCAAAATGTAGGAGTAAATATTGTGACAATTTAAAGTACTCAATAAGAAGTAGTTGGTCAATACTGCTCGTATTCTTAAGTTGGGGCTGTATTGTCTACAGCATTGTTGGGCCAACTGACTGACTGGCTTGGTTCAGTGCTAGACATGACCATTCCCAGCCCCAGAGACCCTTCAACAATGGCCCCGAGAATTCGAGGAATGGAATGCCATTAAACCCAGTTTTGTGTCAAAATATTCACATCAGCTAACAAGGCGTGGTGGCAGAGTGGTCCAATGCGCAAGACTAGAAATCTTGTTCCTTCGGGAGCGTCTGTTCGAATCAGGCCCACGTCGACGTCGAAGAATCATTGTTAGGGAAGGCTTGCAGCCTTATTTTTTGTTTCTTTTTATTCTTTCGAGCGGAGTGGGACACAGCGGCGGCATCTCTCCTATCTTCTAGGACTGGAACGGAACAAGAGATGGAGGGTATAGATGTTGAGCTGACAGGGAGTGGTTTCACCTTGGTACCTAGGTAGGCTAGGTAGATAGGAGGTATCCAGGGATGGATGTCCAATATTTTACATCCCGCTCGAGCTGAAAGTGGAATGACGGGTCGGTAGTCTCCCCGGTGTCTCAGTTGCACACCTACCAGAGCAAAGGGATCATTCGGCCCGACCCCACGGTATGGAATGGGACTTAGACACACCGCGCCAACGGGAAGCACACTAGACCTTGTAGTCGATGTGCAATTGGTACATGTATATATAACTCGGCAGTCGCATTGACTTTAGGTTGTTGCAAACGACAAAAGACAAAACAACCTACTTCATCTGATACTCCCACCAAACGACCAGACACATTACGCAACATGAGATTCAGCGCATTGTCACTATCTTTCTTCGTGGCTATCGCCATGGCTGCCCCTGGCGGTGGTGGAGGGGGTTGGGGTTTTGGTACTGGTGGTAGGGGCGGCGGTCGTGGCGGGGGTGCTCGCCCTCCTATCATTATCCCGCTTCCTGTGCCTGTTGGGAGCGGCTCGGGGGTAGTGATAGGCGGAGGCTCCGGGGGAGATTTTGGGAGAGGTTCAGGAGGGGGGTCAGGAGGGGACTCAGGTGGCGGCAGTGGAACAGGAGGGGATTTCACTGGTGGAGGTTCCGGTGGTGGATCGGGGGGCGGATCTGGAGGCGGAACATCCGGTGGGAGCTCGGGAGGCGGTTCGGGCGGTGGTTCGGGTGGTTCAGGCGGAGGATCCGGAGGCGGGTCTGGAGCCACGGTAAATTGCACCGGTCTTCTCAGCAGTCTCCAATGCTGCGCCACCAACGTCCTAGGAGTTGCATCGCTGGACTGTACTACCCGTAAGTTAAGAACTCCTCGAAGATAACCTGGCTCGATGCTAACAAGATCCTCGCAGCACCAACTTCGGGCTGCCCATCCAACAAAAGCCTCCGCTGTTGCGTCCTGCCCCTGGTGAGTCCATGATGAGCATTCAACACCATGAGAATTGATGCTGACATACCCCATTTTAGCTTGGACAAGGTCTTCTTTGCCAGGACGTCTAAATCGTGCCGAAAGGTCGTGTGGGGGATGTACGGGCAGGATTTCATTCATGTTCAATGCCAGGACATGCACGACAAGGCAAGTGCGACTGAAATCTATGGCGGTCGCTGCGGGGCGTCCACTGGCAGCTCCAACGGTTTTCTACCCAACGTGCTTGCCTTTTTCTCTCAGCACTAGATAGCGCATGCGCAGCACCAATCCAGTCACCTCTCTAGTGCTAAAGCCCGTCCATCTCGTGTACGTGTCAAGTCACCGCGTCATGACCTCCACCAACCTAGCTCACCACTGGCCTTTAACTTTGGCTACCAAGCCACATGCCCCAAATCCCCTACCCCTAGATATACCAGAACCACTTATCCCACTCCTGTCAAATTGACACAAACTGCAATCGGGTATGGTGCAGTGGTTAGCATACCTGGCCCTTGATTTTCAGCGTTTGCAATTTCTAGCGTTTGCCTTTTCCAGCGTGGGCCAGGAGACCCGGAGTTCGATTCCCGGTACCCGAACATCTATCTTTTTTCCTTCTTTTCTCTCTTTCCTTTCTTCTCTTTTATCTCTTTTTTCTTTCTATTTTCCCCCCCTTCTTGGTAATCCCTGTGCATCCATCAGACTGATGCAAACAATGCCCAGTCTGCTTGAGTTACCTAGGTATTCAAGAATAAGCCCCTTTGCGCAGAACTTGAACCTGCACAATATTTGAAGCTGCTTAGCGTTAGCGACTTGGGAGAGAATTGCAAGTTGCCTGCAGAGAAGATGCACAATGTAGTGTGCTGCATATGTAGCAGCATGTTGCCCCAAGGCAGCACGGAGATAGCGCGGGCTTCCCTTTGTGTTCCGCCACCACACCCGCACTCCCGGGCCCACTCGGGCGAACTGTAGCCGGGAAACCCGAACTCACCCTACAAAGGGCAATGTGGATTTTCTCGACACTGCCTCGCCCCTTCCTTGAAATCTGCTCGGTGCCGACATCGGCAGCCTTTCTGACAGACGCTCTCTGATTGGCCAGGGACACTACACAGCATCACTAGCCCCAGGCAGGACTTTCGACCCCACCAAGCTTGACGGGATCTAGGGCAAGCGCGACATGGCGAAATGCAAATGCGACGTCCCTGGACAGATGGGGTTTTTACCCCATTACCATCATCCTCACCACCGTCCCAGTAAATCCCCCTCGCATCGGTGTTGGACCCGCGAAACACGCCTGCTCTCGTTTGCGTTCGCTTTGACTTTTATACCCTACGTCGATCCAGATCCATGGCCTCAGATGAAGTGTCAAGACACGCAGAGCACCAGGTGACCTCAACCGCAGAAAAGCACAACACTCACGATACGAGATTCTTCCGTGGCCCCGATGGAGGCAACAACGGCAACGATGAGACACGTAACCCCCTTGCAGATCTCATCGAGGATGACACGCCATACACGATCTTTTCTCCCGGTACCAAGATTTTCCTCGTCTGTATGACGGTTTTTGCGACGCTGTTCTCCCCCTTCTCATCCTTCATCTATCTGCCGGCCATCACGCCCATCGCCGAAGAGTATGGCCGTTCCATCGCCGAGATCAACCTCACCGTGACCCTGTACCAAGTGATGCAGGCCATTTCGCCGCTCTTCTTTGGCGATCTCAGCGACCGCTTGGGTCGCCGTCCTGTTTACATGCTCACCTTTACCATTTATATGGCTGCCAACATTGGTCTCGCTCTGCAGAACAACTATGGAGCTCTCATGGTGCTGCGTGCACTTCAAAGTACCGGATCTTCGGCCACAGTTGCCATCGGAAACGCTGTCATGGCCGACTTCACAACTCCGGCCGATCGTGGAGGCTACATCTCAGCCGTTCAGTCGTGCATCATGTTTGCCCCAGCTTTGGCACCGGTTCTGGGCGGAATATTGACGCAGTTTATGGGATGGCGGTCCACCTTCTGGTTCCTCGTTATTGCCGCAGGAGTCTTTCTAGCAGTATACCTGCCTTTTGTACCTGAGGTTTGTCTTTTCATCTTCGAGTCAAAGGGTATTATGACTGATTTCAGAACAGACGGCCCGCAAGATTGTTGGGAATGGATCACTGCCTCCTCCAAGGCTCAACATGTCCCTAATGTCGATCATCCAGAAATATCGGGAAAAACGGCGCGATCTAGAGACGGCGAGTAAACGGAGCAGTCGGCAACCCCAACATGCGAGGAAGATTCCCATACCCAACATTTTTGCCGCCATACGCATCATGTTCGAGAAGGACGTGGGACCACTCATGTTCTTCATGTCACTCTTTGTCATGGCGAACTATGCAATCCTCGTACCCCTGCAGGACGTTATTCGTCGCCGCTACGGCTTCAACAACCTACAGGTTGGGCTCTGTTACATCCCATTCTCGATAGGCTCTGTGGTGGGTGCGGCCAGTGTGGGCAAACTGCTCAATTGGAACTACGCCCGCGTGGCTCGTAGCATCGGACTGTCTCCGGATCGAAACCGCGAAGATGATATGCGGAAATTTCCCATTGAGCGTGCAAGACTTGACCTAGTGTGGCCCTGGACAATTCTTGCCGTGGCCATGATCATTGCGTGGGGCTGGGTTGTTGATTCAGGGACAAGTCTCGCTGTGCCTATGGTCATTCAGTTCTTTGCCGGAGCCGGCGTGGCCGGACCAGTGAGCATCTTGACAACTCTACTTGTGGATTTGTACCCGCAAAATCCAGGGAGGGTCTCGGCAGCGTTCAACTTGACGCGAGCTAGTACCAGCGCTGCAGGAACCGCGGTTGTTCAATATATTATCGACTCGTGGGGTTATGGTTACACGTATCTCTTCATGGGGTTGCTCGTGTTGGCAGCGAGCCCCTCGATTCTCATGGTGCGGAAGTGGGGGCCAAAATGGAGAGAAGAAAGATATCAGCGTTTGAACGGATTAAGAGAAGGGTGAGACAAATTTGAATAATCTCCATCAGGGAAGGAAAGGCAGATACGTAATTAACCAACTAATACCCTTTATCCTTCATAATGAACATGCCCGACACAGCGACGTTATCCAGTGAGTGTCACCTTTTCCATTGATGTGCTACTACTATACCTAAGCAAGGGTAAACGAAAATGGCCGCCACCTCGAACCAACAGCCCCCAAAGTAATTACCTACTTACTTAGGTAGATATGCAGTTGTAAACCCGGCTCCTAGCACGCCACCGAGCGTCAGAGATCCGGCCTGTGAGAAAGGTTTTGACAGCGCTGGCGTCATTGAGAATGAACACGAAATCCGTGAGTTCAAAGCCAATTTGGCCACCAAAGCCTGCACTCCCAGTCGTGTATGTTTATTTGATGGCGCCTGTGACGTTAATATCATATCAGGAAGCTAGCATTTATCTGCACTGGTACGGGTGTTGGTAAGTCGTGACGGCGCAGAGAGAATAGGTAGGTACTTGGCTAACTTTCGTTGCCGATGGCCGTGATATAGCCACGTCATTGATGTGAATCTATGGTGCAAAAAATACAAGGGCGCTGCGCTGGTGCAGAACCCACATACATGTAAGGATTCCCTTTTATCTCGGCGTCATAGCATTTGAGACCGATTGATTCTGAGGGGAGTTCTCCACTATCTTCAAACATATCCCATGCTTTCATTTAGGCATGCCTTCCATTTCTATACGTGTAGCTGCTACTATGGGATGTGATGAGCTGCACAAGCCTTCGATTATGACGGATGAGGCCCAGGAACATTTGGATTGCCCCAATGATGACGTGTTTGCGAGGGCGCATGCTATTGGGGATAAATAGGACACGGCCCGCTCTTTACCAGCGCAGGCTGACTTTACTTGCCTCAGCGAATCGAAAATGCCTGCCACTCCCTCTTGTGTATCTCCTCCACCAGCTTAGCATCAAGTGCATAACCATCCATCAACCCGTCCACATAAGCAGTGCCTGCAATCTTGTAATATGGTGGCCCGTCACTCTCCGTAAAGGGATGAAGCACCAGTAGAAGCGACATCTCGGGGCTCAGCACTAGTATGTCGCCATCCTCTATTCCACTCATGCCGATCCCGATAATTCCGTCCCGTGTCGCCAGGAGAGTCTTTCCTGTGATGAAATACGTGCAGTCGAGGATCAAAGAGACGAGGCTGGTGTCCTTGTCGCCAACCAAGCTCTGAAAACCCGTACCATACCATTCCGCATTGTTGGCCACATCGAGGCAGTTGCGAAAGAATGCCACTGCAATCCCAAACGGAAAGTTCGCGTTCACACCCTCGTCAAGTGCCATCATGAGTCTGGCAATGCGCTTACAAAGTTCGTCCGGCTGCATGTCCCTCGTGGGTCTGTAGTCAGCTACCCACGACGAACCAAGCGAGTGTGCCTTGTCGCATTCCTCCTCCGCTCTGCACCACGACTCCGCCGGGATGGGAACATTGGGCTGGAATATGCTATGAGCTTGGACGATGACATTTTCTTTAATGTTAGCGAATGGCATGGCCCGGACTGGTCCCAAGCTTTTCCCGTAGATGGTTAGGGTGCGAAGATCCTTGCAAATATGAGCTGCTGGGTTGCCTTGCAGGTTCAAAAGCTGCTGGGTAAGCGCCTTGCCGTGTAGGTGGACGTTGAGACTGTGCTTTTTCTCCCGAATCGGCGACCCAGACGCAATGAGTTGGCCAAAGTCAGGAATCCAGGAAGGACATGCGGTTGAACGCAGCGAGTGATGCATGACTCCATAGGCGTCGTATATGAGCCGCGGGTACGGATCAACGTTCGTCAGGAAGGCGGTAGTCTCGATCTCTACCCTTGCATACTCCTTTCCGTAGTCTGCTGGATAGACCTCCCGAATTTTGGGAGATATGCCGTACAGGGCAAAGAACCCATCGCGGGGATCCTGAGATGCGCGGTGACACGTCATGACAAGAAACGTGACAAAGGAATCAGCATGATTAGTTCGAATGCTGCTAGGGCCTATGTCGCTCATATCGAGTGTGAACTGCTGCTCATATCTGAGGTTTTGAAACTCATCCCGAGACCTGTCCCCAGAGAGGAACAACCTATCGTCGGTGTTGTCCCTCTCCGGCGGGTCGGGCACTTCAGGTCGCAGGACTGAAGAAAGGTAATCCGCGGACAAAGCGACGTCGTCAATAGCCGCCTTGCAATCGAGTCGACCTTCATAGAGGGCGGATGCACGGAACTCCAGGTCCCCACAGATACAGACTGGTTCCTGCGGGGGAAGTCGAAATTCTTGAAAAGTCCACATCCGGAACCAGTAGGGCAATGCAAACACGTCTCGAGTGCCCAAGTACGACTTGACAAGGTCGTAGTGTCGATTAAGCTCACCCATTTGCGAGGTTGCCGCTTCACGTTCCAGATCGAGCCAATACCGAGCTGCAGCAGGGTCAAGATTGGGGCCAGGGGAAGAATTGAGCCAGGAAATGGCGAGCTTGATACGTTCCGTCGCAGGGCCCAGCCATGCGATAACTCGACCGGCGTCCGTGTATATCCGCGCCATGAGCGGAACCTGCGTGTTCTTCTCGCCCACATCATGCTGGTTGATGCAGATGGCATCTATCCACAGCGTCCGTTGTGAGTCATGGCGGCGAAGGGTGTGAAGAGCTGCGTGAAGGTTGCGCGTGACGGGGAATGGCTCGTCCTCAAGTGTGATGGATTCTGGGTCTGCCGGGTCCCCCCAAACGTACGATAGTGCCTCAAACTCGGGGTCTTCATCCAGTGATACCGTGCGCAGGTGGCCGCGGAGAGGTGTTGAATTTTGGCCAGGGGAGAGGATAAAAAGACGAATCTCGGCGACTGCCGGACTAAGTGGCTTGTATTTCACCATGATAGGCACTGTTGCTTGTGTCATGCCCAAGTGGTGGTGCGGTGAGTTTTGGTGAGGGGTTTGTCGACATTCTGCACATCAGAGCCTGGCAAGTAGTAATGAAATAGGAAATCCGAATTTTCCGACGAAAAGGGAAATGCGGCTGGGGCAATATCCTAGATGCGGACGACGTCATCCCCCGACATCGCGATCCGGCTCGTTCTCGCGAGTGAACGTACTGCAACGCCGGGCCGGTGAAAATTACGAGTTGGTGCTGCATGAGCCGAAGCACCTTGTCAGACTCTCTTCCATTGCCTTCTGGTTTTCGTTGCGGATACCTAGGTGGCAGTCTGAAGAAATGGCACGCGTCGAAAAGGCTGTCGGCAGAAACATGCAGCGGTGCCTGAGGCTTGCTCTCAAAGCCTCTGCTGCCCGAAGGCTCTGCCCAAAGACCCGACTGTTCCACTCCCTGATTGCCCCTTCCTTCATTCCCACCCCTTTCCTCTGCAAGGTTCTCAGTCCTCCCGTTTGTTTTGCGCAGTGTTTTGACTGATGGAGCCAGACACGCAGCACACTCATTACCGATACTCACCGCTCCCAAGCCGAAGCACAGTCCGGCTGGTGCGTCTTTACGATGCTGCCGATCCCAGCCAAGATCTGGAATTTGAGTTTGAACTTCTGGACAGACATTCACTGCTGCGGCCTCAAGACTCGTTCGACGCCATCTCGTACGTCTGGGGTGAGCCCGCCTTCACCCACCGCATTGTCAGCCGCTCGCTAGGGCAATACGTCGCCATCACAACGAGGGTCGATGCTATTCTCCGAGAAGTCCGCACCTTGGGCCTCTCTCTGGTATGGATCGACTCCGTCTGTCTGAATCAGGCCGATGAAGATGAAAAGGCCAGCCAAGTACCCCTGATGGGCAACATTTACCACCAGGCCCGGACCGTTCGCGTTTGGCCTGGCCCTGACATTATCCAGCTTGCACCTGCCACCGACTTTCTACAGGCCGTCGCTCTACAAAAGAAGCATCCGGCCCGGCTCGAGCAGATTGTTGGGCAATTTTTCGCTGTCCATGGAGCACCCGCCGCCCGCTCGCTTATTCAACGGATTCCTCAGTCTGCCCTGGTTCACCCGTCGTTGGGTCATCCAAGAGGCTTCTCTCGGTCACGACATTGTTGTCCACTGTGGCTCCACTCTCATGAGTTGGGAGTGGTTTGCTGGCGGAATTGCCGCACTGGGCCTCCTCGCCAACCAGTTACAACTCAACGAGACCGGCCGCGCCGCGCGATTCGCACATCTGCGGCAATTCAGCGACTTCGGCGCCCGATTTTGGACCTCCTGTGAGATTTCCGTCACACGTCCTGTGCTGATCCACGTGATCGGGTTTTCGCATTGTCTCGCTTAGCCACCGAGCTCGAGGGACATTCCCTGTCTTTGAACTACTTGGAGTCGTGGAAGACTACGTACGAGCGGATTACGCGGCATGCGCTTGATTCTGGAGGCTTCGTTCAGATAGCCCGCCATTTCTGCTCGTTTGGCTCTCTTCACGATGTCGACCCTTTGGAACCATCATGGGTACCCAACTGGGACGGGACACCAGTAGTAGAAAGAGGGGCCGATCATTCATTCCCTACCCACATCCACATTCCCACACGCTCTCCTGGTCCCACAACTCTCCAAGTTTATGGTTGGGGAATGGAGTTCTCTGGGCTTAGGGGAGGTCAGCAATCACCAACCCTCTCCGCGTTGAGTCCAAAAGAGGAGCTGCGCTTGGCAGCCAGACACCTCACCGATGCAGTCCGATTGGGCCTCGCCTCAAAGTACGGATGGGATACCTCTGGGTTCTCTCTGCCAACTGCAGTCGGTACCTTGCTCTACAGGTTGGGCCAGAGAACCGCAGCCTATGCTCGTTATTTTGGAGCAGATGACTCGAGGCTAGACGAGAGTTCGGGCGAGGAGGCAGTCAACTGGTTTAATGGTATTGTTAAATCCCTTCCGGTGAAAGGAGAAAATGGCCGACTGCTGGTATACGGCCTCTGCGGTCGCGGTGGCTTACTGCTTGGGAATAGGCACTGCGATGTGTCTACTGAAGAAAACAGAAGACTGCTAGATTTCGTTGGCGACCCTGATGGTCTCAATCAGCATCTTTCACTGATCAGACATGAGACGAGTCAAGACTTGAATTTGTTTGACTCCAAAATGGAGGAATGGTATCAGTACATCAAGCACTTAATGTCACTCGTCGTAAACAAAAGCCAATCCTCCAAGAGTCAGGATTCGTTCGAGATTTATCAATCTCTCTCTCTGTACACACCAGAATGGAACAGATCGAAGTTGCCCGATCCGTTACTGGCTGCTGCGATACGGTATTGTAGTTCCGCGGCGTGGAAGGCCAGATTCGCAGCAAAATTCGCCTCGATGCGGAATGATGTAGCGGAAATCATGGGTACCAATGGGGTTTACTGGGGTCATCGGGGGATACGCGACTTCATTGTCTTTGGACCATTTCCTGTCGAGGAATTAGATGTTCTTCTCAACTTAGCTGAGAGCGGAGGTGGCCCTGAGGACATTTTCAGGTACGAGGACCTTCAGCGGAGAGGAACTGGTCCAGTACAGCAGCGGATAACCCACACCGGGGCGACAGTTGCGGAGCTTTTGCAATGCTCCCCTTGGTTAATCTTGAGGCGA
>Ga0247760_1002554_pt1 | contig 13503 bp, 14 predicted proteins | sample UWRJL171409R4_FD_179936 | JGI IMG/M metagenome (GOLD analysis project Ga0247760, IMG submission 179936) | Plant litter microbial communities from Arlington Agricultural Research Station in Wisconsin, United States - UWRJ-L171-409R-4 | ecosystem: Environmental > Terrestrial > Plant litter >...
CGCCAAAGTGAAAGTGAAAGCGAGGAAGAGAAAGAAGAAAAACAATGGCTGGCCCTCTCCATCTACTCCCTCGCCATCACCGAGAGTTGGAACGACATGTCTTTACTCTGGACGCGCTGTCCGCCGCGCCAAGCTCTTGCCCTCACCCTCGCTTCACCCTCACAAGCCGACAACTTTTCCGTCGCCGCTGCAGAGACGCATCTGCGTGCGCTCGTGAAATTCGTCTCCTGCAATGGCGGATGGGAGGCCTTTGATCCGTATTTGCTGGAAAGTGTCGTGTTGGCGACGAAATACAAGAGTCTCTGGGCGATGGAACGGCCGGTGCTGAAATTGGGGTGGGAGCCTGGGGCAGTTCCCCCCGTGCCTGTGCCTGTTTCTGTACCCTTGTCGGGAGCAGCAACAGCAAATGGGACGGAAACCAAGCTGGGACTGGAGCTGGGAAAACACCTTCTCCGTCTCCCCTTGCTTGAGGAGCTCAAGACTATCATTGCCGATATCGCAGAGTATACCCGTATCGCTCGCGCAGCGTGGTCCTCTTTCACTTTCCCTCCCCATCCACATCCCCATCCTAGTTCCTCTCCCCTTTGGAATTGCACCCCCAGACCCTTCAACCCCGGATCCTCCTCCCAATCCGAAGGACAATCACCATCTCAAAATCTAATAGAGTCCTCCCCGCTTCAAAACTGGCTATTCCTTCGACTACAATCCTTTTCCCACCGACTAATGCATCTCCCCTCGGCGTTACTTTCCCCATTCGATGAGGCCATCCGCATCGTGGTGCTTTGTTTTCTTCTTACCGCAACAAACATTCATGGACCGGCGATCATGGCGGAAACGATGGCGTCGAGGATAAAGCTTGCTCTAGCAAAATCACAATTTTGGGGCAGTGACTGTGATGGAGATGGTGGGAGGTCACTATGGACTCCCACGTTACGGTTCTGGTGTCTATGTATTGGTGCAATAGCAGCGGGGAGGACAACGGAGAGAGAGTGGTTTTTGGACCGGATTTCCGACTTGTACATGTCGAGTGAACATGACAAGCATGCCCGCGGTGAACTGAGAGATCATGAAGACGACGAGGGGGACGAGGAGGTTGAAGAGAGCTTGGATGGCTATCTGTTTCTGTGGGATTCCCATGGTCTGGAACTTTCTGTCTTGCTCGAGCAGCTGCCACCCGAAGTGGCCTTGTACTGCCAACGTACATTCGTGGGCCGCTGTCACGACCAAAGCAAGGAGATGATGGTCGAAGACAACCAACTGCCTCTGAGGTGGCGAACCGTATCGACAGGCCAAGATGCCCATAGTCTTAGCCTCACCAGTCTCGGCATGCCGGTTCTGGGCTAATCTATAGCAACACCGCTTATTGGACACGCTTACTCCGTATTAGGTTCACTTGCCGAGTCCGTGACTTGACATATTGCAAATTTGGGACTTCACTCTACCTGGACTTCGATATCTATCACGGCTCCGCACAGGTCTGGCAACTGCCCTGGCTATGTCAAGCTGGAGAGACTGGAGAGTGCGGCCCCATAGTGGAGAATTCAGCACTTATACCGTATAAGAGGCATAAGGGATGCTTTGGCCTATGGGATGCTTTGGTATATGGGATACTTTAGTATATAGGATGCTTCAGGTCACAGCGGAACTCGAACACGGCATCAGACCTGACTTTTCTCTTCCGGAACTTCCTACTTCTAGTAAAATAGGTAACGAACCGTCTACACAACGCCCATTCGAAAGTACTACTTCCATCACCGACTAGAATAACCCCAACAAGTCATCGTTTCCACCCTTTTGCTCGGCAGGTTTATATCCCAGTTGCTGTGATGGTGGTGGCGGAGCACTCATCCCACTGAGATCCATCCCCGCAAAACTGTCCATGACATTCCCCATCCCTCCAGCCGGTTGACTCTGTGTCGATGGTCCTGCGTCAAAAAGACCCATCATATCCGCCATCCCACCGCTCGGCGCACTACCCAGCCCACTAGCCGTGCTGGGACTAGCAGTTCGGTCTGGCGTGCCAGTGTTGTGCTCGGCGCTGGCCGGGGCAGCACCATCAAAGTCAATGTCCAGAAGGTTTTCGAGGTTGTTCTGAGGTGCCCCTGAGCCGTTGGCTGCGGCGGCCACGGAAGCGGCGATGGGATTCTCTGCGAGGTTTTGTCGTTGTTCTTGGATAGCGGCCCGTTGGATCTCGTCGGCGCCAAAACGGCCCTTGCCAACAAACGACTCCGGGGGCTTGTGGTAGACCGAAGCCAGAGTCGAAAGTTCAGTCAGGAGTTGCTCAAGGAGCACAGGAGGCAAGCTCGTTACTGTCGTGGTAATAGGTGGTTTTTGTGAGAGAATAATGCTCTGGCAACGGTAAGCATGCATCCAGCAGCGAACTGATGGGAACGAACCTTGGCAACGTCAAGATCGCCAGAGAGCAGACGCCAGTAAATGTAGGCACGGTCCCGAATATCGGGGTTGTCGCTGTCGGCCGTTGCGTGCTGCAATACCTTTTGCACAAGCCCCTGGTTATTGCTTGGCTTCTTCAAGAAGAGCTTTACGACAGCGGTGAGAATTTGCAGTTGTGTCTGACAAGTTAGCGTGCGTTCACTCAGTTCAACATCATACATACCTGGGTAAACTCCTCGGCAAATACATCCACGAAACCGGACAGGATCTCGTCCGCGTTCTTGATCTTTTCGGCGTACTCTCCGACAATCCAGATTAGAGACCCACGAGCATTGGGCTCGTCCAGCTCATCAATGTACTTGCAGAGGGTAGGAATGACGCCCTCATAACCCGGGTACTTGCGCAGAATATCCTTGATGACGACGACAACCTCCTGGACGACATAGTTCACCTTGGTGGCGATGAGGTCGAGCAACGTGTTGACACACTTTTCACTAGCCGCCTCGATCTTAATGGCGACCTGGCCAATGGCCTTCACAGCCCGCTTAACAAAATCCATGTCGACTTCTAGCGCATACTCTTTTAGTTCCGCCAGCAGCTGCTCAAAGTTCTTGTCGTTTGCTATCCTCACCATGATCTCGAGCTTCTGTAGCTTCACATACGGGGGGTCGTTGTACTTGCAGAAGAATACCCTCAGCTCTTTGCTGAGGATATCTGGCTTTGCTTGGAGAAGGAGGTCAATGTTCCTCAGAGCAACATACTGAACCTCGGGGGCGGATGCGATAAGGGTGACTGGGACTGTTAGAGCCTGCTCACAGATGAAATTGTGAACCTTACCTAGAGGAGGGGCCATCTTCTTCAGATACTGCCTGACCAGCTCGGAGTTGATCAACTTCATGTGCGTAAAGACCACCTTGACCGCCGCCAAAACGACGCTGGGGTTAACGTGCTGAAACTGCGGTGCTACCCTCTCGCAGATATGCTCCGCCTCCTTTACGTCGTGGGTCTGGTAGTCGGAGAGCGTGGTCAAGATGGTAACTCGACCCCACTCGGTACACTCGTTGAGAGCCATGAGGAGTTTCTTGAGGGTCGCTGGTGTCACGACTAGCGCCTTGGTCTCGGGCGCCGTCTCGCTAATCTCCGACAGAGCCTGGACAGAGTTGGCGACGACCATTGGGTTGGGGTCACCAATTAGCTCTTGTAGTATTTCGAGGAAGCCGTTCTCCAAACATGTCGTCGGATTCAGGTCGAACAGCTTGGCGACGCAAATCGCAGCAGTCTTCCGGACGTAGGGGGACTCGTCACGCAGCGTCTTGCGCAAGGGCTCCTCCATGTAGTCCACCATCTTGTCGACGCGGATGCAGCCCATAGTTCGGATCGCCAACGCTCGGATCAGGGGATTGGGGTCTTCGGAATCTTGGACGAAGGTGTTGACGGCGAGAATACAGAGATCGGGGTGTGATTTGGCGTAGTTCCTGTCTTGTCAGCGCTTGTCTGGGTCATGGGAAAGTCGTGCGACCAACATCAGGTACAGATAGACCAGCTTCTTCTGGTCCAGGTCCGGCGTCGCAATATTCTTGAGGACATCTGGGAAGAGCGCCGACACGTCCTTGCCGAGGGTCATGGCCATGATTGTCTTCTGGATGGCCTCTTTTCGCTCATAGGCGTACTGTGACACCAGACCTGCCCGAAGTTCAAAGGTTTCGCCCTTCCGCGGGGGGGCAAATGCCCCGCGGATGCGGTTCACGGCCTGGGCCATGGTTCGGGTGATGTGTGGTTACCGAAGCGAGGGGTCGGGCTTTAAGGACGTTTCGGTGAACGGAGGGTTGACCGGGGCAATAGATCGTCGTGAGGGTTTGCGATAGCTCGTATCACTGTCACTCGCAGGAATGGACCACGCGCTCTTAGACGCCGTCGGGAGCTCGGAGAGGGAAGCTGTGAGCGCCGTTGGTGAGGTGGACTCCTGCTCAAAGGGGCCAAGCCGCGCCCGAATTGTCCTTGGCGTCGATGCTGCAAGTCCCCCACCAGTGTGGCTGAAACGAATCCAGCCACAGGCCGCAAAACTTCTGTCCACTGGCTCTTGGCATTCTGATGCAGCACGCATTCAAGCTCCCACAGCGAGCGACGTCATGTGAACGTAGGGAGCACTCAGAGACATAATACATCGAACTTGCGCATCAGAATGGTAAAGTCTAGTCTCCTCACACACAGACCACTGCCTAATGTCGCAACAGGCCAGTTTCCCAAACCTGAGGCGACTCTTCATCGATTCGCGGACCGATAGCGAGGAACGAGATGTCTCCCGCAAAGCAGTGAGTTTAGCGATTACATTGCGGGACTGAAGGCTAAGTCGTGCTCAGTTCTACAACGCCGTCCTTTTCCTCGGCTCCGTCGCCATATTTAGCTTGATAGCACAAAGGATGAATGCCGCTAAATAAAACAAAACATAAATTCACCGTCCGATGTGCTGTGCGCATGAGTTTCCGAGGTATCATCATTTTACAGGGCATTACAGGCCAACGCGAAGGACTCGCCCGTCCCAGCGCCTATTGACCCGCTCGTCATATACCAACGTCTCAGTCCGACTCGCTCTCGTCGCCGAGGAAAGCCAAGTCAGCTCTTAGTTTCGTTGGTCCCCTTTTGTGAACCTGAACGTCCTCACTATCGTCGCCGCTCTTCTCCGCGTCCGGCAGCTGCCCACTGCTTTCCTCGTCGGATGGCTCTTTTAGATTCTTAACAGCCCCACGGCGAGCCCGGCCCTGATTCACTCCCCAGTTCTTTTCTCCCTCCCTGACAGCGTCCAGGTCAGCCATAAGCTCCCGGCGCTCCTTGATCTCCTTCGCCCTGGCATCGGAGAAGCGACCGGTCATGCCGATTTCGGTCAACATGTTCTTAAGATGGCGAATCTTCCCCCCCTTGTCGCCTCCATACTTCTTAAGCTCGATCCCCCAGATCTTGCGAACACCGCATTTCACAAGCTGACCCTGAAGCTGTTTGATGAGCGCATCATCTGGCGACTGGTCTGCTGGTGTTGCTGATTGCGCCTTGCGCCCTTTCTTTGCCGAATTGTCCTTCGCCTTGCCTCTCTTCTTCTTCTTGGGAGTCTCATCGAAGACCTCTGAAGTATCACTACCACTCACATCCTTAGTCTTCGGCTCGCTCTCTTTTTTGGCTTTTTTAGTCTTCGGTTTGCGTTTTGGCGGCTCATCGTACACAATCGACATATCGCTTTCGTTGTCCGAGTCCACCTTCGTAGGGTTGCTCTTGTTGTCAGACTTAGACTTCGTCGGTTGGCTCTGGTCCAATGTAGTAGGACTAGCTGAGGCATCATCCTTGTCGCTCTCAAGTTCGCTCAAGGGAGACCCCGTGTCCGAGTCAGCCACGAGCTTCTCGGCTGATTTCCGTTTCGGTTTTGGTGCCGTGGGCTTCGCCTTCTTTCTCGGTCGCTCTTCTTCGCTCGACGACACGAAATCATCCTCGCTGCTCTCGTTGCTCCCGCTTCCCTCGTCTGAGTCGACGACTCTCTTGCCCCTGCCGGCGAGGAGCTTGCGTTTCTTCGGCTTTGGCACTATCTCACTGAGCGACGTAGCTGACTCTTCTCCTTCGGATTCCTCGTTGGATGTAGGCTCTTTCTTTGCCCTCTTCTTGGTCTCTTTCTTTGGGGTACCATTCTTGGAGACGGCCTTCTTGGGGCCATTCTTATTCGCTGCCTTTTTAGGGACCTTTTTTGGTGAAGGGTCTGGTGTCGGGTCTGGCTCGCGCTTGGGTGGGGAAGAAGGGAAGTCGTTCTGAACGTCGGCCTGTTGCATATATCGCGTTAGCAAATACTGCCACAGCGGGGAGGCACAAGCTCGGTCCGGATGTCGTACCAGCGCAGTATGGATTATCTGCTTGCTCCTTTCTTTCCAGGCGTCGTCTTTGAAGAAGTCGCCCCGGAGACCCAACTTCTCCTGGACAACTTGGCGCGCATAGTTCACAGTCAATTGGTCCCGCTCATCGCTTTTGTATATGCGGCGCACTGTGGCAGCCAACTCCTTCGTGACGGTTGCGTCGTCAACCTTTTTGGGCGGCATCCCCACTTTGTTCAGTTCTGACCTGGGATAATGACGGTTTCGAGCGCGGCGATATTCTGGACAGCGGAAGTGGTCCAAAAGAAAAGAAAGGCAATTCCACAATATGCGAATACAAATTTGGTTAATGGACGCGTTCCGATCTGTGACAGACGCGTTTCGAGTGGGGTGAAAGTGGAAGCTCGGCTGTTGTGGATCTCCTAGCGATTGCCCCATGCCCAAGTTGATTAGATAAGCGATGCAGATCGACTCCTTCACCCCCACGATCACCCTTCGATTGACAAGCTCGAAGCACGCCAGAGAACAATGGACAATAAGATCCGGCGACTATAAGCTCGCCTCAAGATCTTGGGGGTACCGGGATGGCCATTTCAAGCAAAATGAAGCTAAGGAGCCAGATATGACAGAGAACCCTGTGTGAGCCTACTAGGTCACTATCTACGTTGTCTTTCCCTGTCATTGTGCTCTTTTTCTCCCAAGCATATGTGCCAGCAACTGGATTTGCGAATGATCAACAACAAGAATTGTAGTTCCGGCATCGACTAACCAGGTCCACATCTGGTATCCACACATACACTAGAAGGTGGACCTATCCGTACTTACACACGAGCTTCCCAACGTCGTGCAGCGGGTTTCCACAGCTGAACAACACCATAGTATCCTCTCATCGTCACAGCACACCATACTCATCAACCCTCTCAGGACTCGGACACAGCATACAAGAGAAAGTATATTCATGTGGGTATCCAACGTCATCTAATCCATTACACCATCCCATCCCCAGTCATACCCAACATAATAGCCAATAAGTCAAGAGACTGACCGCCATCACCGAGAACTTGACACCCTGTGTCGAATCAGCCCCATTCTCCGGGGGAGGGCCAACGCCGCCACCACCCGGAATCGGAGGTGATCCGGCCAACACCTTTTGGCCGCTTGGGTACTTGATATCCCAAACAGGAGCGCTGCTGAGCACCGATGGGCTGCCCAGAACGTGCGGACACGAGGCCTGATTGGCTGCTGGCCAGTCGAGGGAGCACGGCTCATCATAGCCCCAGGTGCAGATGGGGTCGAGAATGTTGTAGAGAACGTGATTCTTTCCAATCCAGCTGTCCTGCTCGAGGCAGCTGGCGAGAAAGTTCATGCTGTTTGCGGCGCTTAGGGGCAGCTTGCCGTCCTTGGTCCAGATGAGGTCGGCGCAATGCGACACGTCGACGTCCTCGGTCTGCATGGGCACGGCGCCGCCGGCGGTCGGCTTGTCGGTAGCCGAGTGACCGGTATAGAGATAGTTCCAAGCGTCATAGCTGACGTCGTGGGCGCCGCCCGACTGGTCGATGCGAAGCAGATAAACGGAGCGGCCCTCGTAACTCAGCGAGACGCAAATGTTGGAGCAGTCGATGGATCCAGGCCAGTAGGCGATGCGGTTGGTGTTGACCTTGCACCCGAGCACACCAACTGACGATGAATAACTGTCATGGGGAGTTGCCCAGACAGTCTGGCCGCCCGCCACAACACACGTGGCGGCGCTGGCAAGAAGCGAAGAGAGTAGGACGGCGCGCATTTTGCGACCGGGGACTGCCTTACCTAAGGTAGGCAGGTGCGCTAAAGCAGATGTGAGGCTACCGAAGCCGATAAATGAATGACTATGTTCCAAGAGAAGTAATGAGTGGCATGCCGCCGGAGCGGCGGGATCTGCGACACCGTCTCAGGCGATAAGAGACATGTACAGACGACCTGGTGAGTGAGAAAAGAAGACGAAAAATGCAAAAACACGCGCCCGGATCGTGGCATCGGCCTGAGATTAATGTGTCGATTGGGGCTTAGCGCCAACGGGTGGAGCAGCCTGGTTGGCTCCCGCGCCAGAAATAGCCCCACCCCCTCATTATCCACCAGCCGAATCCCGAGTGGATCCTCTTCAGATCCTATCGAAGATCACGGGGAAGGGCTGCTAAGATCGTCGTCGATTGCCGGGCTGCGATGTCTGTGACCAACCTTCCCGTCTGTCCACACTCTTTTCACAGTGCGCTAAAATGCCAGCACTCCGCATAGCGCGCGCCGCGGCCTCGCTGTCGCTTTTTCACCTTGTCGCCCATGTCCCTCCCGCACAGAGCCAAGCCTCACCGGGCCTGCCCTTGGTGATCAACACTTGGGGTGGCCCTTTCACCGCCGCAACCGATGCCGCCTACCTTGCACTTCTCAGCCCCAGCACCTCGGCTCTTGATGCCATCGAGGTTGGTTGCTCGGCTTGCGAGCGCAATCGATGTGACACAACCGTCGGCTACGGCGGATCTCCGGATGAAGCATGCGAGACAACCCTCGACGCCATGATCATGGACGGCATCACTATGAAGACGGGAGCTGTGGCAGGACTGCGGCGCGTGCGAGATGCCATATCCGTTGCCCGTCATGTGCTCGAATATACCGCGCACTCGCTGTTGGTGGGTGACCATGCGACCAGGTTTGCAGTCGAGAACGGGTTCCGCGAAGAAGACCTCTCGACGTCCGAGTCTCGGGAAAAGTGTGAAGCATGGAGGGCAGCAAACTGTCAGTCCAACTACCGTATCAACGTGACACCTGACCCCAAGACGTCGTGTGGGCCATATACACCGGTCGTGTTAGACTCGCTTGCCGAGGGGTATCCAAAGCTGCTGGAAACTGGATCCGCCACATCACACGATACCATTTCGATGGTTGCTATCCATGCATCCGGGGTTATGGCAGCTGGGACATCTACTAATGGAGCATCGCACAAGGTACCGGGCCGTGTTGGTGACGGACCTATTGTTGGGAGTGGGTCGTATGTCGATGGAGATGTGGGTGGGTGTGGAGCCACGGGAGATGGAGACATCATGATGCGCTTCCTCCCGTGTTACCAAGCTGTGGAGAACTTGCGGCAGGGAATGTCCCCAACTGAGGCTGCCGAGGATGCCGTTAAGCGCATGCTTCGCAAGTACCCGAGGATATCGAGCGGCATTGTCGTTGTCAACACGCAGGGCGAACATGGGGCGGCAGCTTCGGGGTGGACTTTCACCTACGCTGTCCGGGGAGGTCAGATGAACGCGACGCAGGTGATTACTGTTCCACCGGTAGACATTGACTCTCAGACCAGGCTTCTGAGCTGGTCAGCTCTGCAGTATGAGCTATGAGCTATGAGCCTTTCCCAAAGTTGGAAGCTGGTCATATCGACTGCTGGCTGTCAGATATTGGAGTCGAGAATTCTGAAGCCAGTCCAGATTATTCTCCGATCCTCTCATCACGATCATGCTACACCATGTCACACCACGCGACTTTCATTGCTGGACATGGTCTGTAAGTCTACGAAACTGTAATAGCCGACCGGGAGCACACATCTTGCCCGCATCCACTGCCATCACCTTATCGGCTTCAGATGAACGTACAACGGCCCCTTTTCCCAGAGATTGAAAAACCTCTGCTTCTTGGTCCAATCTAAGCTTTCCTTGGCGAGTTCCATGTCAAAGTTCCATAGCATCCGAGCAAGAATCACACGCATCTCGATATACGCCAGACTAAAGCCTCGTTAGCTTGCGCGCCGAGATTACAGGCTCAGGCGACTTACTTCTTCCCGATGCAATTCCTCGAGCCAAGATGAAATGGCTGGAATGCCTCCTTGTTGTCCCCAGCAAACTCTGGGTCGCCAAGCCATCTCTCTGGACGGTATGACAAGGGGTCTTTGAAGTTTTTCTCGTCGCGGTACAGCACCCATTGGTGGATGGCGACGATGTTCTATCAAGATCTGTCAGTTTTGGTTTCGAGAATCCAGGCCAGGGAGATGGGGAGACTGACGTTCTCGGGCACAAAGTTTCCGCAGATGGTTGCACCTCCTTTGGGAACCACGCGGGGCAAACCCGACGGCACGGGTGGATATACGCGAAAGGCCTCGTCTAGACAGGCTAGGAGGTACGGCAGCACACTGACACTTGAAAAGTCGATCTCGTCCTCCGACTTGAACGCACTGCGGATCTCTGCATTGAGCCGAGTGAGGGTGGGTGGGTTGGTCAGCAAGAGGTATGTCACGCCTGACAGTAAGGTGGCCGTCGTCTCGGACCCTCCAATGATGATGATAGCGCTGGTAGCCTGCAGTTTGTCGACAGTCAAGCCCAACTCCTCCCGCTTCCTCAACAATCCCTCAATGATGTCTGGCCGCTCCTTACCAGACTCCATGCGACGAATCACCTTGGCCTTGGTCAGATCGTGATGGCGCTCACGCTCTTTCCAGGCGCTCGCCGGGATGAGAGCGAGAAGTAGCTTTATCAGCCATGGATACTGCGCCGCCGACTGGAATATGGTGCCGGTGCGCGCCAACACGAAAATGGCCTTTACCCAGGGGTGGTAGTCGGAGTTGTCCAAGCACCCGAAGCTACTTGTATAAGTCTTGGTCCGTCCAACAAATGCGGGATTGGGGACCCTTACCTCTCTCCAAACGCTAGGTCGCCGATGATGTCGAAAGTGGTAAAGTTGTACCAAGCCGCCATATCCACAGCCTTGCCTCCTTCACTATGTTCCCGCAATCGACGCATCATGAGGTCAATATAGCTACTGATTATAGGCTGTTGTTCGCGCAAGCTCTTCTCGCTAAACCCGTGGGCCAACGCTCGACGCAGCACGCTGTGCTCCTCTTTCGGTGCATTCGAGATATCAGGTGGGATACTAGTAACCGGACGATAGAAGGCGGGACTCTTTTCAAATTCGGCTCCTCCGGCCCGGTAGCAAAAGACATCCTTCCATGCTGCCGGATCGGCAAACGCCAGCTCGTCGGGTGCGATGCGAACGACGGGGCCGTAACGACGGTGAAGATCGGGCATGATGAAGGGAAGGGTCCCGGTGATGTGCCGGTAGCAGTACGTCATCCGGGTAACCCGCATAAGCAGGGGCCCCGGGTACCGCCGGAGCGGGTGCAGGAAGAGGTTGTAAATGACATAACCAACAAGGTAGAGGGCGACCTGGAATGGGCCAAGGATGTTTGTTAGCTGATCAATTGCCAAGCTTGATGACAGGAGTCTGACACCCCCGCGGGTAAAATGTAAAAAAAAAACAACCCACCGATGCCAGGGCGACGGTAACGGCATTTCCCAGACCCAGTTTCAAGAGCGCCATTTTTAGCGGGAGTGGCTTCGTTAGCCAGGAACAAGAAAAAAGACGGTGGATATCTGGGAGAAACCTAGAAGCATAAACAATAGGAAACTCCGACCGTTTTTCACTTGCCGCACCCAGGACTGACCGGTCCATGTGGTGTTTATACGCCGGGGCAGGAACGCCCCTTACACATACCTCCCGACTTGCTCACCCAAACGAGCAAGCAGGATTTGTCTCTCGTCCATTCCAATGCCAATTCCGAAGTTGGATGCGGCAAAGTACGCGTACGGCGTAGCAACGTTGATCTTGAGACGGGACCGAACAAAAGGTGCCGATGGAAGACATATAGCTTTGTGCAAAAGTCCCGGGTACGAAGGTAGTCTCTGTTATCCGTGGGGGCTGAAATTTTGGGGGGGGGGAGGTAGTTTACCTTACCTACCGATCTCGATATGCACAATGGATGTGCACGGTTCTGTTTTTCCATTCTTTTTCTGGTGTTCTTTCCGATTAGACCTGATTCACCATGATGCTATCAAACTTTGACCACGGTACGGCAGCGTCATTGGAGGAACGACGACTTGACAAAAAAAACATGACCGCTCTCTCAACAATTTTGTTTTGGTATTGCACCTTTGGAAACTTCTTTGCTGCACCTCCTTCTCCATCCTCCCTCGGACATGGAACAGAGGACATTAACCCCCGACAGGGGCAACAAGCCGGACTAACAAAAATAACACCGCACAGACGAGGTCTGCCGCGATTTTTGTGGGCGGCCCGAGGCGTTCGCAAAATGCTGTGCCGTACGGATGATCGCCTTTTGAGTCTTGTTATGTAGGATTGAACCAATAAAATCCTAATCAATCTTGGTTTAGAGTCGTACCTAGCACAGCCGAAGGAGGGGAAAGGGGAGGGGGGTGGTGGTTCAACCCCGTCTGGCTTGACTGAGGGACTACCTTACCTAGATGCACAGCTGTAAGGCGATGACGAAGCCACGAAGGAGTGTGGGACAAGCCGCGCCCAAGACGGCAGGTGAGAGCTAACTAAGCCCTATAATGAGGGCGGGGGAGAAGGCACTTCGGTATGTGGAGGTGTGTGTGCGCGTGTGTGTTATGTTTTGTAAGTTTTGCTACCTTGTGGAACTTTCCGTTCAAGTATATAGCGGAGGCCGGCACGGCTCATGAAAAGAGTAACGTCCCCCGCCCTCGCGCCCTCGCGCCCTCGCGTTCTCGCCCCCGCTCCCCTTCCCCTCCCCACCCCCCAAAAAAAACCACCGATACAAGAAAAGGGAAGAGAGAGAGAGAGAGAGAGAGAAAGAGAAACGCCTTGATTTCCTTCTAACTGCCTTGCCAAATTAACGGTTCCCAGGTTCAAGGGTAGGGTGGGGTAGGGTAAGTTGGTGTAACAAGACCTTCCTGACCTTAGATAGATAAGCAGGTAGACGGGACGGCAAAGCAACGGCAAGGCAAAGGTAACGGGAACGGGAAACGGGGCGAAATAGGTGGGGAATGACGGGGAAGCAGGAGAGGAGAGAGGCGTTGCAATCTATTCTTTGCCGCCTGCTGCAACGTTAAAAAAAAAAAAAATATTGGCTAGGCGCTACCGGGTCTACCTTCCTAGGTACCCAGTATAGTCTAGCCTACCTTGGCAAGGTAGTTAATATGGTCAAGCAATAACCCAGTGATTTGGTCTGTCTGGTTTGGTTGGTTATATGTGCTGTGCCATGCGGGAAGAGGAAGAGCTGAAGATTAGATAGGTCCACTCACTAGGTTGGTTAGGGTACCTTGGTTGCTTGGATAGATTGATTGATTCAGAATCAGTCAGCCCTCTTTTGGTGCCGGGTGGCGGTGGTGCCTGCCTGGTCGGGCTGGGCTGATCCGTGCCGGCACACATACGCACACACACAAGTTTTTTGAAAACGGTTATTTAACGCCGACCGACCAAAAAC
>Ga0247760_1002556_pt1 | contig 13481 bp, 10 predicted proteins | sample UWRJL171409R4_FD_179936 | JGI IMG/M metagenome (GOLD analysis project Ga0247760, IMG submission 179936) | Plant litter microbial communities from Arlington Agricultural Research Station in Wisconsin, United States - UWRJ-L171-409R-4 | ecosystem: Environmental > Terrestrial > Plant litter >...
TTATAGTGACAGCGACCTACAGTGACATTGAACCCCCCGTCTAGGAGTGCTAGCTCAACAAGCCGTCTTCGGAACGCCCCTTACCTGTTGGCGTCCTGCCATACGTTCTGTCTTAACCCGCGCCAGTCCTCTCAAGGCCTGTGTCGGGTGCAGGTCGTAATACTTATTATCGTTATTATTGTTATATGTAAAGGTGTTTAAGAGCTTTTTATCAAATAAGGCTTTATTAAAGGCCTTTTTATTTTTAATAGTAAAGATAAAAACTTTAACTAATACTGTAATTAAGGGATTATGTTGGGTTTTCACAACCCTAACCCGGCCAGTGTGGTTGGAACAGTGTGGCTAGATCCACGCAGCCGCAGAGCAGCTGGCTCTGTGGATCTGCAGAGCTAAGAACGCCAGACTCCACTGCCAACCTCGTATTCAGTCAGCCAACCTCGCTTCGCAGAAGCGAGTGTGGCCAATGCACTTCGTGCACTGGCCACCCTCACGGCTATAATACCACGGCTTCCGCTCTTGAAGATAGAAAGAATTAATTACCTTTAACACACACTATTTTCCAATGCCTTGACCCCTTTTGCATCTCAACATTATTAAAGACAGCTGTACTAATTTCTTTAAACAGTCCTTAACTTACTTCTACTTTTCCTAAACTCTATACATCTTAGTGATTTTAATCTTAAAGTTAACTTATCCTTTATACTTATGTTGCACCGTAGGGTTCCACAGGCCTGTAGTACAGGCCTGTTGCTCAGAGGAAGTAGAGCGGTACTGTTCCAAGCCAACTACAGCGCTTCTGGCGCTGTAGGAAGCAAAAGAAGTCCTGAGGTACAGAGGCAGTGCCTCTGTATATGACTGAATGAGTGGTGTGAATTGCTTGCTTATAGAAGGCTAGATACAGGAGAGGAGAGGGCCTTTTGTAGGCTGTGGTCGGCTTCCAGAGCCTTCTATCTACTATACAGGATTGGAATAGTGGCCATAGGCCACGTAAGTGCTTGTATGACTCACTAGGTTCCAGAGGGTTCAGCGCAGTGCGCCGACCCAGTGGACCCACTGGGGCTAGAAACCAACAACTTATTAAAGATTTTAATAGTAATAATCCTTTACTCTATAATAGCTAAGTTTAAGTAATCCTTAATAATTACTAAGAATTAAAGGTTAAAGTTACCTTTTAGCTAGCTTATAGTATAAAGGACCTTCTAATCTACTATAGTAATCCCCTAAAGTTAAAAATCGCGCTTTATATAGGTAAGCTAGGTAGAAAGATTAATACTCTTACTAATAAACTTAAGCAGCTAGCTAATCTTAAGGTTCTTAACTTACTAATTAATTAACGCGTTTTTAATTATTATAGCTATTTATACTAACTAACTAAAAGGTACCTCTGTACTTTGCTCTATCTGCTCCCTGTCTTAGCGATAGAGCAAATAGAGTAACTACTCTATCTGCTCTCTTACTCTTTGACAGAGCACACAGAACGACAGAGCACTTTTCTAATTAGTCGTAAGGGCTTCGGGTCTTTGCACCCCTGGCCCAGTGCGCAGTACCGTGCGGACTGCTCCTCTGCACTGTTCAGTCTGCGGGGAATTCGTCGGGCCGTGCCGGCCCAGGTGATGGCCTGCAGGGTCGTCACATTATTATTATAATAACTATTATTATCTAACTTTAAACATTAATATCTTTCTCAATTTAATCAGTATGGTAAAACTGATTCCAGTTCTGGATTCTACGTAATAAGTCATATAATAAACGTAAGTAATAGAACTTATTATATTACTTATTAACCAGTTATTATTTAAACAATTATTATTAATAGACTTTAAACAGTAATATCTTTCTTATTATAAGCTTTATAGTAAAACAAATTCCAGTTCCGAATTCTAGGTAAAAATCTACATATAAAACCACGTTCCTTGATTAGATTTAGCCTTGTTTCCATTTCTGAATACCCATTTGTTTAATTTTTCCAAACGCTAATTACCCCTGAACCATAACCCCAACCCTGAATCTGACTTCAGATTTGAAATCTTGGTCACGTGACGTATCTGAAAACATATCATATCACGTGATTTGGGGCCCGAGTAGGAGCCCGAGCGGAGTGGCCCGAGCAGACCTACTTTTGATAATGAACCGACCAGTCCTAAGTCGAGTTGAATTTCCTTATCAGTTTTGACTGAATTTCCCATAGTAATTTTTTTTTAGACCACCCTTATAACAAATTGTCTTCCGGACAGGATAAAGCTGAAGTTAAGTATTAAAGAAGACTGTTATAATAATAAACCTTATCTCCTTATAGTAGTCTATAATAAAAATTAAGGGCTTAAGAATCTTATATATACGTATAATATCCTTTATAGCTAAATAAAACTATTTAAAGGCCCTCTCTCACTTATTATTAACTAGGTTAAAGAAGGGGGTAAAGGTAGTGTTATAAGCTATTTAGCTAATTATTTAGAAAAGAGGGTATCTGTAAACGTTAATCTTATAAGTTATATCTACTTATAAGACCTTTTAAGACTCTTTTACTATACTTAATAAGGTTAGGTAGTTAAAAAGAAAGCTAATAAGTTTATCTTTCTTCTCTTTATCTACTTACTTAACTCTATAATAGATATTAACGTTATTGAAGTCTTTAAGGGTAGTTACTATAGCTATACAGTTATTAAGTCTCTTATATTAGATTAAGGCTTTAGTATTGTAGATGTCCCTATTTATAAACGTAGTTTTAAGGAACTGTAAGGTAATAAGATTACTTACCTTTTTTAAACAAATATTAAAATAGTTAAAGATGTTAGCGATAGCCTTAAGTACTTTATTAGACCGTTTATAATGCTAAAGGTAAGTGTAAGGATAAGGAGAAGGTAGATAATAGTAAGTATAGTACTTTAGATTACTATAAGGTTAAAAAGATTAATTAGTAGTTAACTAAACGGTAAAATCCTTCTATTTACAGCTGTATTTCTGTAAAGTTATATTCTGTAAGTTAGCTGACTTTAAGGGCTGTAAGTTATTATAACAGTTACAGATAAAGTTATATTACGTATATAGGCCTTTCTTTTTCTTTTACCTATTTAAGCGAATAACTGTAAACCTTTTATCCTTAGCTTACGCGTTTATAACGGTCTGTAAACCCTTGATTGTTAATACTGTAATATCGGGGGGAGGATTGGGAATAGCCTTATCGTTTAAGGTATTGTACAGACTGTTGTTATCGGTCTGTATACCCTCTTATTCTATAGAGTTATTATTGTAGTATAGTGAAGGCTAAAGGTGGTGGGGGCTGATGAATAGCTCCTTCTCGCTTGTATTAGGGCTTGCGCGAAAGTGTGGCAGTTTAAATCGAGGTTTAAGGTCGAAATCGAGTGGTATTAGAGCCTCGGAATCGCTCAGATCTTCGCTGGAACGGTTGATAGAAGGCTGAGGGTTCCGCGGTAGGTAGAATGAATCTGAATCGCTGTTATAGTGCCCTGCATCGGTAGCCATTTTGCTGCTTACGCCAATCGAGACTAGGCAACAGCGCGCGGGGTTCTGATGCTTCTAAGGCTTCCAGAGCACTGTAAAATCCTATTATTAGCCGCAGAATCAATACTGGAGCGATGCGACAAACCGATGTGGGTGCGTTGTTGGCCTTGGTAAGGTCTTGGGGTTGGTGGTGATGCCAAGTTTCACGTTCACGGCGATGTCAATAATGGAAAAAAATTTCAAGCCCCTAACCCTGAAAAGGTGGGCCTGATATTCCCTATAGAAAACCCTAACCCTGTGAGGCGGGATGCACCCGTATCAAAAATGGGGGTGCACGACTATCAATTGCCCAAATCACGTTCAAATCTCCTGACAAAGTCTTTGGTTTCCTGACTCACCACCCTCCAGCTTGTGACGCTTCCAATGAATACCGAAGCAACGCAGATAAATTGTCCATTCGAGCGTCTGGATAGCGATTCCGGTTCGACTGTCAAAATTGGTAGGGCAACATGGAATGCGCGGGTGGTATGATTGACGCCACAATGCACGAAAGCAGGGCCAGTGGTGGTACCATACCAACATTGACGCATCGTTGGTAAAAACCATGCTGATATGGTGATAACATGGCTGCCAAGACCGCTCTGCTGCCGAATCGGGCCACCCTCCTCACCTGAGTTATTCCGGTGCGGTTTGTCGGGGGACCTTGGTCTCCTCGGAAGCACAAGAGCACAAGTCGCCTTACCCTGTGCTCTCAAGAATTTATTTTCGACCTCAAATCGAGTCAAATCGACTCCCCGGGTCGCCTCCACATTCGTTGGGTTGCTCTGTGTCTTGCTATATGTCCGGTTGGGCGGGTAGAGCCGCTTAATATGTGGGAACTCCACATCCTAGTAAGGTCTCGCAGTATCGGTCTAGTTACATGGACACTAATACATAAGCCACCCACAACTATAGACTCAAATCTCGACGCCCTGTAATAATTCAAGGCGACCAGATACAGAGCGCTATCTTTTATGCTCATAGAGCATCTAGTCCATTAAAATATTATTGAAGAACGATGAGTCAAAGCAATAGGATCTGTATCTCATCTATTCAGCGCTGGCCAGGCCGAAATAAGTCGCCACGTTTTCGGCTATGCTAATCGGTAATATACTACAAATATAGCATTATTAATAGCCGTGGGAGTCGTGATAGAGGTTTGAGCCCGTAACATCAGCCATGGTCTCATCATCTATAAAAGATACCTAGCAAGGATTCTTGAGGGCTCTGCTGTCTGTTCTTGATCCGCATCAACCTCCAGATCGACCAGAACGACGCGAGCCTCCGGAAACTTACAAGTGCCTTGAATCTGAAAAAAGCAATTTCTGCACGCTAATCATCCTTCCAGTAAGTACTTCGCAGCTAGATATGGATCTATTGCTTACCAACTACAGATGCTCAGCGTCTATGTTCCTGTTGGTCCAGCAGTCAACTACAACGCGCCAATCCTTAAGCCCTCAGTATCTGTCTACCAGATCCGGGTCGACTTTGACGATGGAAACCAGCTTTTCATGCCGGAAGGTTACGGGCTAGGTACTGTTTGCGTTTTTAGCAGCCTGGCCTTGATGGGAGAGTTGACATTCCAGTATTCCTACAACGAGAAAAACAAACCGTTCCCTTTTGCGACACCGATTAGCCTCTGGCTGACGGCATGACCATGATGACTTGGCTCCAGGGCATGGACATAACAAAGGAGGCATGCTTCGAACACACCGCAGCTGATGGACTTGGTCAAACTTTTAGTCGTCGTTCACGCGCTCGTCGACACCACAACCACCGTATAACAGTACAGAATAGTGAGCATCGGGAGGTAATAAACAGACCTTGAGATCAAGCCGGGGGGGGAACTGAAAATGGGCTTCTGAGGCTGTGCAGCGGCGGCGTATAGGATCACCCTAACTTAGGGAAGAATCAGGGAAAGCTCAGGACGAATCAACCACAGCCCACCACAGCTCAGGAATACAAACGAAAAAGGAAATTTCGTGTGCCTAGATTCGTCTTAGATAACTAGGCTGTTGTACTGGTTAGAAACATGGGATCTTATTTCACAAAGAGAGTGCCCTTTCCCCGCCCTAGCCATCATCTCAAACCCATCTCAAACCCTCGGCAAGCCCAGTGCCTCCCTCCTACCCGTGCTCAATGGATCCAGGTACGGCACTTCCCCAATGCCCGAAGCCCTCACACCAGTCCTGATCCCCTCCACCAGATGCGTATCGGGCTATACACCTGTCAGCTCGGCCCAACATGACAACACTCCATATTACCAACCGTAGCCGCATGCAACGTACAAACATTGCTCCAAATCGCACACGCCCCCCTCGTCCAATGCATCCGCGCCACACAGTCATGATTATTCGTGATCAGCCTCATCGCATACTCACGTATCATTCTGTCTTCATACGTCGTCACCCCATCGATGCGGCTCACATGCAGGCCCACCCCCGCGAAAAGTGACTTCCACCCCGTGACGGGATGCGTCCTCACGACGGGATGGCTCGGCGAGAACTCAAAGTCGACGTTCAGTGGCGAGCCGCGAGGGGACATGACTGCGTACCCTCCTTTCTCACAGGCGGATTTGAAGACGGGCTGGGCGCAGGTGGCGGTCAGCGACTCGAGGAACTTTTGGTAAGGGCGGGAGACGCGGTCGTAGATCTCGTATCCCGATGCCCAGAGAGTGTCGCCTCCCGAGGGGGGAGTGGATTGCATGCGCAGGAACGAGAAGTCGGAGGGGCAGTTTTCGAAGAGGGAGTCGCTGTGCCATTGGCGGGAGAGGTCGGAGGGTTCGTTGGCCGCCGGGCGGTCTTTCATGGTTGCGTAGAGCTTCTTTTGTGCTTCGGAGTTTATTACGTAGCTAAGCGTGTTAGGATGGAGTCAGAAGGGTGAAGGGAGGAGAGGGAAGGGGGAGGGTAGAAAATGAGGGTTACATTTGCTTGTCGGTGGTGCCGTCAGCCATGGGCAGGTTGTTGGGGTCGTTGTAGAGCGGATGCACGTGCAGGCCGTTCTCTTTGGGTCGTCCGGTGAGCTTTCCCAGCAGGTCCGTGAATTTCTTTTGCTCGTTGACGGAGAGGTCATCCTGGGGGGCGCGGAAGAAGACGACGCCGCGCTCGCAGATGGTGATGGCTAGGTCGCGCAGCTGTTCGTCGGCGTTTGGGGCGTCAAGCATCACCTTCAGGCTTGCGGTAGGATACTCGCGGCCGATGATAGGTGTGGTGTCAACGTAGTCGAGGTGGTCGATGGAGTTTCCCTTCTTCAGGGGCTCACGGAGGAGCTTTTTGGGTGTGTCGCTATTCAAGCTAGAATCCATCGTGATACTAACAAGAAGGCTTTTAGATATGAATGGCTATGTGTTCCTCAATTGTGGTTCCATATCTTGCCAATACTAGGACTCCTGCGGTATCACCAGAGGGAAAATCCTCATTAATATGACGGCCTGGCACCCTCTATCGGCGATGCGGGAACGGACGGCAGCCCCGCCCACCTCGCAACGCGGTACGAGCACTCGCTAGTCTCTATGGCTGAAGGTTTCCGGCTGCGGGGAAGCAGTTCACGGCCTTCGGGCATCTTCGGGTGCATAATTGAAAGGTCCGGATAAGTTGCCTGTTGAGGTGTGACAAACCACTGTTCAGCCACTGAAACTCTCAACACAGCTGCTGCAAGGGTCTTAGGACGGAGCATTTTCCATAAGCGCGGTGCAAAATCCCTTGACCCAACATCCAGAACTGGTATAACAGTGGTTTGTCACACCACAACAGGCAGCTTATCCGGACCTTTCAATTATGCACCCGAAGACCCTTGCAGCAGCAGTTAAGTCGCCATCAGGCGTGCCGAGGTTGTCAGCCCGCTGTGTTATGCTTTCTTGTCCAATATTTTTCTTGGTCAGTTGAACAGGGAGGGGATGAAACCCCGCACGGCGCTTTGCAGTCGCACACGGCAGATGGGATATTGGACTTCGGGAAATAAGCATTAATACCGACGAGACATGTGCTGCAGTATCGTCGGTTTCTTGATGTCCTCAGGGCTTCTTGACTCTAGTTATACACCTCAAAAACATGGCCGGCGGCGTCGTCCTAACGGCGAATCCGCTGAACCTCGACATTCGCAGCCACAAAAGATGCCTTGGCATCTGCTTCATGGTGACGATTGCCACCTTCCAGTATGGCCTTGACTATGCCCTCGTTGGTGGCTTCATGGCCATGCCCGGCTTCCTGCGTGTCTTTGGCTACTACAACGAGGCATCCGGCAAATGGGCCATCGACCCTACGGTTCAGCAGCTCATCTCCTCGCTGATGACCATTGGCACCTTCATAGGCTCGCTCCTCGTCGGTCCCTTCAGCTCCAGGTTCGGCCGGAGACACGGGATTTGGGCTGCAACACTCATCAACTTCATCGCCACGGGCATCATGATCGGCACCACTAGCCTTGGCGCTCTATACTTTGCCCGCTTAATCCTTGGCATTTCGGTCGGATGGTTTTTCACATTCGCCCAAGTGTACGTCAATGAGGCGGCGCCAGCTCATCTTCGCGGAATTGTGTTTGCCGTGTATCAAAGCCAGCTCTGCATCGGATCCATTGTCGGAGCTACCGTCGACAACAGCACGCATCTCAGTCAAGGACCTGATGCGTACCGGATCCCGTTAGCAGTCTTCTTCGCAGCTCCGACAATCCAAGCCATCGCCTTGCTCTTCTTTCCTGAAAGTCCACGTTGGCTGATGACGCGCGGAAGAGAAGAGGAAGCCAAGTCAGCCCTTCGCCGACTGCGAAACAAGAACATCGACGTGGCCCAGTTCGAAGCTGAGTTCAACGAGATTCGAATCTCGACTAAACAGCAGATGGAGCTGCGCCACGGGAAGCACGCGTGGGTTGAAATGTTCCGAGGCTCGAACCGCCGGAGGACGCTCCTCTCGATTGCTATCATCTGCTTTCACAGCGCCAACGGGTCGTCGTGGGTCAACATTTACACGACATACTTTCTTGCCGGTGCGGGAGTTGAGAACCCGTTTGGCTTCTCGATTATGGTGACGAGTATGGGGCTTATTGGCGCCATTGCTAGCTCTTTTGTTGTGCGCCATATCGATCGGAGGGTTATTGTCATGGTTGGCGTCGCGGCGTGTGGGCTGTGTCAGCTTGCCTTTGCGGTAGCCTGGACAGTGGCGCCGGGATCGGTGGGGGCATCGAATTCGATCGTTGCGTTTATCTCGCTGTTTACATTCTTCTATGTCGCTTATGGTTAGTATAATGTTCTCGGTGATCGCGTTGGGGTCAAGAACTGACAATTCCCAGCACCATACGCTTGGCTTCTTGGAGGCGAATATCCCAACAATGATCTTCGAGCGTACACCTACGGCCTTGGGACCTCTCTGAATTTTGTCGGCAATTGGTTGGGTGTCTTCACAGCGCCCTACTTTATCAACCCCGCGAGCCTAGGCTGGAATGCGAAATACGGGTGGGTCTAACTCCCGGTTTCCCCACGTTCGTCCTAGAAGATGACTGACTATCTCGCACAGGTACATCTGGTTCGGGTCCAACGTAGTTCTTCTCGGCTTCGCGTACTTGTATCTCCCTGAGACGCGCGATCGGACGTTGGAGGAGATCCACGAGATGTTTGAGGCGAATGTTCCAGCGCGCAAGTTCAAGAGTTATGTGTGCACAAGCACGATGGCTATGGCGGACTCGGCGGTCAAGGAGTTCAAGGTGGGAGATGCAATTCATGTGGATAAAAAAGGCGGCAGGTGAACAAGAGACCACATGTACGGAGTACCGAAGACGCAACAGTCCGGCGCTCGACAGGTCCTTCAAAAGCAGGAAGAGGCGCGTCTGCTTGCGCACACTTTTTCAAGGCGATTATTAGCCCCTCACCAAAGATTTGTTCTTGTGACTGTTGCCGTGTCGTCATCGGGTTGCAAATCTATGACAGATGGAGGAAGGAGCGAGCCAACCAAGAGGTTGTCTCCTTGAACGTTGGCTTGCTCTTATACCCACCTACGGAAACAATCGAAGGCCTTGCGGTCAACTAATCTGTGGTTTGTGAGCTGGATCAGTGGGGCCCAGCACCAGCGGTCGGGCTCCAACACTTTACCTTAGGTACAAAATGAAGGTACGAAAATGGAAATTTCTTGTGCCCAGATTCGTCTCACAAAACAGTGAATGCGGCCGGGCCGTTGTCAGTGAAGACTTGCAGCGCGAGGAGGGGTGGTACGATTCTAGCCTGCAATGGGGGAGCCTAGCCTGTACCCGCGTGGCCCAATTTTGTACCTCGACAAAGCTGAAAGAGGGGTCAAGCAAGGAATTGCCATTCAGTTTGTTAGCAAGGTCAAGGCTTGGCTAGACGAAGAGTAGAGGTATAGATTCAGGCATCAGTAGTCTATTTGTGGGATAATTCTATGCTACTATTCGGAAAGTTCGGAAGGGCACTTAATGGAAATGCCAGAGTGTCGAAAGTGACCTTTAGCACTTGCCGCTCGAGAACCCGCAATATCAGTGAGTACCCTGCTGTGATACGATGGTGTTAGTCTTCCCTAACTTGTTTCCTCAAATTCCAGAATAGAACGGATGCGACTCGGACAAAAATTCTCGACAACCCCTATGCAGCCAACACCACTCTATCAACGAGGCCGAACATATCCGGGCTGAGCGGCTACGTGTGTGTATCGGGCCTGGTAGCTGCGCCGCAGGACCCCTGTTCCTTGTTGCGGAGCGATGTGCGGGTTAGATACCAATGACACGGTTGGTGCCTGTAATCCCTGACACTTCATCAAACGCGAAAACGAGAGATGGCTCCATTTCTTTTGTGCAGAAATTCCGACTAAATAAGCATGAAGTCTTTTTTCAACATGAACTACAACCGACGAACCCCTTGGTGCAAGGCGCGTACACATTGCGAGAGTCTCGCCTCAACGACAATTAACGGGTCCAACGGGTCACCCGAACAGCCGCGACCATGTACTCTGTAAGAAAGTCGCTTCGACTGTGGCCTCATTCTCTATTAATATCTGACAAAACTAGCTCGGTTTGGCTACCATCCTGGTGTGCACCCTGAACGTCGTCCATACTCATGCATCACCTTCAGCACAGGAGCAATCAGGAAAGCAGAACTTCCCCGGCCCGGAGTTTATCATCAGACCGAGAAGCATCCACTTTACCGGACGTGATGATATCCTCCATCGCATCCATGAGAACTTCCCGTCCCGTGAGGATGTTGACCACGAGACCCATCCGGTAGTTTTACATGGTGCAAGCGGTATCGGAAAGACGGAAATTGCACTGCAATACGCACATCAATTTTACACTGAATACGAATCGGTCTTCTGGATAGATGCCACCAATGAAGAAACAGCCATCGATTCGATGCTCCGATGCCAAGAGGCTATTCTCTATCATTGTCGGAGACCAGAGATCACGGAAACTCATCAATGTCAGGGTATCATGCACACGATCGGGATGAACTCGCAGCCGTCACAAGACGAACAAGGGCGAGACCTGGCGGAGAAGAGCTTCCTGTCCTGGCTCACACTCAGAGAGAACCCGCGATGGCTGCTCATTCTCGACAACCTGAATCCTTCGCAGTCCGTCGACCTAGGTTGGCCTTGGAGCATCCTCCACGCCATGGACAAGCCCTCTAGAGGGAACACCATCATCACGACGAGAGACCCTGATACGGCATGGAATCTGCATTCGGAATAGAATACCATCGAGGTAGGGAAAATAGACGGGGAGAGGCGCTTGAGCTATTACGAAGCACCTCCGGAGTCCCATTGAACCTAATTACCGCCCAAGAAAGCGCTCGAAGGCTGGTCCGACTTTTTGATCATCATCCCCTCGCCATCTCTTTAGCCAGCTTCTATATCGCTCAGCACTATCCGCCCGAATCGGTACATTTTATCATCCAAAGAATGAGATTTCATAACTCCAAGAACCGGCGTTTCTCTCAACGCGATTGGCGAAAGCCAGACCCAGTTACCGCATATATGACACTGCTCACCTGCACGAAGGATGGTCGGGGGAAAATAACACCGCACGGGGAGGGAACCGCCATGACGGATGGCGTGGCCGCCGCCGTAAACGCCACCTATCATATGCTGACCAGGAGCAACTCTGTTGCTGTCGAGATCATCGACTTCTGTGGACGTCTTGACGCTTCATCGGGGGTCTGGGAGGAGCTGTTCCTGGTCCAATACTCCAGGGGCACGCTCGAAGCGGGCATGACGGTTGCAAGTAAGTAATCAACACGAGAATTCCGCCCCTAGAGAGAGAGCACTGATGCGTTGTCTGGGTGTAAACTAACACGTTGAGCTGCAGTGAAGAAAGCTTTTGAGCTGCTGGTCTCGTACTCAATCCTAGTGAAATCGAGCCACGGGAAATACACCATGCACCCACTCATCCAACCGTGGTCAACATTGAAACTCTCACCAGACCAGCACCAGGCCAGGACACATAAGGCTGGACGCATGCTCAACTATTTCGTGTTAGGTGACCCCACTCTTGCTATCCGCCAGGAAGTCCTCCGACACCATATCATGGGCCTATTCTCGACCTTTAAGGACCTACATCCGTGCGTTCCCAGGACTCCCATTGAGTTCCAGTACCTCTTTCAACAGGCCATGGACGATCCGACCATCGAACATCACCGCAAGCCGCACGATGGTAGTATCGACAGGCTTTGGGCAATGTTCCTTATGCTTGAACAGGGCGTACCGAAGCACCAAGCAGTCGAACTCACGCAATGGAGTCTTTGCCACGCGTTGAAGACCAGGCCGACCAGCAAACAACTGCTGATTACCGCTGTGGGAACCACCCCAGCGCTCTTTACAACGCCGGGTTGTATGCGGGGGGTGACGGGTCAACGGCATGGTATCGACGCGCGCTCAAGTCTCGGTCGGAAATCTTCGGACCCAACCATCCCGAAACTAGCTCGGTCATGATGAACCTGGGGCTCTCGGTGGTGACGTCGGTTACCAACGCAAGTTGTGTGGAGGGAATCGCACACATAATCCGAGCCTACCGCATCCTTGTGTCTGCTCACCACTCTCGCGGTCAGCCGAATGTGCGAGAGACTGTTCGGGCGCTCCCAGTCGCCATCAACATCTGTCTCCCCTTAGGCCGCGAAGCGATTAGCGACGGCCAGATCGCTCTCATGAGCAACATGCCGCGTACCTGTGACGTCGAGCCGACGTTCGATGCCGCGGTTCAGCACCCAGGGATCCAACCCCTTTTCCAGAGATGGGTCGACGTATTTCGCGCGAATCATCACGACTGCCAGACTCTGACGCTGTTCCGGTATTACAACGGAACCTTGAGCACAGCTGTTCTATCTGCATTTACAGCTGCCCGCTCAGGCAAGGGGGTCTTTTTCCCTTCTACAGTCACTGAGTTTCCTGTGACATATGGTACGATGGACGAGACGTCCTTTTCTTGGCTCAACATTGCGAGGACGCATCGAATACGTTCGAAAGGAAATATTATTAGCCTGTTGGGGAAATCTGGGTGCAGTATTGTCAGGTCCAGTGCGCAGATCTGCCTCTGGCACGACATCCTGAATCGAGACAGAAACGAAGAGTGCGAGCGGAATGGATCATGCGAGGCGCGTTTCATCCCGTCGCCGTGGAAGTGGGTTGATCCCGGGCAGGATTCAGATTCCGGCGAGGTTCGTCCCAGTGCTGCGTGGCCGGTGATATCGTGGTCTAGGGCGTGTCCCAAGTTCATGGGGCTGGAGGTTACCGGTGATCTTGACGAATGGTTCCGTCGACGAAGCTTGGGCTTGCAGAATCCCAAGACATGCTGCATGCGGTTTCCGGTCAACTTTGCTATGGAGGAAGTGGAATGGGCATCTGTGAAACAAACGGTCACCTGGCTAGCCACGTGACTCCCCACTTTCACCACTATAATACTGGCTCTCTGCCCCTCTCTCCTTTTTATCTAGAATAAGCAATTCCATCCCTCTTTTGCCGAACGGCCAGAAAACCGCTCTGTTTTGTGTTCCACAG
>Ga0247760_1002558_pt1 | contig 13474 bp, 11 predicted proteins | sample UWRJL171409R4_FD_179936 | JGI IMG/M metagenome (GOLD analysis project Ga0247760, IMG submission 179936) | Plant litter microbial communities from Arlington Agricultural Research Station in Wisconsin, United States - UWRJ-L171-409R-4 | ecosystem: Environmental > Terrestrial > Plant litter >...
TTTTTTTTTTTTTTTTTTGATACTTGACATGCTTTAGCGCGGTGGATGGCGCTGGGCACGGGTGTCCGAGTCCAGTCCAGTCCAGTCCGTTCCCACTGGACATCAATCCATCATCAAATATGTCAGTCCAACTCTTTGCACCATCGGTGTAATGTAATCCCAAACGCGGCCACTGGATGCCTTTGGCTCCAATTTCCGATACCATTGACTAAAACTCATATTTCCTTTCGATATATCCAATCCAGCGCTCTGATCAAGCCAGCTCACCTAAGCTGCCAAGAAACAAGCCCACTCTCCCTACAAGGCAAGCAAACTTTGAAGCCAGAGTCGGCTTGGGTATTGGATAGCATTGGCCCACTTTTTGGCGCCCAGGGAGGCTTCTCATTGGCCACTGTCAGGCCGGATCAGCCAAGATTTTCCAAAATCCACAGCACTTTTTCCATTCGCTGTCAAGAAACATTGCTCCTGCACTGTTATTATTATTTTTTTTTGGTTCACAGTGGTCGAATTTTTGATTCGCTCAGCGCGTGGCACAAATTTCTCAATCACCCAGTAATTCAGGTCGAAAATTCAACAACAATCCAGATCACCGGCCAAGAAAATAGGTATTTAAACCACCACCCGGACCACCCAGACCATCCAGACCATCCAGGCCAATGGGGGCCAGTGGGGGAAGATGGGCCAATAGAATGGCTGCACGTGACTACCCTGATCATGAACGCTGTAGAAAAACTGGGTCCCGGGCCGGATCAACCCCTTCCGGTGCCAAGATTGTGTGTATTACCCAACTCAGTTGACCAACTCAACGCGTGATTTTGGCAAGCCGAGCCCTTCTGAGCCGCCCAAGCCCGAGCCAACTCCAGGGGGGTATATTGAGTTAGTTGGCTCGATCAGAGCGCTGAGATTCCAATCCAATCCATCATCCTCTCCCCTCCCCCAGCCCTCCACACCACGTGCTGCTTCTCGGCAGTGATGAGAGTTGGTATTCCACAGCGAGTGCCTTATTCAGCGATGGAGCGAAACGTGCTGGACCTATCCACGAGGGTGAAACTACTGCTCAGGCCGCTGCTGCTGACTTGAGGTGCATGCATGTGTGCGCGCGGCAGACCCTCGCCAAGATAAAAGCTTCCTCCTCCTCCTCCACCTCCACCGAGGGTCTCGGCCATGGCACGTTGTCTTTCCAGTTCGAGTGTGCGAGCCGCGCTAGCACGGCGTTGCTCGATAACGCCTGGCGCGTCGTCACAATACCGGGACAGGGCATCCACCACCATGAGAAACCCCTGTGACGAGGGTGTTTCAAATCGAATCATCCCCTGGTGGTCGGCTGCGATGCCCGCACGCTCCGTGTCATCGTACACGGGCGCCGCACTCTCTTGTGTAACAATATAATCGTGTCCGAGAAGCCGGAGGTTGGTCTGCTCCTGCTCCCAGAAGAAAAACACACGCAAGTGCCGCATCATAGGCACGAAGTAATCGGTAATGTTCTGGAGCGTCTCCGATTCCGTCTCGAGCGCCGAGAGTAAGTCGGATTTGCTCACGCCTCCGATGATGCTCTTTTGCCGTGTCAAGGCGGAGCCGAGCCGCTTCATGTAGTTGACCCAGGTAGCTTTAGAGGTGCCTGGGTGCGATTGAGTCGTGGTTAGTTCCCTTTGGAGCGCACATCGGGGCCGGGATCTGGTGATGAGAGTTATGAGTTCTTACCGTTATGTGGTGTGCCAAAGAAGAGGATGCCATAGGTGCAGGCAAAGATGTTGTAGTCATGGGCCACCTTGGAAGCTGTCCTCGTCTGAGAAAACGAAAGTGCCTATGTTTCCAAGGCATTGATGTTAGATACATACGTAGGTGTGTGACGCGCAATAGGGATTTAGCTGACACGTTTTACGATGATACCACCAAGGGAGTGACAAAGGAAAATGATGGGCTTGTCGGACATTCTGGACCGCTGTTGGTCGGGCTTTGGTCAGCAGGTTCGGCGGATGTTAGGCTTGCAGGTCACCTCGGTGAGGTTAATCTGCGAGAGAGATAAAGACGTACACGCCGCTCAGCTCCTAGGTTTGCCACAAGAGTCTGGGCGTGATGATGGATCCGGTCCCTAGAGGGTTGTCCGCCGACCAAGGAAGAGAAGCTCGCGTTGTATCCCCAGACCAGCACCCGGGCATTGTTTATGTACTTGGGTAGGAAATCTGGGTGGCTCAGCCAGCAATGCTTGGATTGCTTTGCCGTCCAGCTCCCCACGGCATGACCTCCAAGTCCATGGACAGCGACGATACTTAAAAGGACGAGCCCGTCAGCATTGAGGCCGGGCCAAACCGATGGAAACGTTGACATACTCAATCTCGGGTTGGTCACCCTTTTCCGGGGTCCAAATTACCTGGATACCATACGTGTCGTGCTGTTGAGCCATGGCGTTTGTAAGAACAGAGACAACAAGAAGCGAATGAGACAAGAGACAGGTCCCCGAGGAAATGAACCGAGATTGAGGCCACGAAATGACTCATCTTCAAATGCGCCTGCCACGCTGCCTACCCTTAGGCAACGTTTCTCTGCTTTTATTTTTTCTTGTTTGCTGCAGAGTGGCACAGCCCCCTGGGAGTCCTCCCACCTGACCCAGTTGCTATATTAGGCAAGACAACGGGAGAGCCCACAGTATGAGAGCCGAGCCGCACTGCCTGCCGGCGCGATTAAATGACAGAATGGGTTTCCACCCGAGGTGGCTTTGCGCCTGACGGCATGGTAAATAAAAGCTTGAAACGGGGCGAAACTATAGCTGGTACCGTAGCCGCGCATCGATACCTTGAGTCTTACGCCTCACCAAGTTTACCTACGGACCGCAACTCTGCACCCATCGGCGCTCGAGAGCACAAGGGTCAGCCTCTGACGCTCGGTCCCCACAGGCTCTATACGCTCTCCCTGTGGCAAGTGAATGGCGGTGAAAGTCTGAATCAGCCGTACAACCGTGTATGAGACCTCCATCAGGGCGAAATCTTCACCAAGGCACTGCCTTGGGCCTCCAATGAATGGGAAGTACCCCCAGCCAATGTCGGTGAGCTCACCCGTCTCCCATCTTTCTGGCCGAAAGTCATTTGCGTCGACACCGAACAAACTCTTGACGCGCGAGTTTACATATTGGGAAAAAACAACCATCTCTCCCTTTCTCACCATGATGGGGCTTGTCCCGTCAGGACCACCACCTGTCGGCAGGATGGTTGTCTTGACAGCCTCGCGGTTGTTCAGTGGGACCGGCGGGTAGAGGCGGAGGCTCTCTTTGACCACACATGCCAGGAAGGGCATCTTTCGAATCTGCTCTCGGGTCGGATTTGTCAAGTCCCCCATAACCATCCTAACCTCGTGGCGCAGACGATTCATGGCGTTGGGATGGCGTACCAGAAGGCGCAAGGTCCACGATAAACAACATGCAGTGGTGTCCCGACCCGCCAAGAGTAGGTTCAGCAGTTGATCACGCAAGCCAGCTTCAGACGCCGATTCCTTTGCAATCTGTCTAATAAACCAGGAGGCCGAGTCTTGTTCTCTTTCATCGTCGTCCTGAGCTAACCCGCCATTCGTGAACGCACCCTCTCGGATATAGTTCTCGACAAACTGGTGAACATTGCGACATGCCTTGCGGAAAGTGGGCGGGTTGTAGACAAAGTGGAATGGAGCCAACCGGAATCGCTTTGCCAAGCCCTCTTGGGCGATGTTGAAGCTGGCGGCGAACTCGCGATTTTCCATGACCTGGTCGATGCCTGCCCTCAAGCTGTAGACCGATTTGCCAAACAGCAACTCGGTAGCGATATCGAGCGTGAGATTGAAGAATAAGGGTTGAAGATCAACAATTCCGTCATCGGGCATGCATTTAATCAAGTTCCCTACGTGCTCGTGGAAATAGCGGAGGTCTTGGTACTGGGCTCGGAAGAATTGCTTGCGCAGGAGTTCTCGGGAGTGTTTCCAGGCGGCGCCTTCCTGGGTAAAGATTCCGTTTCCGAGAAGAGGAGCAAACACTGATGGACGGCAGCCGAACCCGTAGTCTGAGTGTGCAAGTCTTGGTCAGCTGCTGCGCTGTTTCTGGTGCATGTGGTGGTACCCGTAACCCACCCTTGAAGTTGGTGGAAAGCAGAACTTCAACGTTCTTGGGATGCAGCACATGAAAGGCCCGAGGCCCGACGAGAAGGTATTGGCATAGATTATTCCTTGGCTCGTAGTTTTTTGCGATGGAGCACAAAAACGCAAGGAGACGGCCGTCAGCATTGGACTCCCAGAGCTCTTTGATCCGATCGATTCCCAGGGGCCATCGTTTGGGTAATTCCGGCGGCAATTGACAACCGTGTGTGCGGCCGTAGAGAGTATCGGCCTGAACAGTGTCCCAAAGTTAGGTAGTTAGTTTCTCGATTGTGTCGTTCAGGGAATAAAGAAAGCTTTACGCACTCGGTACTCCCTCACCCTTGAGAAGACGGTCAAAAAAATCCGACCGACCGCGAAGCTTGCAACCAAGATCAGGATTTTGGAATAGGATGTGGGCAAGTCGCGAATGAAGCTACCCCGGGAAGGCACGGCTTTGACGGCACTCAGCAATGTATTGTGCAACGCACCTTCCATGGCTTCTTACCGCACCGCAGCGCGCCTGTCAATTGGGCAGAGCAGAGAAAAATTTGGGGGGGCCCCCGAAAAGATAACTGCCCGAGGGCTGGACAACCCCGCGCGGACTTGGTTCGCAATTTCATACACGCAGCCGAGTTGTTCGCCGAGGTGTGCCAGGAAATTCAACCCCTAATTGGACAGGGGACGGAGGCCAGACAACCGTATATCACACACCAAATAGGGACCGGTGCCTTAGCGCCCCGGACGTGTCTTGTTTCGGTCCGACACCCCTGCATCATTCGCAAACCACCGTGCCGTGCAGCTTGTACAGTACGCGTAGAAGTTCCTCCACTGTCTGCTAGGTGATGGTGGCCCTCGCTGCGTTTCCAACTCCAGCGCTGCCTGCCATCGGCACCTTCCTTCTCGACCCGCGACCTGGTGACGGCGACGCGCCTCTCGAGGATGACGAGATCGCGTCGAACGCGCCATTGCCGCACCCACGGAATCCCCAGATGAACTCTTTACGACAACCACTTACGGTCGCTTTCCGCGTTAAGCATGCCTCTCGGTTTCCGTTGTCTTCGTGAGCCCCCCAACGGGGCATTACATGGCGACGGCAAACTTGTTGAGTATGTCTACTCTTCCTCGTCCCGCAGCTAAACGGGCCATGTTTGTAGTAAACTACTTGGCACCCGATTGTTCTCTGTATCTAACCGTGCGTCTTACCTAGCATTGTCGCCGTCCACGATGTCCACGAAAGCTCTCTCGAGGCATGGACCGATCCGAAGTCTGGAACCAATTGGCTTCGCGATCTCCTTCCCGGGGATATCGATGTGGCGCGCATCCTGACCTATGGCTACGATTTGTCAGCCTCCGCTCTATTCGCAAGCGACGCTTCCGAAACGATACAACGCATGGCCGAGTCCCTTGTACAAGAGTTGAGAGCAAATAGAAAGCTGGCAGGAACCTTGAGGCGCCCGATCATCTTTGTTTGCCATGGTGTCGGTGGGGTTCTGGTCAAGAAGAGTTTGGTGTATTCGTCTACACGCACGGCACCCAAGGTCGACCATTTATGGGACCAGTTCATCTCAACCTTTGCTATCCTATTTTTCGGAACTCCCCATGGAGATGTAGCCAAGTCGAGCTGGCTCGACTTCGAGGCAACCGTGTCATCCCACAAATACCAATACCCCCGGATAGCGATGAACAATATGGGTGGCAATCATTCGAGATGCGCCGCAGATAGGGGGGCTGTTCAGATACCTCGCCTCGTTGATAACGACTTCTCTCCCCTTCTTCGACATTTCAACATCTTTTTCTTCTGGGAGCAGCTCCCTACGCCTCTCGGCAACAACCGTCTGGACTTTCTTGTCGAGCATCGATCAGCCGCCCCAAGGCTTGATAACACGGAAGCCGCCGGCATCCATGCGAACCACGTCGACATGGTCAAGTTCAGGTCGCGCGATTCCTCCGACTATCGCACCGTCCTTGCGGCACTGGATACTTACTGCGAGAAGGCACCCGAGTGAGATGCGTGGCCGCAAGTCGTTTATTGTCTTCGGGATGGGTGGATCCGGTAAGACTGAGCTCTGCTGCAAGTTTGCTGGTGATCACAAAGACCAGTACACCGCTGTTTTCACCATCCGAGCGGCATCCCCAGAGACAATCAAAGATTCATACTGTGACATTGGGAGGCTGGCGGGTTTAGAGCCAACTGAGAGTGCCGGAAAGCACTTTCTATCCCAGCAAGAAGAACCCTGGCTTCTCATCATCGACAACGCCGATGATCCTTCCCTGGACTTCTGCCGGTTATTTCCTCACGGTGCTACGGATGCCGCGCATATCTTGGTCACGACTAGGGTTCGCAATTTCCGCAGCGAGGGAACGCTGGGCCAACTCGAGCTCAAGGGACTCACCGAGACCGATGCTCTTCAGCTCCTGCTCACCAAAGCTGATATCGCTCAACCGTGGGATGTTTCGGTGACAGAGGCGGGCATCCAGATTGCACGAGCCCTCGGCTACCTCGCACTGGCTCTAATCCAAGCCGGGACCTGTGTATATAAAGGTGTTTGCAAACTTGGAGAGTACCTCGAGATCTACTCGTCGTCACGGCAAAGACTACAGAACTCGTCATCATCAACCAGCGACAACGTCAATGACGTTGTGGATGCCGTCTATTCCACCTTCGATGTATCACTGGGCTACATGATGAACCAAGTCACACTTGCAAGCCGGGACGCGGCGGATCTGCTGAAAATCATTGCTTTTTTTCACTTTGAGCGCATACCCCTCGCCATTTTCCGCCGGGCAGCATCCGCCAGGGAGAAAGACCTTACGGCAGCAGCCCACTCATCTCATCTAAGTTTTATAGAGTGCCTGCTGCGGCGGCTAGAGCCCCCGATACCTCTTCCTAGCTTCCTCAAGGGAGAAGAAAGCCAAGGCGGAGGCAGGATCGACAAGCATCGTATTAACTGGGCTGTCGCTGAGCTGCAGTCGTTATCTTTCGTTCGATCCGACGGCAAATACATCTCGTTACACCCTCTGATCCACTCTTGGGCTAAAGACAGCCTCAGCGCCTCCCAGAGACACCTTTGGTCCTCGATTGCCTTGAACACGCTCATGAAGTCTGTGCTGCTCCCCCCTGACAGCAGCACTGAGGCAGACGGCGATTTCCACAGGGATATTTTGCAACACTTGGATACCTGTCTGGCAAACACCGGAAACCCCATTCCGAAAGGAGGGAGCGGGCTTTCAAAGCTGCGGATGCGTATTGCCGCGGTTATCCAGCCAACCCTCCTCGTGATCCTCAGTAGCCAAGTCAGGATTCACGCCAAGTGCGGCTGGGTCTTTGCCGAGCGAGGTCAATTTGAGAAAGCAGCAGAGCATCTTGACACTGTGAGATGCGTGCTCATGAAAATGGTAGGAGTTAACGACGAAAGGACACTGACAGCAACCCTGGGGCTGGCAGGGGTGTACTGGGGTCTCGTCAAGTTAGACGAAACCATTTCCCTCATACGATCGGTTGTCCAAATCCGCTCACGTATCTATGGGCCCAAGGATGAACGTACCTTCCAGGCCATGGGCAAACTCGCGAGCGCTCTGTGGCTTCACGGACACCACAAGGAAGCCCTGGATCTTCAAGAGGCCACCTGGGCACACATGAAAGAATCACTGGGCGATACCCACCCCGAGACACTTGCCACGCTTGATCAGCTTGGCGTCACACTTGGGTCCTGGCGTCGATTCGAGGAAAGCCTTGCAGCTCACCAATTCGTCCTCCAGGCCCGTACAGAAGCCTTGGGCGACGTCCACCCGCAGACGCTCGAGACAAAGTCCAACATGGGAATGGCTCTCCTGGACCTAGGAAATGCCCACGAGGCCAAGGAAATATTAACTGAAGTGTTTGGCCAGCGGCAGAGACAGCTTGGCAAGGAGCACCCGTGGACACTGTGGGCGCTTTGCTACCTGGCCAAGATCGACATTGAGCTAGGCCTGCTGGACGAGGCTGAGGAAATGCTGAAATGGGGCATTGGGGCAGCGCTGCGAAGTCTTAGTGAGGACCACCTAGGGGTGCTGATGGCGCGTGGGGTCCTCGCGCAAATTTACGCCAGGACGAATCGACTCGACATGGCGGAGAAACTAACCAAGGAAACCTTGGCCCGGGCGGGACCCGCTCGCGGCTTTGCCCACCCGGACTGTGTTTACGGGCTGTGGAAATTGGCGCGGCTCTATATTCTCAAAGGCTCACGGGAAAAGGCCATTGAGACCTGCAGGGAAGGACTGGAACGGGCGGATATGCGCATCACGCGAAATCACCCTATTGCCAGAGATATAGAAAGCTTGTTGGAAAGGCTGGAGGACGCCTCCAAACCGCTGCGGTTGGAGGACTTGGAGATTGACAACACGAAGTCGGGGCTTCGGTTGAGAAACATGTTGGACCGGCAGCCCCCCCTCCTCGGCAGCGGCAATGGGAGGAATGCACTCATGGCCAGTCGGCAACCTGGAAGTACAGAGCGGCTCGCAGAACCGGCGCGAACCGCGACGTGGTGACGATGAACGTGGTGATGATGAATAAGCCTATACAGGTGACGCCTCGGTGTTCTTGACTTTGGATTGTTGCTCAATACACGCGGTTTCGTATCGAATCACTTCGCAGAATTCGAGTCGGGTAGATGCGAGAGACGGAGACGATTTTGCTTAGACATTGTGACCGAGTCGTTGAAGTTGGAGGCGCCTAATGTCCTATGAACTCTGGCAATCGTCTTCGGTGCCTTCACTGTGGCTTGCTTTCTAGTTTCGGTCTCCATGGGATGAAGAATTAGAGTTTGCGTGCGAGAGAAAGCCGAGAGAATACATCGCAGTCATCACGCTCCTCGCACCTTCCAGCTACAGCCCGAGACTCCCAATTGACACTCCAAGAAAAGCTCTTCCCTCCGTCAACCAAATTCCATCGCATTTTTCACACAGCCAAGCTCCCCCCTCTGCGAATAATTACTACGGACAGTTTGCAAACCCACAAACCCCCACCTCCCTCTGCGTGCCGGGCGGAGTCCACTGATCGATAATCAAATCGGCAGCCTGTGTGTGTTAAACCGTCAGCTCAGGTCCAAAACATGAACTAAATAACCCTGACAAGATAAGGTAAAGAAATAACACACCTTTTCTGCCACCGCATATACCACCGAACTTAAATGTGAGCTCGGCAAAACCGGAAACACGCTCGCATCCACGACCCTCAACCCTGCGGCCCCGTGCACTCGCAACTTTGTATCAACCACGCCGCCTTTTGCGAGCGGTAGCATGGCAGCCGTACAGCATGGGTGCATGTACGATTGTGTGATCCCTTTACGTAGATATTGTAATAACTCCTCGTCGGACTGGACGGTTTCGCCCGGTTGCGTCTCCACGGCGTGAAGGGCTTGCATTGCCGGAGCCTGGAACATGCGGCGGAGGTATTTGAGGTGAGCGAGATGGAGAGTCAAATCGATGGGGTTGGAGGCGGAACGGTAATCTACAATAGGCTGGGCGAGGGGGTTAGTGAGGTCGAGGCGGACGGTTCCTCGGCTTAGGGGGTGGAGGGTGGCGAGGCCCGAGGTGTTGCCGGTGGAGAAGGCGGCTTCGAGGCTGGGCGCTTGGGTCAATAGAGTGGCAATGGCGGCGAGTTGGGATCGGTAGCCGGAGAGGAGGGTGGGGTCGGAGTTGTATTCGGGGGGGAGATGGAAAAGAGAGGAGGAGGAGGACGAGGACGAGGACGAGGTTGAGTTGGCGTTGGCGAGATCACGGATCTGGGCAATGATGGAGGCGGCGTTGGTTGTTAGGTTGGCTAGGGGTACCCATATGGCGCTGTTGGACATGGCGGTTGTGTAAGGGCCTTGTGCGGGGACTTGGTTGAAGAGGCGAGTGGCTTCGGCCGCGAAGGTTATATTCAGCATGTCGGCAGCCATGGTGCCGTTCCACTTGGGCGGCGAAGTGTCTGGAACGTCAGTTGATCGGTTTCAGAGTAAAGAAGACAGAGAGGTACTTACATCTCCAACCAACCTGCACACCTGCGTGATCTTGCAGGTTTGCCCCAACGCCGGGAAGATTGAGCACAACGGGGATACCTGCACTCTTGAGGAAAGAGGCCGGTCCAATACCACTTCGATGAAGCACCGCAGGGGTGCCAAAAGTTCCAGCCGCCAGGATCACCTCGCCTTTGACCGTGATGTTGGTCAGCTTTCCAGTGTCCAGCGATTTGATCTCGACAAGGGGCGGCGGTCCAGATTTCGGATCGCCGCCTCGGGGATACACCACCCGGACGACCTGGTGTTTGACCAACAGGTCATAGTTGAAGCGGGAGTTTGTGCTGAGGGGGACCGAGTAATGGGCGATTCCAGCGTGCGACCGCTTTCCCGTGTAAGGGTTCTGAGAGACGGGGATCCAGCAGAGTCCATCCTTGGTTCCCCCGTGACAGTCCTTTGTCGGCGGCTTGTTGCTTCCCAGCAGCTCGATCCAAGATTGTCGAACCGAGGCCGTGTCTGCCCATTGAAAAGGCGGAAGGCTCGAATAGACGGGTCCTTGGTACCCAAACGCCTCCATGTCCCAGGTGAAACCATATTTGGCCGCAACCTCAGCGGAAGGCGGGAAAAATGTAACGCTCTTTTTAAAGTAGGGGTATACCGAGTTCCAGGTCCAGCGGGTGCTTCGGTTGGCTTCTTCTTCCTCCTGCTGTAGTTGATCCCACGCGGTATCGAAATCGAAACGAGAAGGTCGGTCAAAGAATTGGCCATTGACAGCGCTACTGCCTCCCACGAGTTTCCCCGTGACGATATAGGCAGTCCTGTTATCTAGAGCTGGGCTAGGGAGCGAATTATACTCAAAGGTACTCCCGTAACCTCCTTGCTGTTTGGGGTCCGTACGGGGTGGGTCAAACACGCCGGAAGTGGTTTCGACTGCGCCATACTCGATAACCAAGATGTTTTCTCAAAAGTCAATTAGCATTCATGTACGGACTACAAGCACCTGGCTGTCATTGGTGTCAAGTAGAATACTTACTGTCGCTGAGAGGCTCGCTGATGCGATCTGCAACAGTCAGACCAGCGGTACCACCGCCAATGACGACAAAATCATAGGATTCCCGCAGTTGCGTGACTTGTCTCTTGGTGTGAGCCCGGGGGGCAGCAGCGCCGACAAGTCCAAAGGCATTGAGAAGGAGGAGGATGATCGGTGAGAATACCCGTTTCATTGTCGAAATTGAGGCCGATCTGATACTCACTTAGGTATCCGGTTCTGACTTGAGTTTCCTGCCACCGCACGAGTCCCAAATTCACAAGCGGAAGGTGCAAACGCGCAACATCGTAGTGTTTAAGACCCGGGTAAATCGGCCAGAGGTCGAGGTCCAGACGGCCCACCAAGGCACACCCCGCTCCCCCCCCCTGTATAATACGACAGTCTAGATGCAGCAGCGGGTATACCGGTAATGTCGAGAAAGCCGGCAGCATAAATCAGGCCAAATGACGCGTTCTGGGCTAAACTTGGCAGGAACATTGCATTGGCCATGTTGTACAATACCTGTGGCACCCAATCGGTATCCGTGGTCACCTGCATGCTGACAGCGGTAGGTACATGTGTAGTATATTATGGTAGGATTCCAGAAGAATTGTAAGCTACCTACGAATTTCAGGATTCCTGCTCAGTCCGAGCTGCTCGGCACATCTTCTATATAGGAAATACCACAAGTGCAGTCCCCTCACTACTAAGCCGAGTAAAGTTCTTCCTCCTTTTCGACCGGCGCGTCGATATGCATATTAAATTCCTTGGAGGGGTCGAACAGAAATAAAGCCCCTACCTCATGATCAGCACGGTGACTTCACAAAAAAAAAACAGCCAAGACTTACCGATAGCTGCCGCTCCAACAAAACATGCCGCGGCGATCCACACATGATGAAATGCTGTAAGAAAGGTATCCGCCAAAGCATCAACTCCAGCGCTGATGATCTCGGGGGTTACACCAGGAATGGCCATCAAGGCCGCCGTATTACGTCCGGTTAGCGCCCCGATGAAGGGTCCCAGGTTCTGCGGCGCCAACCCCTTGGGGAGAACAGCATCGGCAATATTGTGTCCGAGATGGCCCATCGCGTTGTTGAACAGGGCGTTGTATATGGCCAGACCAATAGTGCCGCCAAGGGAACGCACGCTGATAATCAAACCGCTGGCCACACTGATGAGCTCGGGCGGGGTTGAGAGTTGGGCTACCGTGATCAGTGTCGTCAAGGTCATGCCGAGGGCAGTTCCCAGCAAAACAGGGAAGAACCAGACCTGAGCGTCACCGGTCCGGGTAGTTTTCGCCATGCAAACGAAGAAGACGGTGAAGATGATAAACGCCGCCACCGTGATGAACCGCACCCGCCGAGCCTCCGCACAGTACCATCCCGTCAGGCCAGCCGCGGCAGCCGACATGTACATCATGATGCTGTACCTGACCCCAACCAGCAGCAAGTCTGTTTCGTAAAACACACTGACCTGAAACGCAAAGTACGTGTTCGCCGCAAAGAAGGCCACGCCCTCGGCAAAAACACACAGCGTCGCCACGGCAAAGTTTCGATTCCTCATAAACAGCCCATGATGGAACATCCCATCCTTCTTCACCCACGTCTCATAAACCACCAACGCCAAAGCGAAGGCCATCCCCACCCCAAATGTCGCCGAAACGTGCGGGTCCGACCACTCGAACGGATTCTTCGAATACGATAGCCCCACCGAGAACAACACTAACCCGGACGCCAGCAACTCATAGCCCCACCAGTCCAGCCTCTCCAGCCTTTGTCTGACCGACAACCCCTTCTCTTGCACCTGCAACGGTAACGGGGGCGGGTTATACACCACGGCCGTCATCCACGCTGCTAGCAAAAACACCGTCATGGTCATGTAGAAATAAGCCCTGAACCCATCCCTGGTAGGGTCTCCCGACCGATTCACCGCCGCGCCAACATACAAGCCAACGATGCCGCCGAGTGCATTGGAAAGCATATCCGCTGCCTGGCCCCAGGCGCGCCACCGCCTCGGGAGGACCTCGGAAGTAACGACATGCAACAAGGGCTGTGTCCCGAACGCCACACCAATTAAACAGAACCCGGAGATCACCATGGCGATATTCTCTGCCTGCGCTACAACAAGACATCCTGCCGCGCCGAAGAGGGTTAAGCCGACGAGGAATGGTTTACGACCAAAATGATCGGCGGCCTGAGCGACCGGGGGGCCGAGGACCACGGTGAAAATGGTAATGGGGGAAGAGAGCCAGACAGTGGAGGTCGGAGAGGAAAAGTGGGCGGTAATGATTTGGCCTTGCTGTTTATTCACCTGGGAGTCAGTATCGATGGAATGGATGGATTGATGGATGGTTGGTTGGATGGATGTGCAA
>Ga0247760_1002559_pt1 | contig 13463 bp, 2 predicted proteins | sample UWRJL171409R4_FD_179936 | JGI IMG/M metagenome (GOLD analysis project Ga0247760, IMG submission 179936) | Plant litter microbial communities from Arlington Agricultural Research Station in Wisconsin, United States - UWRJ-L171-409R-4 | ecosystem: Environmental > Terrestrial > Plant litter >...
GGTACCCATTCTCCTCGCCCGCCTCCTAACGTAGAAAAAAAAACAGTTTGATCTCTCGGTAAGTGTGCAGATAGGCCCTGACGCTCTCGACGCGGCGATAGACTTTTGGCCCTCCCGCCTCACCCGAGCCATGGCCGACAGCGTAGCCGAGTCGTTCCGCGTCGCCGTCCTCTCCCTCCTGCATGACGAACCCGCCACCACCCGCCTCTCCACCCTGGATGTCGTCCCTCCCTCCGACATCGCCCGGCTCAAGTCGTGGAACAGCGCGATCCCGCGGCCGGTCGCGGCCCGCATCCACGACGAGGTCTACCGCCAGAGCCTCCTCCGCCCCGACGCGCCCGCCATCGACGGCTGGGACGGCGTCCTCACCTATCGCCAGCTCGACGACCTTGCCACCAGGCTCGCCTCCCACCTCCGAGCCCTGCATGTCGGCCGCGATGTCAAAGTCCCCATGGTCTTCGAGAAGTCCAAGTGGGCCATCGTCGCGCAGCTCGCCATCCTTAAGGCGGGCGGCTGCGTCGTCCCTCTCGGCGTCAATCAGCCCTGTTCCCGGACGGACATGATCCTGCGGGATATCGAGGCGTTCGTCCTCCTGGCCGACGCCAAGAACGCCGCCCGCTTCTCCGGAGCCCTCCCGCACGTTGTGGCCATCTCCCAAGACTTCATGGACCAGCTTTCTCCCCCACCTTCGCCGCCGGGAGACGAAACACCCCGCGGAGGAGAAGCAGAAGCGACTCCCGACTCGGCGGCCTTCATTATCTACACTTCGGGCAGCACCGGCGTGCCCAAGGGCGTTGTCCTCCCCCACAGCAGTCTTTGCACGAGCCTACACTTCCTTGCGCGGCGCTTCCGCGTCGATCCTTCGATTAGAATGGTCCAGTTCTCGGCCTACACATCCAACATCTCTATCCAGGACATCTACACAACCCTCCAATCGGGCGGCTGCCTCGTCGTGGTCTCCGAGGACGACCGCGTCGCCGACCTGGCCGGCGCCATGCGCCGCCACGCCGTGACCTGCGCGGGCCTGACTTCCACCGTGGCGGGCCTCCTGCGCCCCGCCGACGTGCTCCCCTCCCTGCGGACCCTGATCCTCCTCGGCGAGGCTGTCAAGTCCGCTGTCGCGGCAGAGTGGCTCCCCCACGTAACCGTGTTCAACGCCTACGGGTCCTCCGAGTGCTCCATCCAAGCGAGCGTCAACGAGCTTACCAGGGGCGGCGACGCCCTCAACATCGGCTTCCCGCTCGCCGGCGCGCTATGGGTCGTCGACGCCGGCGACTGGAACCGCCTCATCCCCGTCGGGGCTCCGGGCGAGCTGCTCATCGAGGGCCCCCTCCTGGCGCGGGACTACCTCAACGACGCGGCCAAGACCGACGCCGTCTTCGTGCACGACCCAGCTTGGATGTCCAAGCACGGATTCGGGGGCGCCGAGAAACGAAGGCTCTACCGTACCGGCGACCTGGTCCGCCAGAACCCCGACGACGGCTCCATCACGTACCTCGGCCGGTGCGACACGCAGATCAAGGTCCGCGGCCAGCGTGTCGAGGTGGGCGAGATCGAGCACCACCTCGCCCAGCACGACGACGTCCTCGACGCCGCCGTCGTCTTCCCCCGCCGCGGGCCGTGCGGGGGCCGCCTCGTCGGGCTCGTCACGCTGCGCGGCTTCCTCACGCCGGGGTGGGACAAGTCGGACGTGGTGGCCGTGTCGACCGACGGGCTGCCTACGGCCATGGCCCGCGCCCGTAAGCTGTCCGGGTACCTGTTCTCCCGCATCCCGGAGCACATGATACCTAGGGTCTGGATCCCGCTGGCGAGCATGATGCCGCAGGACGACTCGGGCAAGCTGGACCGCAAGCGCCTGGGCATCTGGACCGAGGAGATGCCGACCGACCTTTACGAGGCCCTGAGCTCATCACCGTCCCCGTCCCCGTCCTCCTCCTCCGATCCCTCCGGCGGGCAACCGGAAGCGGAGACGGAGTCCGAGAGGCAGATGCGGGAGATATGGGCCAGGGTCCTAAAGGTCCCCGTCCCCCAGATCCCGCTACGAGACAGCTCCTTCATGGCCTGCGGCGGTGACTCCATCGCCGCCATGCAGGTCGTCTCCCAGTGTCGAGTCCAAGGCATCGCCGTCGGTGTGCGCGACGTCCTCCAGAGCAAGTCGATCGCGCAGCTCGTGTCGCTCGGGACGACAGATGCCGGACCGGCTCGGGAAGCGCTTTCTCCCGTGACAGTGCCCTCGGGGCTCACACCCGAAAAGGCGCGAGTCCTCAGCGAGGCTCTGCCCAAGCTGGGCCTCCATGTCGACGACGTGCAAGACGTGTACCCCTGCTCGCCCATACAGCAAGGCATCCTCGTCAGCCAGGCCAAGTGCCCCTCGGCGTACCTCATCCAGCAGTGCTTCGAGGTCCGACCGCTCGGCCCATCAGCGTCCCCGCCGAGCGCCAAGGGCATCGCCGAGGCGTGGCAGACCCTCGTAGACCGCCACTCCATCCTCAGGACCGTCTTCATCCCGGCCGTGTCCGACACGGAACACGGTCTCTACGACCAGCTGGTCCTCAAAAGATGCCACAACCACCACCAGGGTAAGATACACCAGCTGCAGTGCGGAGACGACGAGATCGAATCGAGACTGGCCATCAAGACGGAGATATCCGTAGGCGGAACCGCCGAGCCCGACCACGAACTCACCGTCTACTCCACCCCGTCCGGCCGCGTCTACGCCCAGCTCGTCATCAGCCACGCGCTCGTCGACGGGTCCTCGCTCGGCCTCCTGCAGAGCGAGCTGATTCAAGCCTACGACGGCACCCTCACCTCCAAGGGCCCCGCGCCATCGTACGGCGCCTACGTATCGTACCTGCAGCAGACCCCGGCGTCCGACTCGGTCCGGTACTGGAGCGGCAAGCTCGCCGGCGCCGAGCCGTGCCACCTCCCTCCCCTGACCGACAGCGGCTTCCGGCACGAAGCCCCATCAGACCCCAAACATCGTCGGCCGCTGCAGATCGCGACCCGAGACCTTGACACGGCGGTCGTCCTCAACATCCAGGCGCTGGCCAAGACACACGGCATAACGGCCGCAACAGTATTCCAGCTGGCTTGGGCCCTCGTGTTGGCGCAGTACACGGGCTCCCAGGACGTCTCCTTCGGCTACCCCACCAGCGGACGGGACGCGCCCATCGACGGCGTCGACGACCTCGTCGGCCCGCTCATCAACATCGTGGTGGCCCGCACGCAGCTCGACTCGGAGCTGCTGCTGGGCCAGAGCACGAAGCAGGCCCTGCAGCGCGTCCAGGCAGATTTCCTCGACGGGCTCGGCCACCAGCGCGCCGCCCTGGCGGATGTCTTGCACGCTCTGCGGCTCGAAGGACAGAGCCTCTTCAACACCACCCTCTCGTACCGCCATGCGCCGCCGGAGACCGCAGACGGGGCCAGCATCGCGCTGGACCTGGTAACGGCGGAGGACCCGAATGAATACGACGCCAACGTCCACGTGCTTGCGTCTGGGGACAAGATCCAAGTGATGCTTCGGTGCTCACCTCTGTTCATGTCCGCCGACGGCGCGTCTCGGGCCCTGGGCAGCCTTCTGAATGCGGTGCGGTCGGTCTTGGACAGCCTGGATGCGCCGCTTGGCAGCATCCGCGTGGCGGCTGAAGACGACGTCGCAAGGATGTGCAAGTGGAACGCCACCCCCGACCCCGAACAAACCGGGCAGCTGGATTGCATCCACCATCTCGTCCATGCCCAGCGACTGTCTCGGCCAGATGCTACAGCCATCTGCGCATGGGACGGCGACATGACGTACCAGGAGCTGGAAGATGCGGCCGACCGGCTCGCCCGTCATCTATCCGAGGACTTGGGCGTGGGCCCAGAGGTGATGGTGGCCCTTTGCATCGACAAGTCCCGTTGGGCCGTCGTGGCTCAGTTAGCCGGTAAACACTCTCCTCTGAATACCCACGTGCTCTCATTTCAACCCCTTGACTGACACGGAAAATAGTTCTCAGAGCCGGCGGCGCAGTGGTATCCGTGAACCCAAGGCATCCCACACAACGGCTCCAGGTAGTCCTGGCCGATACCCGGGCCACGGTGATGCTGACGACCCGCAGCCACGCCAGCCGCTTCAGCGAGGTCGTCCCCAACGTTATCCCGGTCGACGAGGAGCAGCTCTCTCGGCTGCCGAGCGCTCCGCCAAGCTGGACGCCGAGCCAGACGGTCAAGGCGGAAAACGTGGCGTTTGTCATCTACACCTCTGGCAGCACCGGGACGCCCAAGGGCGTGATGCTGACGCACTCGTCGCTCTGCGCCAGCTTCCGCGCGCACGGGAGCGTCTATCCCATGGACCGCAGTACGCGGGCTCTCCAGTTCGCGGCCTACACGTTCGACGCCAGCATCAGCGACATCTGGGGCAGCCTCTCGCGCGGCGGCTGCGTGTGCGTCATCTCCGAGGACGAGCGCATGAACGGCCTCCAGGGGGTCATGGACAAGTACGGCGCCAACCTCGCCCAGCTCACCCCCACCGTCGCCGGACTGCTGGACGCACCGGCTCTGAGCACCCTCGAGACGCTCGTCCTCGGCGGGGAGGCCGTCAAGACCGACGTGATCGAGGGCTTCTTGCGCGACGGCAGGGTCCGCGTCTTCAACGGTTACGGTCCCTCGGAGTGCTCGGTATACACCAGCTGCCATGGTCCCCTGACATGTTCCAGCAGGCCGTCCAACATCGGAAAGGTCTTGGTGGGCGGCGTGTGGGTGGTCAACGACGCGTTCGGGGCCGTCTCCCCCGTCGGTGGCGTCGGCGAGCTGTGGATCGAAGGTCCTTTGCTGGGCCGCGGGTACCTCGGCGACCAAGCCAAGACGGACGCCGCGTTCGTGACCGGCCCTGCTTGGGCCGCGAGGCACCCCGAGCTCCATGGTCGCCGATTCTACCGCACCGGCGACTTGGTGAGACACAACGCTGCCGGGGAAGTCATCTACATCGGCCGCAAAGACACCCAAGTCAAGATCCGAGGCCAGCGAGTCGAGATGGGCGAGATCGAGCACAGGGCCAAGAAGGCCCTCCCGCCCATCTTCAAGACGGTCGCCGTCAACCTCATCTTCCCAGCCGGCAAGACGGCCAACCCGATCCTGGCCTTGTCCGTCGAGGTGCAGCGCGAGGTAACCCTGATCGAGCCCGTCTCCGCGGACGTGTCAAGCGAGGAGGGACAGCTGGCGGCCATGTCTGACGAGCTCAGGGGCGTCTTCGAGCAGCTGCACGGCTCCCTGACCGAGGTGCTCCCGTCGTACATGGTCCCGCGCTTGTTCGTTCCCTTCTCCCGACTCCCGTCCACGTCCTCCGGCAAGCTGGACCGGCGTGCGCTGGGCAGGCTCCTGGAAGGCTTGACCGAGCAGGGCCTCGCCGAGTACAACCTTTCTGGCTCCGCCGGCGGCCACATCGCCCCGCCCACCACGGCCGCCGAGAGGGACCTGCAACGGCTGTGGGCCGACCTCCTCGGTGTCGAGCCTGACCGGGTCGGGACCCAAGATCACTTCCTCCACTCGGGCGGCGATTCGTTCACGGCGATGCGGCTTGTGTCCAAGGCCGATGCCGCCGGGCTGCCGCTGTCCGTGGCCGACGTTTTTCGCTACCCGAGGTTGGCCGACATGGCCGCCGTCATCGACCAGAAGCGGAACGCCCTGCTCGAGCGAGATGCCCAAGCCAATGATCTTCCGCCGTTTGCTCTTTGGCAGCACGTTCAACCTTGCACAACGGAGGGGACAGCTCCGCTCGAGGAGCAACTGCGGTTTCTGGCTGCGCAGTGCGGGGGGATATCCGTCCATGACGTGGAGGATGTGTACCCTTGCACCCCTCTCCAAGAGGGCCTGATGGCCGTCACGGCACAGCAGCCCCGGGCGTACGTGAACAGGGGGCTGTACCGGCTGCCCCCGTCCCTGGACATTGCACGGTTTACGCAAGCTTGGGCCGTGGTCGCCCAGAAGGCTCCGCTGCTGAGAACCAGAATCGTGGTGGGGAGGCTCGGCGGTGCTCTCCAGGTCGTGGTACGAGGGGATATGCCCTGGGTCTTGGGCGAAGACCTGGACCGGTACCTGGCCGAGGATGATCAGAAACCGATCGAGTACGGATCGCCGCTCGTCCGTCTCGCCATCCTCGGACCCTCTGGATGCCAGCAGTACTTTGCCTTCACGGCGCACCACAGCGTCTACGACGGCTGGAGCTGGGCGAGGCTGTTGGATGCTGTCGCGGCACTGTACCACGAGGCAGACAAGGTGGTGCCCTCTCCTCCGTTCACCCGGTTTATACAGTACCTGAGAGATGGTGATGGGGCCGACGCCGAGACGTTTTGGCGCTCCCAACTGGATGGCGAGCTCGGAAGCGCATTCCCGGCTTTTCCACGGCCCTCTTATCAGCCCAGCCCAACTCAGTTCATGACATGCCGCTTTCCAGCTCGGTTGGCGACAGGGAAAATCACCACGGCTGCCCTTCTCCGGGCCGCGTGGGCCTTGGTGATCTCCTCGCACACGGGAGGCGACGTGGTCTTCGGGACCGTTCTGGCCGGGAGGACGGCGCCCGTCCAGGGCATTCTCGACATGCTGGCGCCAACCATAACAACCGTGCCGGTCCGCATTCGCGCCGACAAGACGCGGCCCGTGTCCGAGTACCTTGCCGCTGTCCAGGAGCAGGCCGTCTCCATGATGCCATTTGGTAAGTCCGCGCGACGTCAAATATCTCAGCTGCTGCATGCGTGCGTGCGTGCGTGCGTGCGTGCGTGCGTGGTGGACTAACTAACTTGGACATAGAACACACTGGACTACAAAACATTCGCCGCATCATCGGCACCAAACTGGACCTGGGCCACCTCTTCACCGTCCAGCCTGCCGAGGTGCGCACGGCGCCACCGCTCGGGCTCGAGATGCATATCGCGCCCAACGGGGGAGTCGACGACTACGGTCTCTCGGTCGAGTGCATGACGGGGCTGGATAGCGACCCTTCGTCCGTCGAGGTCAGCGCTCGGTTTGACGAGGCAGTGATCTCAAGGGCGCTCCTGGCTCGTCTGCTCGACAGGTTCCAACACACGCTCAACCAATGCTCGCACTTCCTGAGCAGCGCGGGGCAGAGCAAGGGGGTACTCGTTGGCGACCTCGATATGATCAGCCCCAAGGAGGCAAGTGAGCTCGCGCTGTGGAACAGCCAGATGCCGCCGCAGAAGCAGGCCTTGGTCCACGAACTTGTCAGGCAAGCAGGGCTCGTCCGCCCCGAAGCACCAGCCATCTGCTCCTGGGACGGCCATCTCTCCCACGCCGAGCTGGATGTCCTCGTGCAGAGATTGGCGCACCGCCTGGCCGGGCTCGGCGTGGGTCCCGAGGATGCCGTGCCGGTGTGCTTCGACAAGTCCAAGTGGGTCATCGTGTCCATACTTGCGGTCCTGCGTGCCGGGGGGGTCGTCGTCCCCATCTCTGCAGAGCCGTTCCAGCGCGCGCAGGCCATCCTCGACGACACGCAGGCGCAGGTCGTGCTGACGACATGCTCGTATGCGCCTCGGTTCTCCAAGATAGCCCACGTCGTCGTGGTCGACCATGACCTCTTCGCCTCCTTGCCCGTCCCCACGCATGAGCTCGCGGTTCTCGCCAAGCCGAGCAATGCCGCCTTCATCATATACACCTCTGGCTCCACGGGCACGCCAAAGGGTGTCGTCCTCGAGCACGCGAGCATGTCGACAAGCATGCAAGCCCACGGTGCGAGGTTTGGCATGGGCCCGGACACGCGCGCCTTCCAGTTCGCCAGCTTCACCTTTGACATATCGCTGCACGACATGATCACGACGCTCCAGTTCGGCGGCTGCGTGTGCATGCCGTCCGAGGAGGAGCGGATGGCCGATGCCGCGGGGGCGATGAGGCGGATGCGCGTCAACTACACTTTCCTGCCCCCCCGGGTCCTCCCTACTCTCGATCCATCCGCCATCCCGGGACTAAAGACCCTGGTCGTCGGCGGAGAAGCCACCCAGGCCGAGCACATGGCACCCTGGCTGGGTCGGATGCGCGTCTACAACGCGTACGGCCCCGCGGAATGCTGCATCGTCTCTACCTGTACCGAGCTTGTCGACCTGGCCCAGATGACCAAAATCGGCCATGCCCTGGCCGCGGGCCTATGGGTTGTCGATGAAACAGACCCTGGTCGTCTTCTCCCAGTTGGTTCCGTCGGAGAACTGCTCATCGAAGGACCGCTCCTTGCCAGGGGCTACCTCAACGACCCCGACAAGTCCTCGGCCGCCTTCATCGCCAACCCCGCATGGCTCCAGCGCAGCGAGTTCGCCAATCTAGCCAGCAGCGGTTCCAGCAGCAGCAGCAGCAGCAGCAGCAGCGAGCGCAGGCTCTACCGAACCGGGGATCTCGTGAGGCAGAACGACGACGGGTCCCTCGCATACGTTGGGAGGAGAGACAGCCAGGTCAAGATCCGTGGTCAGAGGGTCGAGATCGGAGAGATCGAGCACCACCTGAAGCGCCACGAATCCGTGTGTGACGCGGCGGTCCTCTACCCCACCCGGGGTCCTGCTCGCTCCCGGCTCGTCGCCCTGCTATCTCTCACCGCGTTGCTGGGGCCAGTCGCACCCAAAGTGCAGCCCACGGCGCCGGAACAAGCGAGCACCGCCAATGCTCTGGTTCGGCATCTGCGGGAGCAGCTCTTTGACAGTCTGCCGTCGTACATGGTCCCCAGCGCGTGGATATCCCTGCGGTTCTTGCCACAGAACAGCTCCAACAAGATCGATCGCCGGAAGCTCACACAGTGGCTAGAGGGTTTGGACGAGGACGAGCTGGATCGCATCACCCAGAGACAAGAGGACGACATGGCGACATCCCCCCAAGATGACTTGCAAGAGAAGCTTCAGATGATGATCGTCGACATCCTCAGGATACCGGCCGAGAAGGTAGCCATGAACCGCTCGTTCCTGAGCCTGGGCGGAGATTCCATCAGCGCGATGCAGGTGGTCTCGCACGCGCGCCTTCGACACGGCATCTCCATGACTGTTCGGGATGTCCTCCAGAGCTCTTCCATCGCTCAGCTCGCCGGCAAGGCCACTGCTGGGGCCGAAAGACTCATTTCGCCCGTCGAGGTTGCCAAGACGACATCTTCTCCCCTGGCTACGCTGCTCAAACAGCTCCAAGAGACCGAGGCGAGCAACCTGAAAGAAGACGTCGGCGGCGTGGACATGACTTTTTCTGAAATGTCTCGCTTGCGGGCCGAGATCATGACCCAGGCTTGCATCCAAGACTTTGGTCTGGTCGAGGATGTCTTCCCCTGTTCCCCAATCCAGCAGGGTATCATCATTAGCCAGATCAAGGGACACGCTACCTACGCCGTGTGGCAGGTCTGCCAGATACTGCCCTCCGAGGGGACAGGTCGGGTTGACTTGGACAGGCTGTCGTGGTCTTGGGAGTCGGTTGTCAGACGTCATCCGATGCTGAGAACAGTTTTCGTGCAGTCGTCCACGGCTCGGCGGCAACGTTTCTATCAGGTTGTCCTGAGCAACTGGCAGCCTTCAGTCCGCATCGTTCGGCCGGATGGCGTTGTTGATGTCGCTATGCATCTCGCACAGGAGAAGCCGGCTGTGTACGAGCCCGGCGAGCCGCCCCATTCCTTGTCTCTCTGCGCGACGCAGTCGGGCAGCAGCGTGTACGCGAAGCTTGAGATCAGCCACGCTCTCGTAGACGCTTCTTCCCTCGGCCTGGTGCTTCGAGACGTCGTCCTTGCGTACGAAGGTGCTCTGCCGGACGTGGCGGCTCCTTCGTATAGCACCTACGTCGATTTCCTGCAGCGAACCCCCGAGGACGAGTCCCTGGCGTTCTGGAAACACCGGCTGGCCGACGCCCAGCCTTGCTACCTGCCACCATCGACCACGCCGGAAACGAAGACGCGACGCCTGCAGTCGGTGTCCACGCGCATCGAGAGCGCCGTCTCCCTGCACGCCTTCCGCGACGCCCACGGGGTAACCCTTGCGAACCTGATGCAGCTGGCATGGGCCGTTGTGCTGTCTCGGTACACGGGGTCTGCCGACAGCATCTTTGGCTACCTCACGAATGGCAGGGACGTCGCCGTCCCGGGGGCCGATGAGATCGTCGGTCCCATGATAAACATGATGGTCGCGAGGGTCCAGCTCGAACAAATGCCGCCAACCGTCGCCCAGGCGGCGCGGCGCGTGCAGGACGACTTCTTCGAGGCGTTTCCCAACCAAAGAACGTCGCTCGGCAGCATCCACCACGCCCTTCGGCTCCCTTCTGGCCAGAGCCTCTTCAATACCACCGTGTCCTACTTCCGCCGGTCCCCGCAAGAGGCGCCGACTTCCTCCGCCTTGACGGTCCGGGCGGTCGCCGGAGAAGACCCTACCGAGTACGATGCGAATCTACGTATCCTGGCCAGCGATGACAGGATCGAGCTGTCGGTGCAGTATTCGACCCACTTCATGGACAGAGAGACAGCCCGGCTGGTCCTGGAGAGCTTCAAGCAGACCCTCCTCTCCATCTCGGCTAGCCCAAGCGCGCCCCTGAACGAGCTGCCATCCTTAACCGCCTCGGATATCGAGAAGCTGCGGTCGTGGAACTCCGCCGTCCCGCATATAGCCGAGCCCGATTGTGTCCACAACGCCATCCGCCAGCAGTGTCTTTCGCGACCGGACGCGCAGGCGGTCTGCGCGTGGGACGGCACGCTTGGATATGCCGAACTTGCCATGCTGTCGGACCGGCTGGCCGCCCACCTTCAGGTGCTGGGTGTTGGTAAGGAGGTCACGGTCGGCTTCTGCTTCGAGAAGTCCATGTGGGCCATCGTCGCCATGTTGGCCGTTCTCAAGGCTGGGGGAGTGGTCGTGCCCCTGGGTATCCAATTTCCCCAACAACGCCTTGAGCTGATTCTGGAGAACACAAAACCGGCGGTGGTGCTGACAACAGAGAGACACGTGGCCAAGTTTGAGGGGTTAGATATCCCGCACAGGCTCATCGTCAGCGCCGCCTCGATCCAAGTTCTTCCCGACCCCGCCAGCGTTCCCCCAGTGCCAGAGCTGGGGCCCGAGGACGCTGCGGTCATCATATACACCTCGGGATCCACTGGTGTCCCCAAGGGGGTTGTGCTCACGCACGGCAGTCTGAGCGCCAGCCTCGACGTACATGGCGCAAAGGTCGGCCTCGGCATCGGCACCAGGGCGCTCCAGTATTCGGCATATGTGTTCGATCTCAGCCTCCTCGACATCCTGGGCACCCTCCGTTTCGGCGGCTGCGTCTGCGTGATTTCGGAAGACGAGAGAATGGACCTCAGCCGGCTAGCGGCCACGATCGGAGCGATGAAGGTCAACTTTGCTGTCTTGACGCCAACCGTCGCCGGCATTCTCGCCCCGACTAGTGTCCCTTGCCTGGAGACGTTAGTCCTGGCAGGAGAGGCTGTCCAGCCAACCTTGGTGGAGACCTGGTCGACCAGGGTGGTCTTGTTCAACGGGTACGGACCAGCCGAGTGCACGGTGCTGTCCACCATCAGCGGGCCTGTGATGGACAAGGACAGATCCGGCAATGTGGGCAACCCTCTCGCTGTTACCACTTGGGTTGTCGACCAGGAGGATTACAACTCCCTTGTGCCCATCGGGGCAGTCGGCGAGCTCCTGATCGAAGGTCCGCTCCTCGCTCGCGGATATCTCCACGACCCGGAGAAGACGGCAGCTGCGTTCATCACCGACCCGGGATTCGTGGCTGGACTCGGGCTTGCGGCGTCAGAGGGACGAGATCATCCTCGCCGCATGTACCGGACGGGTGACCTCGTGAGACAGAGTCCAGTCGACGGTTCCATCACGTACGTCGGGCGGAGAGACAGCCAGGTCAAAATCAGGGGCCAGAGGCTGGAAGTCGGCGATGTCGAGTACTGGACGAGGCGAGCCTTCCCGCAGGCCCAGATGGTTGCGGCTGATCTCATCGCCCCCGCATCGCGCAACGGTGAGCCGATGCTCGTCGTCGTCCTTGAGCTTCCCGGCAAGACGGGAGAAGGGGACGTCGCAAGCTCGGCCGCGCTCCCGTTCCTCCCCGCTACAGATGCATTACGCTCCGCTTTTTGTGCTCTTCGGGACGCTCTGGTGGATGCGCTGCCGCCCTACATGGTCCCGTCGCTGTACATTCCAGCTGCGCGCATTCCCCTGTCGGCTTCCGGAAAGCTGGACCGGAAACATCTCAGGTCCCTTCTCGGCTGCTTAGACGGCCACCAGCTGTCCCAGTACGCCCCGAATGATGCTCCGGTTCCGTCGCTGCCTCTGGCCGGTACGGAAACGAGGCTGCGGGACCTCTGGGTCTCCGCGCTGGGCGTCACCGGGGATCATGTGGATGTTGGGCCATCGTCTCACTTCTTCCGCCTTGGGGGCGACTCGGTCACTGCAATGCGTCTTGCCGCCCTGGCAGCAGATACGGAGCCCGTAATACGACTCACCGTTGCGGATGTCTTCAAGCACCCGGTATTACGAGACATGGCGTCCGCGGCGGACGCCCATGCCGCCGACGGGTCAAGCGCGAGCTCTGTCGATGCCCCCCCTCCGTTCTCGCTGATGCCCGCAGATTGGAACGCGGAGGATGGTCTCTCACGAATCGCCACGCGCTGCGATGTTGCTGTTGACGCCGTCGAGGACGCCTACCCGTGCACGCCCCTCCAAGAGGGCCTCTTGGCTCTCACTGCCCGGGAGCCGTCAGCCTATGTCGGCCGTTGGGTCTTCAAGATGGACGACACCGTCGACAGCGATCGGCTCCGTGCCGCCTGGGAGAGGGTCTCGGATGCAGCTCCGATCCTCCGCACCAGGGCGCTGGAGGGCGAGGATGGACAAGCCAGTGTCCAAGTCGTCGTCCGTGGGCCCTTGCGGTGGGAGGCCGTCTCGTGCGAGGTTGACCAATTCATCTCGCACGGCGAGACTGAACCCATCGGCTTCGGGACGGAGCTCACCCGGTTCGCTGTTGTGACCGCATCGACTGGCCGCTTCTTCGTATGGACGGCCCATCACAGCGTGTACGACGGATGGACTGCTAGAAAGGTGCTGGAGGCGGTCCGCGCGGCATACACGGAGGAAGAGGTGCCGACCTTTGCGCCCTACACGCGCTTCATCCAGTACCTCCTGCGCTCGAATGCCAGCCGAGATGCCGACGAGTATTGGCGCTCTCAAGTCAAGGGCGCTACTGATGTCGGTTCCGGTTTCCCCATCGTTCCTCCAAACCATCGGCCTGGGCCATCGTCGTCTGCCAGCCTGCACGTCCCTGCAGCCGAGGGAGACAGCACAGTCACCACGGCCACCCTTCTCAGAGCGGCGTGGGCACTCGTGCTGAGCCAAGAAACAGGTAGCAGCAACGTCCACTTTGCCGCGCCCCTCTCGGGTCGCACGGCGCCGGTACCGGGTATCTTGGACATTGCAGCGCCGACGCTCGCCACCGTCCCTGTTTGCATGAGCATCGACCGCAACAGCTCCGTCTCC
>Ga0247760_1002561_pt1 | contig 13461 bp, 18 predicted proteins | sample UWRJL171409R4_FD_179936 | JGI IMG/M metagenome (GOLD analysis project Ga0247760, IMG submission 179936) | Plant litter microbial communities from Arlington Agricultural Research Station in Wisconsin, United States - UWRJ-L171-409R-4 | ecosystem: Environmental > Terrestrial > Plant litter >...
TTATCACGGGGGGGGGGGGGGGAGTGTATTATATGAGTGGTGAGGGGGAGAAGGGGCTGGTGCCGGCGGAGAAGGCGAAGGTGGTCGATACAACGGCGGCGGGGGATACGTTTGTTGGGATGTATGCGCTGGAGGTGGTGGGGAGGGAGAAGGGGGGGAAGTTTGATGTTGAGGGTGCGGTGAGGAAGGCGAATCGTGCCGCGGCGAAGACGGTGGAGAGGAAGGGGGCACAGGACTCTATTCCGTGGAGGGATGAGTTGGTATAGGTGGGTTGGGGTCAGGGGATGTGAACTTATGGCGCGAGATATCATGCTACTCAACTTTGGAAAGAGAATTTAAAATATTAAATAATGATTGTCTCTACCGCACCCCTCAAACCACTCATACAAAAACGCCGGCTTCTTCCCCCCCTAACGGCCTCCCAACCCAAAACATCTAGTCAACCACCTAAGGATTAACATACTGCGGACTCAACCCATCCCATCCATCCGCTTTCGTAGTCTTCAAACTAAGCGCATCAAACCCATTAAAAATCCGCACATTGACTGGGCGAAACGGGAGTTTCTCCTTGGTAGACTTCCTTACATCCTCCGGCAACGCCGCAAACTCCTTGTCCGTCTGCACATTCAAGTCGGTCATGACATGCACGCCACACGTCTTGCAGAACATCTTCTTCCACACCTTGTTCCCAAAGGCATACCCAGCGAGGTTGTCCGCCCCTTCGAGCGCGATCTGTTCTTTTCTGGGGTATATCCAGATGTAGCCACCCTGGTTGATCATGGTGTTAGAGAAACGGGGTTGGGGAGGAGAGGGGAGGTTAGGGAGGGGGATAAGGGGGGAAGGGCGTACCCGCTGGCAGATGCTGCAGTTGCACTCGAGGATCGGGTCGGTGTAAGTCTCATCCAGGAGACACTTGAGTTTGACGGCCGCCTGGACGGCCCCGCAGCGGCAGCTCCCGTGGTATTCCACGCCGCCGCCGCCGTCGGTGCCGTCAGGGCCGGTGGGGATGCTTGGCTCGGGGCCTGAGTAGACAGGGGGGATCCATTGTGGCTCGATCTTGGCGCCGTCGTGGCTGTTAGGTGGGTTAATCAACTGCAAACGGGTTGAAGGATTGTCAAGGCGACCGGGGGGAGGGCTTACACTGGGGTGGCTAAGCTCCAGATGTCTATTTCCTGCAGAGCGCGTGCCTGGATTCTATGTAAGCATTCTCGTCCTGTCTGTCCTCTAAGGCAGTTTCGGGACATACGTTGACAGCTGTACCAGGGCGGTATGAGGGGTTGGTGGCGAAGACTGATGTGCCACATCGGCTACAGAACTACAAGAGTCAACCACTGTAACCTTCAACGATGCCATGTTTTGGACGTGTAATATACCCTATGAGTGGACTTGTGCGGGCCACAGATGAACTCGGTAAGGAGCCCCTCGTCCTTGACGGTTGTGACGGAGCCTTCAGGGAGAAACAACCACAGGTACGCTTTCTTAGAGCAGCTACTGCAATTACAGCCAATGGCAGTCTTGATCTCGTGGGTTTTGACTTCAAAGATAAAGGCACCGCAATGGCAGTTGCCTCGATATGTTTTCAGGGGCTCGGTTGCCGACATGGTTGCTTGCTAGAGAGGGTTGCGAATGACTTGGGAATATCTCCAGAGCAATTCAGGGGCTTGGGCCGACCGGCTCAACAATATTAATCTGATGATATTTGTAGTCCTACGTACACGCTGGTTGACACTCGGGATATTCAACGTGATTTGCGGCTTCTGTTTGTTGGGGAAAAGGGGCTGAGTAATGAAGCCTGCGTGTCTGTCAGCTTGAGGTTGTTCGGAGCAACCGAAGGCCGAACAATTCCCGGAAGCACAATCGACAAGAATGCATATTGTCTCAGCAACCTCCGTGTAAATACGGTGTGTCCTTTTACCTGATGCCCCGATGCGCTTTCCATGGCCCGACGTTCCTAGATCGACCATGCAGGCCCGTCCAGGCCCGCGCGCCGCGTCACAGCTCGTCGCGTCGTCAGCTGACTTTGACACTGGAAGAATTGGTCTGACCGGACCAAAGGCTGGCGACGGATTTTTCTTGAAGGGCCGAGTTCAGGGGCGAGTCGACATCATGTGCGCGTCATTAGGCCGGTGTGGGGTCGGCTACCGCTTCCTAGAGGTGGCTTTCCATTGGGCTGTGTTTCCCCGCGACGTCGCTATTGCGAGTCGTGCTGAGCTGAAAGCCGCTTCACCTACATGTCGTAGGTTAGCCATCGCAGGCTAGGTAGAGTGTAGGTAGGCGGATTTCCGAGCCGCAGGCAAATCGGGTAAGGGAGGACGCCCAGCCAACGCGAAAGTTATCGGGTGAGGAAGCACGGGGGTTTGTGGATCCAGCTCGGGATCGGTGAAGACCGGAAGGGCGAGACCTACCGCTCCGATGGGCGGAATTCAGGAGTCCGTCGGATCGGAGGCAGTCACCTGAGCGTGAAGATCCTCTCTGCATGGGTCTACGGTCAAGGACACAGCTCTCACCGACAGTCCCGCCCACCTGACCATAGGGCTTTTCATCAGGGCCAGGGTGTCGTTCCGGGGCAATGTGTTGTTTTTGTCGGCAATGCGTCCAACGCCGTCCATCTCCTGCCTTTTGTGCCTGTCACGGTCAGCTGACGGGAGGGTAAATTACGAGAGATGAACCGAGTCTCCAGTCTTTGGTCCGAGAGCCTCAGATAGTGGCTTGGGGCCCGCTCGCGGTGTTGCAACGGCTCGCTTCCCCCACGCAACTAGAGTGGGAGCACTAGCCGTGGCGTTCAGGGCATCCGAATACCCTGATATCCGAGGGCTGGTTCCTGAGGAGGCTCACGAATTTCCCTCCATGAGCATCAATTTCGACACTTGTCTCCGTCACCGTATTTTATCTTACGTCTCGCGAACGGCCCCGTTTACCCACCCTGATGCGTCCGTTGAGGGGCCATCTTGACACAGACGGTGGACTTCCGGACCTGAAAGAGCAAGCGGAGCAGCCATCCTCAACAACTTCCATAAAATGGACCGCGTTACGTACCATAGTCGGTTAACTCCGCTTCTTCGAGAAACAAAAAAATATGTTGCTGTCCCTGAGAAACAGGGCGCGCGCAGGCTTCCCCGCAAAGTTCCGACTTCTATGCATGCTTTCGCACAATGTTCACTGTGCGTCCGCCGGCCGGCATGGGAAGCTCGCTGCAGCGGGCTGCTTTTGGCTGTGGCCCGCAGTCGGATCCGGGGCTGTTTCTGCCAAGAGCGTGGGGGGATCGGTGACATCGATTGCGGGCCAGATTCGAGGTGGGGAAAGTGGGGCAATAACGCAATGGCCTTCTGTTCTCAAAATGGCTAGCCTGGCTTGGCCCGCTGGAAGTCGATTCGCGAGGCGAGGGGCATCGCAGGTCTTCACCTTTTCGCGAATGACGTCGATGATTTGACTCTCTTCAGCACAAAAGTTTGCTAAGCTTCCTCGGAGTTTTTCGCCAACCAAAGATGAAACAAGCACTGATTTGCTGCCGAGGACATCTAGCTACATCTTCTACCCCAGAGAACCTGCTGTCATCTGCGGTTGACAACGTGCGGTCTTGTCGATCATCGTGTGCCCCGGATTGCCTATTGCCTTGCTGGCAAAACATGGCTGGCTGCATGGCAACCGACGAAGGAATTGCCCGTATTGTTTATTTCATGGTGTCAGCACTTCGCCATGGTTGAAAACCTGCATACAATTGCAGCAGGTTGGCATCTCCATGTCGGCAAACTCGCATAGGGTCGCTCCTCAGAATAAGAAGTCTGGGGAAGGAGATGCAGCAACTAAGCTGTAGTTGGATTGTCCCGAATCCTCGGAGGGGTACCACAAGACCGGAGGGTGGTTACAGTCAGATACCAGAATGGAGGGGTCCTTCGTCCCCACGGTCGACGGTGGCTTGCTTCTTCCCGACAGATGCGTGCCTGGCATCACACCCTCTCACCAACCCCAGACTGAGATCTCCGGGCCGGGTCTGGGACGCTCTTTTCTTTTTCTTACAAGCCGAAGTTCGTCGTGTCGGTGCACGAGGTAGCCCGACCGTTACCTGTCAGGTAGGCCGGTCGGGTTGCGTTCGGGGTTGCAGAGCTAGGGCGCTGCCGGATCCGTCACCCATCTTTTCGTCTCTCGGTGAGCTCGGCGAAGGGAAGAAACAGCCGCCCCATCTCCTCGGCCCAAGATGCAATGATGACGACTGGTCTGTCTCGTGGGAACACCCCCGGTGCTCTCCAATCCTGCCGCGCAATTACTAAGAAGCGAGGTCACTGGATAGCGCGCGCGGCAAGTTTCTCGTTCCGGATGCTCCTATTGCCTAGAAATTCGGTGTCGAGTTTTCCTCATCGCAGGTTCCAACGTGTCAAAACACAGCGGATTCGAACACCTGTCGCACCAACCTCTCACCCCTGCCGTGTGTGGCACGGAAGGCGCGCTGCGTCAGGAACACCACGTCTGCACGACCGCGCGCTAGCTGCCCGCCAGTTTAGCCCAGGCGTGGGGCTCTCTGCTTGCTCTTCCTCGTGATTTGTCCCTTGCATCTCCAACTCCCACTCTTGCCCCAGGATGCGGCGGCGCTCGCTGCATTCCATGACAAAAAGATTTCGTCTGCTTTCGCCCGGGGCTGTCGCATCGCTGCAGCTGCCTCGCGTTTTCCCCTACACCAGTACGCAGACGCCCCTCTGACCGCTGTCGCCGTCATCTCCACGGTCAGTCGCAATGCCCGGGGTGTGTGGAGGCTCCATTCGCCCATCCAAGGAATGAAATGCCAGGCGCTGTCTTAGATGGGAACGGCCGGCCCTGTGCGGTGGGTGCGTTTCGACGCTGCCGCTGTCTGTGCTGTCGTCGGGTTTCCAGATCTTCCAACTCCCTCGAATTGGCTAGCAATCCGCCTTCGAAGCACGGGTGCTCCGCCGAATGGGGTTATGAGCCCACTACCAGCCAGACTACCTGCCCGGCCCTCCCCTTCCCATTAACCTGGCAGGTACCTCCTGGAAGTTCCAAGGTATATTTTATTCTTAGCGTTTTGTAGTGACACTAGCACTGCCTTTCCCCGGTGAACCCGTCATCTGGGTTCGTCCCTTCCTTTGTCTTGCAGGTACCGTGCCAGAACCGGTACAGTTTCCTATATATACGACTCGTTTCCGGCAGCAGCCTCCGTCTTGTAGCTTTAAGCACTTCATACTTCAGATCTTAGCACTCCTAACTCACTGTTTCCTCATTCTCACATTGTTGTTTCGTTGCCCACGCGGGAGCTGCCCAGATTCCAGATTGAGTTTTTGCTGTCCGTGCCAACATGCCGAGTGCAGACAAAGCGAGTGCTGTGCCGCACGGTACATTCCTCACCCTCAAAGGGGCTAAGGAGCTAGGAATGCCAAAGCTCACCACAACTACCGCTAAGGCCGGTCCTGATATCATTGATATCCGGCGCGTCGAGGTCGAGATTAACCTCAAGGCCGAGGTGCTGTCCCAGTTCCGCTCCAAGGATACCCCCAGGACGCTGCCCACACTCCTGCTCTACGACGAGAGGGGCTTGCAGCTCTTCGAGGAAGTAAGGCTGCTGTTCTCTGCCACCGCCACTTCTTGCGTGATGGCGCGCTAACCTCTTTCAGATCACATACTTGGAGGAGTACTACCTGACCAATGACGAGATCGAAGTGCTTGAGTCGTCCGCAACCGACATCGTCAAGTCTATTCCTTCTGGATCTATGGTCATCGAGCTCGGCAGCGGGTGAGGCCTTCCAACGCACGGCATCTGTCTGGCCCGCGCTCACCATCTTGCTAGGAACCTGAGGAAGGTAAATCTGCTCTTGCAAGCTCTTGAGAAAGCGGGCAAGGATGTCGACTATTACGCCCTAGATCTGTCCCTGAAAGAACTCGAGCGCACCCTTGCACAGCTCCCATCATACAATCATGTCCGCGCCCACGGCCTGCTGGGGACGTACGATGACGGAAGGGAATGGCTCAAGAATCCCTCCAACTCTTCGAGGCAAAAGTGCATATTGAGCCTCGGCTCCAGCATTGGTGAGTTCGGTTTCCGACTGACTACGACCGCCCTCGCCTGACGCGGCAATTGTTAGGCAACTTCGATCGATATGAGGCGGCTGAGTTCTTGAAGAACTTCGCGGACGTTCTTGGCCAAGGTGACACAATGTTGATTGGACTAGATGCGTGCGACAATCCTGCCAAAGTCTAGTACGTGTAACCCCTTTCCCACGCCACTCTCAAATCTTCGCTGACTATATGCCAGTCACGCGTACAATGGTATGTGTAACCCATCCTCGGTATTTGGCGGCCCTCTTTCTAGTTTCTAATTACGCGAGTCAAAGACAAGGAGGGAGTTACCCACGAGTATGCCACACCTACGGTTCCTTTTTCCATGCAGATGCTTGCACACTCTTGGTCCACCACTGACAACTCCTAGATTTGTCCTGAACGGTCTCCGTCACGCAAACAGGGTCCTCGGCGAGACGGTGTTTGTTGAGAGGGATTGGAGGGTGATCGGCGAATACGTCTTCGATGGCGAAGGTGGTCGTCACCAGGCGTTCTATGCGCCGCTGTGCGACACTGTCGTCATGGGCGATTTGATCCGGCCTCACGATCGAATTCAGGTCGAACAAAGCCTCAAGTACTCACGTACCGAGGCAGATAAACTGTGGAAGCTTGCCGGTATGACGGAGACCAGTCTCTGGAGTCACCACGGTGACTATGGTGAGTGTATCCATAACCGATCTTGTTTACGGCTGTGTTGCGCAGCCAGATCCTGCCCCCTTCGCCGGATCAAGTATCCCGGGCGACTACCCCTCGCTTTCCCTGACACGTGGGACCAGTCGGACGAGGTTCTCAACTTTGTGAAACCTACGTCAAGTTCCTTGTGCAATAATACCCGATACTTGGCGGTCGGCCCGCATCTACTGATGATTGTGCCGGCCTGCGGGGCTGGGCTGCCAACCCGATTTGGCTTGTTGCTTATCTGCAGGTCATTGAGTGTGCTTGACTGACAGGTTTCTTTACGATAGGGCTTCATATGCTCACCAAACCGAGAATGTCTTTCAGCCTGCTTCCCTCCCTGTATGCCCGCAGCGTACTGCCTACGATAGAGGACTGGGAGTCCATGTGGGCGTCTTGGGACATCGTTACCCGGGAGATGTTGCCGCAGCAGGAACTCCTCCAGAAGCCCATCAAGCTCCGCAACGCCTGCATATTCTACCTTGGACACATTCCCACATTCCTAGATATCCAGCTGACGAAGGCGACCAAGGAGCCCCTTTCGGAGCCCCGATCCTTTGCCCGCATCTTTGAACGGGGCATTGACCCTGACGTTGACAACCCGGAGCTTTGCCATGCACACTCTGAGATCCCTGACGAATGGCCTCCCGTCGACCAGATCCTGGCCTATCAGAACGAAGTACGCTCGCGCGTGCGACATCTTTACGCATCAGGTCAGAGCAAGATCGCACGCCATGTGGGTCGGGCAGTCTGGGTCGGATTCGAGCATGAACTCATGCATATCGAGACGCTTCTTTACATGATGTTGCAGAGTGACAAGACGCAGCCGCCATCGCATATCCCCACACCAGACTTTGAGAAGCTTGCTGCCAGGGCCCGTTCTGAGAGAGTCACGAACCAGTGGTTTGATATCCCCACTCAAAACATCACGATCGGAATAGATGACCCTGATGACGGGGGCGAACCAGACCTCCATTTTGGTTGGTAAGACACCCTCGAGTACGGGTTCAAAGTCATGTTACTGATGATACCCAGGGACAATGAGAAGCCTGTCAGGGAGGTGCATGTTCAGTCATTCCAGGCCCAGGCAAGGCCCATCAGCAACGAAGAGGTATGAATCCCGGTTTCCGGATTAGCATTGAAGTCTGCCATCTAACATGCCCAAGTATGCGCAATATATGTACAGTATGAACATTGATAAGGTTCCGGCATCTTGGGCACAGTCAGTGGACCTGGCCAACAGTGGCACCAACGGTCACACGAATGGCCATAGCAGTGTATCACTACCCGAGTCTTTCCTGGATGGAAAGACGGTTCGGACAGTTTTCGGATTGGTACCCCTGCAACACGCTTTGGACTGGCCTGTGTTTGCGTCATACGACGAGCTTTCTGGCTGCGCTGCTTGGATGGGGGGACGTATCCCAACCTTTGAAGAAGCTCGCAGCATTTACACCCACGTCAATGCCCTCAAAAAGAAGAAGGAGGTAGAGAGGCAGCTCGGGAAGACTGTCCCGGCTGTCAACGGGTAAGTCCACAGAGCGGTCAAGAAACCGTGGAGAATTGTCTGCTGACAGCATTGAAATAGTCATCTGTCAAACGATGGAGTCGAGATCACGCCACCGTCCACACCCACTGTCACTCAGGTCGATGGACAGGGCCAGCAGCAGCTCTTCATCGACCTTGACGGTGCCAATGTGGGCTTCCAACACTGGCATCCCATGCCTGTCACCGGCCGTGGTAATGCCCTTGGCGGGCAGGGTGATATGGGTGGTGTCTGGGAGTGGACTAGCACCGTCCTACGCCCCTGGGAGGGCTTTACCCCGATGCCTATGTACCCGGGATACACATCCGACTTTTTTGACGACAAGCACAACATCGTACTTGGCGGCTCGTGGGCCACGCACCCGCGTATTGCCGGTCGCAAGAGCTTGTGAGTTGCCATCCCGCCAGAATTTACTAGTTTGTGATACTAACCGGTATAACAGTGTAAACTGGTACCAGCGCAACTACCCCTACGCTTGGGTGGGCGCCCGCCTGGTTCGCGACCTAAACTAGGTTTTGGTTCTGGGCGTGCATCTTGGCACGGAATATCGTGTTGCTTAATCTGGCTAGTTATAGTCCACAGCCAGGGGTAGCTTTTGCTTGTTATGCATCTCGCGAGAACGGTGTTGTTTAGGTACGGGTTGGAAAACAAAATGGGACGGTACTGTGTGAACTAAAAGGACGGCTTTGGGATTTCCAGCGCCTGCAGTTATTAAAATCGAATCGGATTACATTTTGACTTAGGTTGTTGTTTCAGCTTAGGGGTATAAGCAGTTCCAGTGCTCGATTGAGCTTACAGCCAGCTCCTCGTTGGTGGTGTTTCTCGAGATATCAAGGGGCTATTGGTCGGGTTTCTTTCCGTCAGTCGATTTTGTAAACGGCTTGTTGCTCACCTATCGTCCACTTGTTTAGTACTTGGAAACGATAGAATTGCTACACAACTGGGCCTTCTCGGCCTAATGTGCCTGAAATTGCCCCCATCACCGCTGTGACAGCAACATTAAGAACACACAATACCACTGAGCAAACTTGCCAATAGGTGTGCCAAAAATAACGAGCTTAGCCTTGTCATTCAGAATGTATGTTATATAGCTGCCTGACGGCCAATACTGTCACGTCCGCCCTGAGTTTCATATTCTTAGGGACAATATTTATGGGCCTCAAATTCCACTTATACCCCTAATTCGCTAAACAAGATCCGTTTTCCTGTACCAAAAAACACCTCTCAATGCACCGCCGACGCCTGGTATGATACCGCTGAGCAATAACCCTTCCCGCTTAGGCGTTAGCCTTCCTAACATAATCCCAAAGGAAGCTGACCTCCGGGCCAGCGCGCCTGCAGTACGCTAGATCTGCTCCCCGATATAGTCAAGACTACCTTACAAAACGCACAGCTGCCACTTCAGCATGACGTTATCAATCCTTTTAGACCCCCGCCCCTCCCCAGAAGAAACTAGGGCTCAACTCCGCATTGCGGACATCTCAGATGTAGTCTTCCACCATCTCCCAGATCTGCGAGGTCATCTTGGTCCCCTGCTCCGTGATGATACCGTCGATGAGCTCCGGGTCGGTGTAATCCACTTCCTCTTGCTCGGCCAGCAGCTCATCAACGTTGACGGGCGTTTGGCCAATGTTTTCCCACCTACTGATGTCCTTTTGGCGGACGCCGACGCGGTTGACGATTGGGTGGAAAAGGGGAGTGACACGCACAATCTTATGCGTCTCAGCGGCGACGTAGAAGCGTTTCTGAGAGCCAGGGTTGTGCTTTGTCAAAAAGGCGAGCTGGCTGGTGCCCATGCGGGAGATGATCCCGCCGTTCTGCAACACGACCTCGGTACCAGCCAGTACCAGATTGATGCTACTGTTGCAGGACAGCACGTATGAGACTTTTGCCGGGCTGATGGTGTCGACCTCGAGTCCGGCCTCTCGGAGCGCTGCGATTGACGCATCGGTGCGCGGGCTCCCGTCTGCCACGAAGATGACCTTGAAGTGGCGCGTGGGGTCGGCCGCCGCACGCAGCAAAATGGACGTCACGACACGGGAGCCGCCAGCGGTCAGAATCACCTTATCGTGGAGGACGTATTTGGATCCTACGGTGGCAATGGAATCACGCGCTTCCCGTGCACGCTGCGCGAATAGCTGTTTGTTTTGCAGCAAATGCGCACGTGTGTCCTCGAAGCTCAGCACCTGGCCGGGGGCTTCGTCTGCGGATGGCCCTCTAAGCGACCGCAGAAGAAACTGCTCGAAGAGATCGGCCCCGGCCATGACTGGGAGCGGGTTCGGTGACGCAGCGAGAAGCTTCGCCTTTTGCTCTTTGACTACCTTAACCGTCTCCATAGTCGTTGAAGAAGGCGTCACACGCAGGAGCTCGATTAGCGACTCGAGGGCCGCAACGGGCATCGTCATTTCGGAGTCTGAGTTGAGGAGGTTGTGGTACGTCTCGACGATGCTATGCGCGGCGTCAGCCAATGTCCCAGGCGCCTCACAGAAAGCCAGGCATAAGAAAATAACTTACTCGAACGGCCTCTGCGTCGATTGCCCCTCATCTTGCTGCGGTTGCGAAGGCATCTGGGATTGTGGTTGCGCGGTGGTATCTGAGCCGACAGCCATCTTCCTGGTGAAGTAGACCGATGAAAGAAATTTTGGAAGCGGTCTGCGCCAGAGCATTCGATGAAGAATTCTCCCAATAAATAGATAAGCTAGTAACCGCAAGAAAAAGTCAAATGCGAACCTTCGAAAGTTGAAAGAAGCTCTCGAGCTTGCCCTCGAGGTGTGACTCAAGAGTCAATTGGCTAACACCAGTTCTGCCGCCCACACCGCCTCCCTTATCGCGATTGCACAGCTCAAGGCGGGGCAAACGACGCGGGGCAGTCTCACACCGCCAGCGGCCCCGTAGCAGGGGTTCCCACCTTGGGGGGGGGGACACCCTTGCCGGCATCAACCCCCAACGCAACGACCCATCATCCCAAGCTGCCACCCTCCCTCTCCTATCCCCCCTAAATCAAACATCACCGAATACCAAACACAACAAAAAAGAACCAAAACCCATTATCCTACCAAACAAACAGCCAGCTAAAATGGAAACAATCGACCCCTCCACCGGCCTCCCCCTCCCCGCCGACGCAATCCAACGCATCCTCCACCTCGCCTCGCCCATCCACGTCTACTCCATCCCCCCTCTCACCACCGCGCGCGGCCACGTCGCCGCGACCTGGACCGAAGACCCCAAACGCCACATCTTCACCTGCCGCCTGCGCGTAATCGAAACTGCCATCCCCTCTCCCACCCCCTCCTCCCCGGACACCGTAAAAGTCGACATCATCCTCGAAGACCCCTCCACCGGCGCCCTCTTCGCCGCCGCGCCGTACACCATCCGGGCTGTGGTGGAACCTGCGGCAGATAGCTCGCGGTTCTTTGCGCTACGCGTGCAGGACCCGGCGGGGCGGAAGGCCACCCTGGGGATTGGCTTTGAGGAGCGCAGTGAGGCGTTTGACTTCGGGGTTGCGCTGCAAGAGGCGGAGAAGGCGATTGGCGGGGGGGTGAGGATGGATGTTGGGGTGAGGAGGGAGGAGAAGGAGAAGGTGGAGGAGAAGAGGGATTATAGCCTTAAGGAGGGGGAGACGATTACGGTTAACTTGAGTGGGACGAAGTTTGGGAGGAATCGGATCAGGCCGCCGCCGGGGAAGGGAGATGGAAAAGGGGCGGGTGAGGGTGAGGGGGGGAAGAGCTTGAATTCGTTTGCGCTGGCGCCGCCGCCGGGGTCAGGGCCGGGGTTGAGTTTGGGTGGTGGTGGTGGTGGGGGGGGGAATGGGTTTCTGCCGCCACCGCCGAGTGCACAGGAGGTGAGGAAGCAGAAGAGGTTATCCGCTCAGGAGCTGGGGTTTGATGATGGGCAGTTTGGGGAGTTTGCGTAGGGGATAGGGGGAAGGTGGTTGTCTACGAGCGAGCGAGCATAGCGATCGGATTTCTTCTTCACACGGAACAACACGAGGCGGTTTAATCAAAGCGGGTTCATAATACAACCACGTATGTTGCGCTTTCTTTCATCTATCTACAACACCAACCATGTACATACAGATACATAATCTCGAAGGATAAAAAGAGAACCCAAAAGGAGCAGATGATAAACAGAATTTATAGGAACGAATGACTATCTCCCCAACTGGATCAGTCGTCCAGCGGTCCCCGGAATAGTTTCTCATCATCCTCCACCGTCTCGATCATACTGTTTGACCGCGGCCAGATGGTTCTGAGCGCTGGCAAGCTCATTCGCTTGTCGCGGGCTTGAGGCGTGAAGGTCGTATTCAGGGGCATGCTCCGCCGGCCTCCAAGCAGCGAGTGTTTCTTTCCTGAGCTCTCGCCATCTTTGTCCTCATATTCCCATACGACATCGTTGAAAACGACGTTTGGGCCCTCAAGTTTGTCGTTGTCTTCGTCGTTCTCTTCACCCTCATTGTTTTTTTCATCTCCCCCCTTTTCGACGACATCATCGCTGATCTCTTCGTCACCCTTCGACTGCTCCCCCAGCCCACTTTCGGCTTCTCCCTTCCCCTCCTGACTAGGCTCTCCCCCCTTCTTTTCCTCCTCACCCCTCCCCTTCTCCCCAACCCCCATCGAAATCCTCCCCCAAATGTCCTCATCATTAACCCCCCTCCCGGGCACAAACGCCGGACTCAGCGGACTCAGCACCGAAGCACACGTAAACGACTCCGCCGTGGCCGGCAACGCCATGTGCGGTGTGGCCGGAACCCCTTCACTCGAGATACTACCACCCCCGTGCCCCTGCTGCTGCTGCTGCTGCTGCTGCTCCCTCACCCGCCTCTCCACAAACTCCCACCTCTCCCTGTTCCTCGTCTCAAGCCAGATCTCGCCCAGTCGCAGTAGCATCAGCTGCTCTTGGCGAGAACTCTCTGACAGACGGCTCTTGATCATGGCGAGCTCCTTGCGGGTCTTTCGAGAGAAAGTCCCGGTGCCTGGGGGTCTGGGGGTTCCAGGGGTTTGCGTTTGGGTTTGGGAGGAGGTCTTTGCTTGGAGGGCGGCGTAGCGTTCGAGGAGGTGTGTGACGCGTTCGCCTTGGCGTTGCAGGCTATGGAGGAGATAGGCGCGCTCACTGTGGAGGTCTTCGGGGGTGGTGGCGGGGGCGACGGGAGGGGGGGAGACGGGAGTGAAGGGGGCGATGTG
>Ga0247760_1002562_pt1 | contig 13461 bp, 8 predicted proteins | sample UWRJL171409R4_FD_179936 | JGI IMG/M metagenome (GOLD analysis project Ga0247760, IMG submission 179936) | Plant litter microbial communities from Arlington Agricultural Research Station in Wisconsin, United States - UWRJ-L171-409R-4 | ecosystem: Environmental > Terrestrial > Plant litter >...
AGATATACGCACCGTACCGTCCCCGCCGATAATTAAATACGTAATATACTCCGCCTTTTAATTATATAACCGCTAATTAGTTATTTAGGTTGGACCTGAGAACCCCTGCCTCCGCTACGCTAAGGGCGGCTAGTAATACAAGTAGCGGGTAGGAGGTTACGGAACGGCTTGTTTTCGCTACTTGTAGGTTGCGCGAGCTTGTGAGCCCTGCTTTGGTATTATACTGGTGGCTTGGCGCGTTTAGAAAGCCGCTGGGTCGACGCTGGCTTTAGAAGAACTGGCCCTTATAGTTACAGTAGCCGGCCTCGTTTGGTCGCTAAAAAGCTTTGCCGCCGCTGGAATCGTACGGGAGTAAGCTTATACCGCCCCCTAGGTACCGGAAACCTAAGCTAACGTATTTTATTATAGAAAAGTCGCTGATTAAGTCTTCGCTAGGCCCGATGCCGCCCCCCCTGCCGCCCCAAAGCTAACCGCCCCTTTTTACGCGTAGCCTAACTTTACCCCTACGCTATCCGCCCTGCCCCCCCTGGATTAAATAGAGGCTGCTAGGCTCCGAAACTGGGAGATAATTAAGTTCCGCGTAAAACTTAATATTTTCTAGTAGCGCGTATTATTATTGGAAAACTACTACTAAGCTAACGCCGCGAACTAGTATCTCTTTGGTAGGGGCTTAGCGGCCTTTATTTATATTATAATTAGATAGTTTTACCTTACCTACTAAATATAAGGGCAATCTCCTTTTATACTACTTTTAATTGCTACTTTATACGTACGTAACTACTATATAGGGCTACCCTGGCGCGACTATATTACTACTAATATTACGGTCCCCTAATTAGAAATATTATAAATATCCTCCCCGCTATTCTTTTTATTATCCTTCCCAATTGCCCCTGTAACGCCATTTGTACTTACGGGGCTTAGTAACTGTAAAAGCCGCGCTTTGTAATTAGCGATCTTTATTTGTATACTTGGAACTAGCGGATCTTTAAATACGTAGTTGCGGGAGAAGGGTATATCGAATATAAGGTTATTTAGCGACTTAACGCGCGAAATAGTAACGTAAAATAGCTTGGTTTAAAACTCCGGATTTAAGATATCGTAAACCACCTTATCTAACGTAACGCTTTGTAACTGGTAAACGGTAATCGCGTAGTATAGTGTAAAGGGAAACTGCTTTTTATAATAGTTATTATTACTAAGGGCGAACTTTTCCCGTACCCTTAGAATTGGTACTGTAAACTGGTTGCTAAAAAGAAGCCGTATTTCGTTAGGTAGGTGGAATACGGGCCCTATATACTTATCGAAAATTACTATAACTACCTTAGGCGGATTTCGTACTAAATTAGAATTATTAGCCTACGATATATCGTAAACGGATTTTTACGCGCCGTTTACTAGGCCGATGTTACTTTACAGATTTTTCGTTAATATAACGCGGTAATTAACGTAAAGGGGTAGGGTCGTTTTTAGCCTACTCGTAATATTTAGCGCTACGTCCGCGGTACTAGTATCGTAATATGTAGCGGTAGCTTGGAGTACTGGGCTTCCAAAACGGATTATATAGTTGTAGTTATAGTTGGAAATTTGCTTTTTTATCGGGTATATTTGTAGGGCGGATTGGAAACCGCTAATTATGTTAAGTACGAGTTTTACTACGTAGTAAAAGGTAAGAAGTTTCTAAAATGGTACGGAAATCTTTAAACGTTGCAACTCCTTGAGTATTACGCGGAACAGGGCCTAATCCTTACCCTACTAGCGCTAAATTATTTGTAAGAATACTGACCTAGTAAACGCGGCGTAATAATTCGTACCGGCGATATCCTCGGGGGGCCGTAAATTACTAATTAGCGTATAAAGGGGTTTCGCTATTACGGGGGGTAATTGGAAAAAGTTCCCAATTATCAAAACGCTTATTTTACTAAAAACCTTATCTTAGCGGTACGGGAAGATCTCCCGCAGGTATTAATTTATTTACGAGAAGAGCTTAAGGCTAATTATATTTTTCTTATCGATAACGAGGTAATATACGCCCCGAAATTAACGTTACAACGCGTTACGGATACTAGGCGTATCGCTTAGAGGGCGTAGGTTACCGCTAACGGGGAGGCGGAATAGGGAGTGTAATGTAATATTGGATATTTAGTTACTGGTTATACTCGTTGGCGCTATACGTATGATTAGTAGTTATTTATTTAACGGAGTTGCCGCTTAGAGGTATACGGAAAGAACTTTAACTATATACGACTTATTGGTACCTTTACCCCCGTCGATTTATATCCGTAGTAGGGCGGGCGCGGGTCCGCGGCGTATTTGGTGGTAATGGTTTATAACCGTGTCGTAAATAAGGCGCTGTTCCGGATTTAACGTATTGTGCGCCTTTAGGGGTATCGTATTTACGTTAAAATCGCCGGGGTTATCGCTTTTTAACTTTACCCAATACTTAAAATCCGCGAAGGATCGGTGGTGGTATTGCCCAACGTACGGTATCTAATTGTAGTTAAAATCGATATTACGCCTTCCCAGTATATCCGCGTCCTCCTATACGGGCTGCGTATTTGGTTCTATACGGGCGATCTCCTACTAGTTCTCTAAAGCAAGGTTATTTAGTAGGTTGCCTGGTTTAAATAAGTCGGGTTCCGTATCTCCCTCTACGTTATCGGGGTCGCTGAAGCTATTGCGCCCGTAATTATACTACGCGCGGTAAAATTTGTACGTTGTAACGTATAATTTGAATACCTACCCGTTAATCTCCAGTAGGTTATCCGCAACTTTGTAGGCGTGGTTGAGTATAAGCTTTACGCGGTAGAAATAGTGGTACTATACGTAGCGGCGATTGGCCTTGTAGCGGGGGAAATATACCAGAACCCTAGGTTTTACGGGGTACTTTTAGGGCCGTTAATAAAGCGGATTATTCGTTAAGGTATTCTAATCCCTTAGTATCTCTACGTATATTAGCTACGCTATTTGGGGCGGTTGCGTTAGGTATTTTTCGTATAGGGTTACCGACTTTTATAACTTGTCTACGGCTAAATTGATACCCCGGGTATGGTTTTCTTTGGGCCTATAATTTACGTTTATAACTACGCGGCTCTTTTTAATAAGCGGTAACCTTAAAAGCAGGTGGTAGATTTCCTGGGTAGAGTAATCCCGCTCCGTAATAAGCTTATTTATAAACTTCGAAATAAAGGAAAGTAGCGGGTTCCGCTTCGTAACGTACGGTAGTATTACGTACGTAAGGGCCTGGAAGGACTCCGTTTTGGTTTCTACCTTACTACAGTACTTGGCTATGTAATTAATTACTATATAGGTATTAGTATAGGGCGAGATATCCGTATTTACCAGTTAGTATATTGTAATTAGCGGATTAAACTGGTTAAGGTTTTTATCGTTCCTTACCGCCTAAAAGCCCCAGTACTTGCTTCCCTCCCGTTACGTTAGCCCCGGTACGTTACGTAACGGGCGGGGGAAATAGAAACGGTACTATAGTACGGGGGTTTAGTATTGTAGTTACGTAGCGTTGCCCGTACCCGAGCCGTTGTTACTACTCGTACCCTGCCTATTAGCTGTACCCAGTTACGCGGTAGTAGTTACTGCCCTTTCCCGCCTTTGCACCTCCTCTTTCGCCTTTTTCGTAACGCGTAAGTAGTAATTAGTGGAGTATATATGCCTTTGGTAGCGGTTGATTACGCGGTTTAATTACTCCTATGTAACCTCCGCCTTTAAGGCGACGATAAAGAGCGGATTACCCTAATTTACGCCCTGATTTGGGCGGGGATTTAAGGCGGTAACGTAATAACCCTACGCCTCAGCGAACGTAGCCCTTGTTTCCTCGCTAGTTATATTTCCAAACGGGCTATCTTTTAACCAATAGAAACCGTGAGAGTAGCTGCTCCTACGCCCCTGCTACTCGTAGCGATCCTAGTAATCCTCTAGGTTAAATTTCTCCGTAAAAACGATATCCTTAAATACCTTATTGCGTAAGAAGAAATGCTACGTTGCGATATGTGGGTTTTTTCGCAGCAGGCGGCGTAATAGCGATATACGCTTCTAGTTATTAGTTGCGTTCTACTCCGCATACTCGGGTACGGGTATATACTGGTATAGGCTTTCCTAGTACAAGTCGGCCGGATTTAGTATAATAAATACGGAGGGGTAGCCAAGGTACGGCGTAAAGGCCTCTAATTCCTTGCGGCGTTAGTACCAAAACGGGCGGGTTCCCCTTAAGGCGGCGGCGTATTGCGAGATATTATTAAGGAGTACTTACGCTTCCGGTATATCCGGGTCGCCTAGCGTAGTTTGTAGCTGGTCCTTTATAAAGATCTGCGCCCTTGAGTTCTTTACGTAATATTTACCTTAGCCGTAGGCCTGTTGCTTTATTAGGGTATTAAAGGCGATAAATTAAAAGCTATAATATTTCGCAAACCGTTTGTTATACTACTTTATAGCGTACGTAATGTAATCTTGGTAGTTGATTTCCTGCTGCCTCGGCTTTATAAAATCTGTAGCTTTTTGGGGGTAGATTATAGGGTACGTTAGCGAAAGTAGCGCCTGGTTCCTATTAAACTTGTTTAAGGGCGTCCGGTGAATGGTGGGGATTGGTACCTGGTTGGCGGGGAGTGGTGCGGAATGTAAGGGTACCCGCTTGAAATCGATTGACCTTATATGGTTTGCCTTGGTTATTATTTAATTGAGTTCCAACTTCTTAATTAATAGGTTGGGGATAGCCGCCTTGTTTACGGTATCGTTAATCTCCTTATCCGTACCCCTACTTTCTTACGCGGCTGGCCTAAAGTCCGGCGTTATTCCTGTAGCAGGTTCGTTAATAATGTTTATATTAAGCTTGTTGTAAATATCCCCGTCCTTTGGTAATTGGCTAAAATTCTCCTTATTCTAGCTAAAGTCTCGGTACCTAGGGTAGTTACGTTGGAGGAATTTGAGTTACTATTTAACTACGGCCCTCCGTACCCTAAAGCGGCTACGGAATTAACGATTTATTTATTTTACTAATTTGCTACCGCGGGGCTGTAGAATTATTACTGCGAAATCCTTTAGCAGGCGGGGGAAGTTATTATATACGCGGCTAACGTTACGTAGGAAGTAGATAACGTATCTGCGGTACTTATATTACGTATTACGAACCTAATAGCGTATAGTTAGCTATATAACCCGCGGAAAGAAGAGCGGAGTATATATAGTAAATACGTTAATATTAATGTAAATACGCGTAATTAGCATCTCCTTAAGCGGCCTTAATTACGGTAACTCCGCAGGTATAAACCTAAAATCCAACGTATTTTTAGCAAAGTAGAAGAACGGTTTAGTATTTAGTTTATTTTTATCTTTATTATCGCAGCGTTTACAATACTTACTATTCTTTCGCAATTTAATATTAAACTACTGCTTTTTGTACCGCGGGTAAAAGATTATTTTCTTATTTAAAAGCGTTTAATCGAACTTTTTTTTAATAATTAAATTCGTAGGGTTAAGGGGAGATTGTTAGTTATTGCTTATAAACTGAGGGCCTTACTTATTAAATTCGCGGAGAGGCCGTTCGTTACGCCTGGGACTAATAGGTACGCCGCTGGATGAGCGGTACTTGCGGTTTGGCTGGCTAGTAGGGTGCCTAATTCGGCGTATAAACGGGGTAGTTTCGTCTTCTTCTAGATTATTTAACGGTTGGGGAATTTGTCGTTTACGTACGCGTAACGGCAAAGGCGTACCCCCCCTTTCCGAATGTAGCGAACGGCTACGTTTGCGAGGCTGTGGTAAAGTATTCTCCTCCGCTAAATTTCCAACCGTAGCCCTAAGTACGGGTAGAGGGTTACGTTTGTGAGGTTGTAGTAACGTATCCTCCTTTACTACGTTATTACCCGCTACGTTAGATGTAGGTACCGCCTTTTCGAATACTGGTGCCTTAACTGGTTTTGGAATACTTATTCCTCCTTATATACTGTTTGCGGGTATTTGCCTTATACGTAGCTTGCCGAAAGGGGGGGTTTAAGATGGTTTTACGCCTCCGCAACGTTTAATGCGGTAACGCCTTTATATAACAACTTATTTTGCCGTTATATTTGCGGTCCGTTGCGTATAATCCGGGTTGCGATTACGCGGGAAGATCTGGTGAGGAGGGCGGGGAGGAGCCGCCGTAATTTGGGGGGATGCTGTAATAGTTACAGCTGCTACAACTGGAGGTACTATAGCGGGGGTGCGTAATATCTGCGATATAACAGGTTAGTTAGTTGCTTCCCCGATAGAATTATCGCGTACCCTAGCCCTGGTAGAACGAAGCTGACGATATCCTTCGTACTCGCGTACGAAACCGGCGGCGTTACGGTAATTGCGGAATTGATCCGCTGGCTGATTAACGCGGTACCTTACGCATCGCCTTATCGCCTTATTGGGAGCAGCGGAGTTACTCGTACTAGCTGCGGTATTATCTATGGCGTATCGTAAGCTTCGGAATCAACGCGATTTTGGTGGTGGTGGAAATCCTGCAACGGAATTTTTTGGCTGTGATGCAAATGGAGGCTATGGGTTGAACCAAGCGATCTGATTGGCCAGATGTTTTCATATCTTATCTTTTTTTATCAATTTTGCTGATAAATCACTTATCAGTTTTTTTTTTCAGGACCCCAGTATAGTATAGTGCTTCCAGACGCCTCGCCTCCGCCCTCGCCAAGGCTCGGGCTCGGCTCGGCGTCTTCCAGCCCTGGAAAACTCGACATCCTGGCCGCCCTGGCCATTGTTCACACGTCTGACTTCGTAGTCTTGGTAATACTGCCCGGCTGCGAGCCCCGAGGCCAACAGCCATGCCGCCCATCGCAGCACCGCCATGACGCGGGAAAAAAGAAAAAAAGTAAAAGGAAACCAGAGAGCGAGAGAGATAGAGTGTGTGTGTGTGTGTGTGTGGATAAAGTATATCAATAGTAGATAAGGAATGTGTAAATACCCCAAGTGTAGGGCTAAGCAGGCTGGTAGGTAGATAGGTAGTGAACGGACACCCCTCCAGGAGAGAGAGATAGAAAAGAGCGGACTGCAGCTGCTGCTGGCTTGCAGGCGTGAGGAGAGAGAGAAACTCCAAGCTCTAGTGCACAAAAGACGAGCCACGTTCAAATTAATATATCTCGCCCCTCGGCTGAGATGCGGGACGTTTGGTAGTGGTCTGGCGATGGCTTCCCGTTCCCCGTTGGTCTCTGTCATGTGCCCTCCTCCATGTCCCCCAGTTTCCCAAGCCCGTTTAGGTCGACAATGTCCCACATCCCAAATCCCACATCCCACGTCCCACATCCTACATCCCACACATGCATCCTACATGCGTGGCATCGGATGTGCGTAAATTAGAACCGTCCTCTTGTCCCTCATGGTCATGTCCCTCGTGCGTACGTACATTTGATATCGTGGCATGGTATGATTCTGTGATAGCATAGCTCAACTGCAACCTCGACGACTTTGCCAAGAACCGGCTATTGACAATATCGAATGGATATTCGCTCCTTCGAGCGCCCAGGTGCTCATCCTTCTAAGGAAAGGCAGAAACAAAAAAGGGACCAAGGTCATAGGGGAAGGCGTGAAACGACGCCGGTTCACAGTTTTTGGCCTTGGCGAGCTGTGCTGGTGTGTGTATGATATGTTGCTTTGTGGTCGACTACATGGCTAGCCGAGGCAACCGAACGAACGACATGACAGGCTAGTAAATTACGAACATGCAACTCAGGATGTTGTTTCAAGGTTTGACCTTAGTCCTTTTTCGTAGGGGGATGTGCTATTTTGGTACGGCACTAGGTAAGGTATATTCGCAAGAGTGCCGACAATTTGCGTTCATTGATCCCTTTGCCGGGCCTTGGCGCTGCGCTGCTATCAATGTTGTATGTTGTGCCTTGCCTACCTCCCTACCAACCTACCTAGTGTAGGTAAGGTACCTACCGAGATACACTAGTCCCCCCTAAAACACGGTTGACGATAGTCCATAATGTTACGAAACAATAAAACCAAGACTCTAGTTAGTGTAGGCAGCAACATATACACTAGTGCACCTTTTACCTCCGCATGGCGTTACATTTGCAGGGTGCAATACGGATTTGGCGGGTCTTTTTGCGCCGGTCCCAATCTTGGCACATGCCAAAAAAAAAGAAAAACGGCCCCCTAAGGGACGTTGGAGACTGGACGTGGGTTGGGTTATTGCCAGGCGTCGTGGGATTTTGATCTCCCTCAACCCCCCAAGGCGAAAACGAGTGTGTATTGTACATGTGATGGATGGGATGGCACGTTAGCATGTCCGGGGTGGCAACCCGATGGCAATAGCGGCACTCGGCAAGCTGTGCCCCTTTTCTTTACCGTGCATGCGGTACTACCTTGTATGTAAGGTACAATCGGTACCTGCCTACCTACCTACCTGGAAGGATGTAAGGTTCTTTTGCTGTGTGGTGGTAACAGGATTCGTTCTGTCACTTCCTCGGATTTTGGAGGAGGGATTCATTCAAAACCAGACGACACTTGGCTGAGATACCAAGCCAATGCGATGAACTTGACGGATCGTGATGGTCTGAGTGACAAAATTATTGCCTCTATGTTGTTACCTTGTCATTTGAGGGTGGATCTTTGCATCAATCCCACTGCAATATTGTGTGCCGAGTTTCCCGTGTCAGGGACACTGAATGATTAGGCGAACCTTCCTCAGAGCAAAGACTGGATTGCTTACCAAAACCGGAATGGCCATATTTCCTCACCGATATGGAGGGGAGATGGGGGCTGTGTAAATGTCAGTCTGCTTCCTATTCGGCCTCAAGACATATGGATCTGCTGTGACCCCCCTATTTCAAACCCTCCTCCATCGTCGAGTGAACTGGCAACTTACCAAGTACGCAGACTCACCCAACTTTCATCTGACACCGTCACCAAACATGGTGCTTCTCAGAGACTCTCTCTCGTTGCTTCCCCTTGCCCTCCCACTTCTTTCTCTTCCGCTCGCGGCGGCTGACGACTGCCAGCCGGTAACATGGACCAAGATCAGAAACAAGGCTCGTGATGTCGCCACAGGGGCGGCGGCATCACCTCCTGCGGCCACTGAGCTCGCGGCTGCTGCTGATTTCCAAGTCCCTGGCACTCACGAACCCTACCTCGTGAGACGCGATCCCGCGACGATCCAGCCCGGCGATTTTGTCTGTCGTCTGTGGATTGAGTCGGACGAGGAAGTCAACTATTGGACGTGCTCCGACATGGCTGCGCGGTTCCAGCTCACCAGGGAGCAGTTTTTCGAAATGAATCCCAATCTGCTCCCTGACTGCTCCAACATTGAGCCCGAGACTGACTACTGCGTCAGGGGATGTATGTCCATGTTCTCGTTTCTCGTCCTAGTGGTGTTGCGGCTCCTCGGCTGACGTTGATATGCATTTGATAGACATTGAGCCGATCCGGTCCAGCGACGGCAACTGCGGGCCGCAGTTTCCCGGCGTCACCTGCAGCGGCACGGCGGCGCAGTGCTGCAACGCTGAGACGTGGACGTGCGGCGCCACGGAAGAGGACTGCTCGCCCGGCATTTGCTACGAAGGTGCATGCCCTGGCCACAATGTCTTGACGACGGACGGCACTTGCGGGGCGCAGAACGGAGGCCGTCAGTGTGCTGGAAAATGGGGCGAGTGCTGCAACCAAAGCGGCGTCTGCGGCAACGGCACTGCATTTTGCGGGGAGACCGTGTGCCAATCGGGCAAGTGCGCCTGGAAGCCCTCGCCTACGTCATCGAGCAGCACTGTCATCTCGAGCAGCACCAGCACCACTACATCCAGCACCACGTCCACCTCGTCCAGTGCTGCACCCACCGTTACCAACTGCAACTTTGGCACGGGACCTGGGGGTTACCTCGGCCTTTGCGAGTACAGCTGCACCTTTGGTTTCTGTCCGCCGCCTTGCACCTGCACATCCCCGGGGACTCCGGTCCCTGCCCCCGCGCTAACGGGCGACAGTGGGTATGCTGTGCTGAATCTCCCTGAAGACTTTGGCCCGCTGTGCCACTTTACCGTCTCGCACGGCTACATCGCCACGGACGTTTGCACCAACATCCCCTACACCACCTCGCCTGGCGGTCCCGGCACTGGTTGTGTCAGGGGTGTGGGAACGGGCGAGTACACGGGTCTCTGTGACTTTTGCTGCTCTTTTGATTATTGCCCGGAGGTGTGCACTTGTACTCTCTATGGTCGGCTCAACAACAAGCCGCCTTCGCTGGGCACACCCGGTGTTCCGACGGCTGGCCACGACGCAAGCTTTACTGGGTTGTGTAGTTTTGCCTGCGATCACAACTACTGCCCGCCTGATCAGTGCGAATATGCTTGATACTACCGGTTATCTATGTATCTACCTAGCTACCCTACTTGACCTACACTTTCTCTCCTTTGTATTTAACCTTGAACTTCATGTATCTAAACTTGGTAGTTTATCAGTGACTTTTTTCCTCAGTCCATCCTCTTCGCCATCTCCTGCGCATTGTCGTGTATGATTTGTGTGGTATCAGAGCGGGGTGAAGGATTCCGTAGTTCATGGCAGGAGCATCCCACGCGAGCAAGACCCGCTTGTCTGATCTCGCTTGTCTCAGTCTTCTTTTTCTCCACGTCCCCGGGATCCTGGCATTTTTGGTCCCAATTTTCAATATTTTAGTAGCACTTTTTTGGGGGCCGTAAATCGAAACATTATGCCCTGCCAAGAATCCGACTGTTGACCTAAATGGGATGGTTCTGCACTATTGACCAAAGTACTGCGACCTGTACCCACCTCCTTAGTTACCTACCTGACCTAACCTCCTTTTACCAACGTAACCACCGCTCTTATCTTTATCTCCCCCTCAATTTCTTTTTCTCCCTCGTCAACCATCCATCCCACTGAGTCAACAATCTCAAGTTAGGCCCCAGTTATCATGTCCTCTCCGGCAGGTGACAATGAAGCGATTTCTTCCTTTGAAACAAACTGGGAGAAAGGCGTTTTCCCCGTGCTAAGGTATACTCTCTCCCCATAGAGAGAATGGAAAAGGAAAGATAAAAAAACGTGTCTAACATTTCTTAGCTTCTCGGCATTTCGTCTCCGCTGGGCTCTCTCCGGCCCTTTGGAGAGCGCCATTACTGTTGCCGCTGGAAATCTCATCGACCCCACTTGCAGCATTCCTGACGAGCCATATTTCCACTTTGATCCAGAAAACAACAACGACGGCGACGACAAGAAAAAAGAATGTCAACGGCATGCTATTTCCCGCGATGCTTTCACCGAACCACCCATTTCTTCCGTAACCATCCGCGTTAGCCCCCTGGTGGAATGGGAAGGGAACTGGCTTGACATTCACCAAGACCACGTCAGTTGCGGAGAAGATGACAACGACGAAAATACAGTCCTAGGAGACCTTCCTGAAGATGACCATGCCGAGTGGGAGGAGATAGAAATAGACGGACAAGGCAGCGGTCATCTCCTTGTCTGCTGTGGATCGGCACGGCCGCAGAAATCTGCAGTCAAATATCAGATAACAGTCAAGTCGAAGACTAAAGAGGAGGGAGGGCTTGGCTTTATCACTGTACATGATTTCCTGGGACAGGTTCATCCATGGCTGATGGAAATCAAGGCGGATATTCTCGAGGCGAAAGCCGTGGCGACGGCACTGCTTCAAAGTCGCGATGAGGTTCCGTCGAGAGAGGAAATTCTGGCAACAGATGGGGGTATGAAATTGTTTGTTGGGGGAGCTTCTCCGAGGGATTTGTCTATCCTGGATGAGGCGCAGTGGGCTGATGAGCGTCGGGCTGTCATTCATTCATGACTGAAAGTGGTTGACGAGAAGTGGTTGCTGGATATATCTCAGACGTGTAGTGGAGGTATTATGGCCCGAGGTCTGAACAGAAATCTCTCATCCAAGTCAAGACTTAACATCCCCGCTCTCTTGCTCAATGACATGACTCTAACAAGAATCGTACACTTTAACAAGAAAGACGTGGCGGTGTACAAGTCCATCTCACCAAGAGGAGTACTAACCATACATGTATATGACCAATTTGATAACCACTTCCTGTGTGCATATTACCGGTTTCGTAAATCCCAAAGTTGAGTGACAGTGAGAACTGTGGTATGAAAAAAAAAAACAATGCCTCTCAATTTGACTTGGTAACTGATAACTTGGTAACAGACTATGGAACCTCTCTAACTCCACCCGTCAACTTGACACAAATCACCCACCTTCTACAAATAAGCACATTGCCGTGCCAATGCATCCTCTTTTTCTTGTCTCTCTCTTTGCCCGAGATGTTGAAACCCGCCAAAAAGCCTGAAGGAATTTGCCACATAGTGTTGAACGCCTGGTCCCCTTATCCCCCTTATCCCCTGATCTTCCGTTTCCCCTCAAAATGCTATCTTTCGCATCAATGAAATCCATGGACTTTAATCAGTGAATCACTTGGTCAAATCCTCCCCCCACACCTCCTTCGCAATCTCCACTTCCAACCGCACCTTCGCCCACTGTTCTTCCTCTGTCAAATCATTCCCTTCGACCGTGGAGCTAAACCCACACTGGTGGGACAAACAAAGCTGGTCCAACCCTCTCGGACAAAACCCGGCCGCTTCTTTAAGCCGTCTAATCATGTCTGCCTTGTTATCCAATTCCGCCTTCTTACTAGACATGACGCCCAACACGACAGTTTTATTCTCGGGCAAATGTCGCAGGGGCGCGAAATCGCCTGATCGTTCATCGTCATATTCGAGGAAATACACATCGACATCTAATTCCTTGAAAAGCACTTCCGCCACCGGCTCGTACCCGCCTTCGGCAAACCATTGCGAGCGGAAATTGCCACGGCATAAATGGATGCCGACGATCAGGTCCTTGGGGCGCTGGCTGATGGCGGCGTTGATCAGCGCGGCGTATTGTTTTGTGAGTTTCTGGGGGTCTTCGCCATGGCGCTGCGCGGCTTCGTTACGCATCCCCTCGTCGCAGAGATAGGCGAGGTTCGTGTCGTCGAGTTGGACGAATCGACATCCTGCAGCGTATAGGTCCGCCAGCTCGGCTTGGTAGACCTTTACGAGATCTTCAAAAAACGGCTCAAGCGTCGGATAGGCTTCGGTGCTGATGGCGTCGCGACCCCCGCGGAAGTGAACCATGGTGGGGCTGGGAATGCAGACTTTGGTGGTGATGGTTTGCGATGATAGACTCGGGGTGGCGGCCTTGACAGCGGCAACATCGGCTTCCACGGCATGGTAATCGTCAACCTGAATCGGCTGGAGATGGTTCAATTTCCTCACCACCACGACCTTGGGCGGCGTCATGCCATGGCTGGTGACATTCGTAGAAGCAACATTGCCATGGCGCTCGACGCCGCCGACTTTTTCAAGAAAGTCGATATGGAACCAGGTGCGGCGGAACTCGCCGTCGGTAACGGATTGGAGGCCATTTTCGATTTGTTTGGCAACGACGCCGGCGACGTGTTCGTCTTCAATCTT
>Ga0247760_1002564_pt1 | contig 13442 bp, 15 predicted proteins | sample UWRJL171409R4_FD_179936 | JGI IMG/M metagenome (GOLD analysis project Ga0247760, IMG submission 179936) | Plant litter microbial communities from Arlington Agricultural Research Station in Wisconsin, United States - UWRJ-L171-409R-4 | ecosystem: Environmental > Terrestrial > Plant litter >...
GCCAGAGGCTTCTTTATAGACTATTCTGCAGGATTCAGGCTTCGTCACTCCGGTGGCTGAGGCTCACTGGCGTACTGGCAGTGCCAGGTATCCAGTCAGCTCCGCTGACTAGATGCCCAGGGCCTCTAAACCCCCTTCTTTCTAACATTAACTTCATCTCGGGGGAAAAGACATACTTAACGGAGCTGAAGAGATCTGTGTCTATAATAAAGTTTTTTCCGTAGCCAACGCATATTATTGCGCGGGTGAAGAAAATCACACAAAAACTGAGGGGTTTCATGGTTGCTTTACTGACAAGAGCTGAATGGCGTTGAAGTACGACGGATTTGGGTGCTGAGCACTAGCGCCGGGAGAGTGAGATTGCACGTGACTGAACAGGTACTATATAGCGACTTACGTTGTATCGTGCCCCAACCCCTAAGATGATCTAAGTGTGAGGCTTCGATAGGTGAGTGCGGGGGAGTCCACATGTCCAATCGAATGGAAACTGTAGAAGGGGGCCCATTGTATATGTTTCGATCTTATATCAGAGCCCAAGGTCTCGGATTTCTGCGCTGATCGCTCCTCGCTAACGCAAGCATCTCGTTGTAAGCTTTGACGCACAGATCACATACGGCCTTGGAAAGCAGGACATGGAAACCTGCATACTGACCCTCTTTCGGGGTTTGAACTGTACTCTGAACAACTCGAACTGATATTTATACTGACATTCGTGACAAATTTATTCTTGTTTCGAAAAGCCAAAGGTCGTTCTTTCAGAGGTCAAAGGTCCAAGGCGCTAATCATCTAGGAAAGTCTCGAGCCCAAGCAGCTCATCCCACCTAACGTCATCCAGTTCCCAAGCGCCTTCGCCATCAGGACTCACTTCAGCCGTATTATCCAACTCTGGCCCGCTTACGCTAGTCGGTTGGATCCTTGACCCCAGATTCCCAGCTGATGATGCAATGGTATCTGGTGGCCCCAGAGGCACCTGAGAATCCGAAGACCTTATCGCCACACCACTGTCAGTGTATGTCGACGACCCAGGAGGCCGCGGCGCCAGTTCATATTGTGGATCGCTCCGACGGAAGAGCTGGAACATGGCGTCCAACCCTCTCTGTAATGCCCCCTGCAGCCGCGTTTCCGACTCCTGGGCGGGAGGAATCATGCCAATCGACCGCATCTCGTCGAGGAGGATAGAAACGCCTTGTTGCTGGCTAAAGTCTCGAAGCCGGTTGAATTCCTCGGACAAGTCCAACTCGATGTACACCGAGGCAGGCCTCGGCTTCTCTCCAAAGAGGATCTCCCAAATTTCGTACCACTGGGCTTGGACGTTGCCGCGGCTCCTGGACTTGCGCGTGAGACTCCTCGACTGCTCTGCACTGATACCGTCGAGCTTTGCCCCGTCTGCGAGGAGACATGGGTGGCTGCGAAGGTGGTCTTGCAGCGTGTTCTTGCTCGCAAACTGGGCGTAGCATCGCTGGCAGTAATGCTCCGGAGTGTGCCGTCTCGCTAGGTGTTGCTTGACGCGGCTGATTGTGTCGTGCTTTCTCTGGAAGCATTCCCAGTGTTTCGGGGGATCCAGCTTCCAGAACGGACAGGCGAGAAACCTTGGTCTTCCGGTGCTGTCGGAAAGCGATAGGGGTTTCCGTCTTCGCGCACGATGGTCGTCCTCGTCGCTGTTATCGCCGCTGTTGTCGCCATTGTTCTGTCTCTTGCGCTTGTGACTCTGCTGTCCAGCTGGAGCATCCGCGAATCTGGTGGAGACACTTGGTGCTCGTTGGATGGTTGGATTGCTGGTAGTAGTAAGGGTCGTGCCACCTACGTCGGCTGGCTCGCCCCAAGACAAAATCAGTAAGCGGGAAACAACTCGTCTCACGAGTTGATATCCTATTCTATGATTCTCCCCGGGAATAGCATTTTCCGTGCCGCTCGAGATGGAGAATAGTTCCGTGTCTAAATCTCCCGACGCAGAAGACGTCGGCAAGGACATGGTCGACGCTTGATCACCGCCTGGCGTCTTGTTAGCCACAAGACTGTAAGGTAGCATTTCGATATCATGCTCTGACCTCGTTTTGTGTCAAAGGTCGCGGCCTTGCAACTGCAGAGCATATGTCGGCCAGCCTCCAACTCGTGCCGGGCCACTTCAGTCAAGCTAATCCCATTGTTCATTCGAGAACAGTGCTCGGCAAGGCAAGGAAGGCATTTCCAGCTTTGCGCTTCGTGCCAGTAGAAAACATGGCCCGCTCGCCCGATGAGACTCAGATTACCCCGAGCCAACTGGAGATGGGTCGGTCGGTGAGGCGAGACCAAAACTTCGCCTATCGACTTGGCCAGGATCGAAAAAGAAATTTCCAGAGCGGTGATGCTGCTAGGACGGCGACTGGCGATAGGGTAACCATCGACGGCGGTATCAAGAATAAAAGTTTCCAACACCTTGGGCCAGGCCTGTGCTCGTGGGAACTCTGGTTCTTGTTCCATCTCGACAGGCTCCAGATGAAACTGAAACGACTCTGCCAAGCAACGTTCAACGAATCCTAAAAGCTCTGGAAGTTGAGCGTCTGCTTTTTCGATACAAGGTTTCATGCCAGTACCCGGAGCGGCTCCCGTGGACCCGAAAGCTGCAGCCAGCCAGCCGAGTTGTTCTCCACACTCCGCGACAGAGTATGCCGAACCGAGAACAGTAACGAGCAGGGCGTTCGGCCAACCGAGGCGCGCAGCCAGCTGCGTCTTGTCAGGGAGTATAGCTAGGTAGTCAAAGGAGTCGAGTCAGCCGCGGCCGTATCACGGCCATCCACCATCTGCACATTCGGCACTGTTTGTGGACGTACCGCGATGTGTACAGCCGAAATGCCCCGCTGCCGCTTGCACGCAATCGAGAAGGTCTGAACCCCCAACAGGCCATGCTTGGGCAAAGTATTCCTCTACCGTGCTTGCCTGTGCCCCATTCACACACCGCGTGACGACGGCGAGGTCATGTATTCGGTTCGTGCAGCTCACGCCATGTATTCTTGCCAGCGGCCATTCGAATGTAAGCTGGAAAGTGGCTAGATGGTTGTCAGGTGCCCTTCTCTTGCTCACTCTTCTAGATGGAAATCGTCTGAGGATCTCGTGACGAATATTGTCGATTGCGGCGCCGTTCGTACTCCACTGCAGCTCACACGTCTTTTTCAGCTTGGTGATCAACCATTCGTAGGCAGTGCTGCCGTAGATGAGGCGTGAGTATTGATCGAGATCCTGGGGTTCCGTTATGACTTTGGCTTGCTCTTCGTCCTCACCGTCTTCTTCGTCCCGTCTGTCTTCCTCTCCCACTCCTTCAAACAGCTCATCTGCTGTCAAGTTCGGCCCCTCTTCCCGGGCCATATCGTCCCAAAGACTCATCTTATCGAGAAGTGACATCTCATCTGATGTCTTCTTCCTGGGCCCAACTGGGAGATCTTCAGATTGATTCAGGAGCAGATCCCCTAGCTGAGATACAATGTCTCTATTGCCCAGTTAGTGGCCAGCCAGATAGATGACCATCAACGCGGTCATGACGTACTTGTGATGGTGGTGCAAAAAATACATGGCGTCTAGGTTCATCTGGGACGACTGCTCTAGTCCAACCTTGAACGAGAAGGCCTTGATAAATCCAGGAAGAAGCGCGGACATGGTGGGCCAGTCTTTGACGTTTACGTGGCCTCGGATCTTGGCGTAGATATCATCGCAAATTTTGGATAGATAGGACTGAGACCGGTTCGGATTGATGGCGGTTGCAACCGAGTATTCGGTCTGCGCGTCCGAGGAATCGACGCCGCCGTGGCATGTTACGTAGCTATTGTCATGATGATGGTTCTCGTCTTCGATAGGCTTGTTGCTCGCTCGACGTTCTGCACATGGCCCGGAGGCGTATCCAGAGTCTGTAAACGCGACATTGTTCTCAACTGGAAGAAGCTGGAATTCCGCGGGCTGGCCCTGTACCATGGCATTATCAAGTCGTTCCATCGTGACTGTGGGGATTGCTGGGGGATATGTGTGCTCCGGGGTGGGTATAAGCGAGGGCGGCCGAGCCGGGGTCTGGGGGCGAGGCGCGTTCTCATGGTCCAGAGTCCCCTCATCAGCTTGAGGAGTCCATTCAGTTACTCCGCTGGAATGACGAGGGATCGACTGACTATGTTTGTCTTGAAGATGTTTGGTGAGAGAGCTCTTATGGATGTATGACTTGTCGCAAAACGCGCAAATCCAAGGCTTCCTGCGGCTCTCCGGAGGCGCTTGTTGGGGTTGCTCCTGCCCTGGATTGACTGAGAGCGGAGACTGGTACATGGCTGCAGCATGAAGCCTGAAAGATACGGAGCTGGCGTACTCTTGCCCTATACCTATGCGCACTCGGTTTTCTAACGCTCGGTCTTGTAAGACCATTTCGTGGGGGAGAACCATGCGTTCCCAAGCGATGGCGTCAAAATACTGCTTCTCCATCTCCTCGGCATGGCTTATAATCTCATCCATCTTTGCGCTCACCGCGGCTGAGTTGACACCGGGCACGATCTCCCCGTGCGACATCGCGCGTTTGAGATATACGTGGAAAGCATCAGGCCAAACCCTCGGGCTGTTATCCATATCGAGATTGAGACTGCGCTGTGATTGAAGCTTGTCGGGTGCTTGCGCAGTGGAGTCAGCGGCGACTCGGACAAGAGTAAGATACTCACCTTGTGCATAAGTCTAAATATTGGGGGAAACGCTAGTGTACGGTGCCTATGATAGCAGAGGGAAAATCTTTAACCAAATTTTTCTTTCTTTCCCAGTTAGTAAATTGCGCAGCGCCTTCAGCACAGCTCGCAATTCAGCACAATTGTGATGACGAACCTTGATTGGCTGGCAGGAAGGGGAAAGACGACGAATCAAGCACAGCGAAGAGCTCCCCGCAGTTACCCCACCAGAGGTGCCGCTGAGGCAACCAGTAGGGTCCCAGTCAAGCCGCGGACAACACCCCAAAAAGGCGCTTATTGCTGTTGACGCGCGCTCGCTCAGGGTCTTCCGGCAGCCGTTCTTCAACCCAGGTGTTACGTCATCGCCGGGCGAAATCCCGTGGCACGACTTTGTCCACGCAATGACCTCGACTGGACTGTTTTCTGCAGAGAAGCTGTACGGATCCGTGTGGCAGTTCCAGCGCTTGGATGCGGAGGGCCAGAGCCCAATACGGCGAGGCGGTATGGGAGACGGTTGACGAGGTCGTTTGGTTGGGTTGGAGAACTGTTTGTGTTGAACGATGCGCCAGCTGAGGGAGTTGTCGCTGCTGCGGCGGCGTAGGTTACCAAGTGAACCTGCCCCTTTTACAGGGTCGAGTTTGGGATCTGCCCCTTTAGAGACATGCGTTTTGGATGCTCACTGTTTTGCTTAAAACGATTTGTAACATCTATACTAAAAACACACTAGATCCATCAACAACCCTCAAACCCCTCCCCCAAGCTACCAACCCAACACCTCCACCATCACCCCGGCACCTGCTCCAAAACCCCCCCATCAACAGCCACCACCTCCCCATTCACACACCGATTCCTCGCCAAAAACAAACACGCCATCGCCATCTCCTCATCACTCCCCGCCCGTCCCGCCGGCACAGGGTGCCCCTTCCCCCGCACCATCTCCGACATCTCGCTCTTCTGCCGCTCATCACTCCCGCCCACCGTCATCTCGCTCGGGAAATACCCCGGCGCAATCGAATTAACCCTGACCCCGGTCCCCTCAAACTCCGTGCTCATCATCTTCGACAGATGCACCGTCGCCTCCTTGGCTGCATTATACGAGAAATGCCCCTGCGAACGTCGCATGATTCCGCTCATGGAGGAAATCACAATCACATTCCCTGGGGCGTGCTGGTGGCGCGCCGCGGCTTGCAGGAGGGGGAGGAAGGCGAGGGTGGTGAAGTAGACTGCGGTGACGTTGGTGTTGAAGACGGAGGACCACGCCGAGGGGGACTCGGCATCCCAGAGGGCGGAGGTGATAGCGGAGGCCGAGGGGGAGGACGGGACGCGGGCTTTGGGGCCGGAGATCCCGGCGGAGCAGAGGAGGAGGTTGAGGTGGTATTCATGCGCGGAGAGGGAGGTCACCAGGGAGGTGAGGGAGGGTTTGGAGGTTACGTCGCAGGGTCCGAGGCTGGGGGGAGCCCGTTAGTCGAACTTGTTACTTAGGGGAAGGCGAAAAGGGAAGCCGGAAAGGGGAGGGGTAAATACGGGATTATTCGCCCCGGGCCGGATTTCGGGGAGTGGGCTTTTGCTGCGGCCTCGAGGACCTCGAAGCGTCGGCCGGTGATGTAGACTCGGGCGCCTGGGGTTTGTCAGCGGATTGTTGGTTGAGTGTTTGGGGGAGCAGGGGACGTACCGTTTGCGGCGAGGGCCTGCGCGCACATGAGGCCGATGCCGGAGCCGCCGCCGGTGATGAGACAGACCCAGCCTTCGACGGAGAAGAGGCGGCTTGCCTCGAGGTGGTGGGTTTCGGCCATGGTGAATCGAGGGTGGTCTTGAGGGTGTTGGTTTTGGGGGTGGAGTTGGCGGTGTCCTGGTCTTTTTGGATTGAGATTGGGGTCCCGGGAGAGAGGACGGAGTACGTCATTGTTACCGCCGTATGGATTTGACGTCAAGGCGCGGCGTTAGGTGAGTCTAGTGTGAAGCTTGTCCTTTGGGGCGAACGGAGAAAGATGCAAGGCTGACAAGCTCCAGTTTTGAGTAATCGCTGTGTAAGTTGCTACCTCTACGCTCGCTACATTGAAACGGCAACCATGCGGTACCTACCATACTACACAAAGCTATTTACAACGCTGAAATTGTTGACAATCCACTCCAACCCTCGGCAGTCAAAAGGCGGGATAGTCAAGCCCTTGTTGCCAATCCCCCCCCACGATCGACCAAATACGACCCTCCATCGGCGGAAGTCGCCACGTGAAAGACATACCTGAGGCCCGCCACTGCTGTCCATGACATGTCTCTTCATGGCACCCCCAACTAGTATCCGACTCCCAAAAAATCAACACGTCGTTCCTCTAGTTCTCCAAGAATGTCTCTCTATTCTCGCGAGCCGGCCTGAGTATTTCGCGCAATTCCGCCGACTGGCTGCCCGGGGGGGCATCGAACGCTCGGTACATGCGGGGGAAGTAGATGTCCAGTCTGACTAGCCTGCATGGCGCGCAGATCCGCGTTACCCTAAGGTGTTTTGGTTTTTTTGCAGTTTCGTGGACTGTCAGAGGGACGTCGGCGAAGAAGTTCGACGGGGAGGAATGATCGCCTTTGCCGAACGACTGCATGGCGACGTCATCGTGTGGGGGGATATCCACGGCCTTGATGGCACAGCCACAGATGCTGAATCTGAGCTCGAAGCGGCAGGTCGGGCAGCGGTATGGGAGGGGGTTGTTTGTTCCTGGATGTTGGTTGAGACGTGGTTCGGAGTAGAGTCCCCAGCAGGTCTTGCAGAACATATGTCCGCAGGGGAGGAGAACGCCGGTTTCTTTCTCGTAGGACTCGGGGGTCGGAGCGGGAGACGGCGAGTGGTGCGCGGGTGGGGGCTGGTGCGTGGTGGGCGCTCCGAGGCCGAGGATGTCGAGTTTCTTGTCGTCACAGATGGCGCAGACGACGAGACAATTAGAATTGGTAGTATTGGGGTCGAGGATGTGCTTCTTGACTTTGTGCCAAAGGGTGTAGTTCTCGGGGGAGCTGCGGTCCGCCATTGTAGGTAGGTATTAATAGAGTGCGTTCAAGTTTCGGAGTGTTCAGCTTTGGGCGTTGGTCGTTGGAAAATGAAGCGATCAAGGAAGTTGGTTGCCAAACGCGCAAGTTTAGGTCGAAGGTGGAGACTCGTGTGTTTCATAAAATGGAAGGAAAGTTTGTACCGTTCATGGGAAGTTGTTACCAGAGGGAACCTCATTGCGATCAACTGCGAAGGGATTGACTGTCGCAGGCGCTACAGGAAAGAGCTAATGCCCGATGACATCCTGACCTGGGGCCGGTATCGACTTGAGCACAACAACTCAGGCGGCCGACCTCTCAGTTCTGCACAAACACAACACATTCTTCACTTCAACTACATCAGTCAAAGTCCCAGCATTCATTGCCATAGTTGCGGAAAATGCATGCAGTAAATAATTCGTTCGGAGGGTCGGCGATTGGCCGGTTGTGGGGTCAACCTCCGTGTAAGTCAACGGATCTGACTGGCTCAGAAACAAGATCCTTCCCCCCCATCTCACCCCTCGCCCCAGAACAAAGAAGGCGACCATAGAAGGCGTTTCAAGCTTTGCCATCAACGGAAAGAATCTCTTTGACAGGTTGTCAGCACAAGGTGTTCATCGTACAATAGCATTGAGACTGGTACTGAGATAGCACATAACCGATGGTTTGTTGTGGAATGTTTCGGTTCTTGTGATATAAATACGGAGCAACATGAAAATGAAAATTCTCTCACTTCTTCACATCATCTGCAAGACAGACATCATCACGGTACCTGATAGCCAGAGACTTGTCCACAACTCCAAAGATTACATCAATCGCAATGGAAAAGATGAACATTGTGGACCCCGCAACCCGACGCAAATTTACTGGCATGCAGCCGGAGCGATTCTTCGACTACGTCAAGTATGATGAGGGTGTGTTGCGGAAGTTCTATGCACGGATTGGCACAGAAGGAACGGACCAGGATTTCCTTATCCAAATCGATCCAAGGATGCAAAAGAACTTGTGGCTTATCCAGGTGGTGAGCCGAGGGGGACTTCCCCGTCCCATCACCTTAATTGACTGGGATGAGTTGGAACGTCTCTCCTCTTGCGTCATCGTGCAGAGTGAGGATGGAAATTGGAAGAACCAAGCCCCACTGCCGTTAATCGGTAGGCAAATCCTCCCCAAGTGCATCACCCAGTTGATGTCAGGCCCGTTGATCCATGTCACTCACTTTGACCTGCCCAACTCGCTGGACCTCAACCCGCGGATGGCCAAGCTAGATTGGCTCGACAAGATCTACTTGTGGGACCCAACTTGTCCGGCTCTCGATACCCTCGTCCACATTAGAGCCGACTCTAGCCAGGAGGATCCTAACGGCTTCGTCTGCACCATCGATGGCCAGGACGCGAGTCACATCCTCGCCAACACCTATGGGTCAGCCTGGGGCATCGACAGGGGGTACCACGCCGGCATCAAGCCCCAAAAGATTTTCGAGATGGCTCAATGCCATAACGGCCTAGTGCGGCTGCGACGCGGCCAAGAGTTCAAAGGCGCCGAGCTGGCCACGCTTCTCGGGCGAGCTCTGAACCATTGCGTGCCCAAGAAAACTGACAATATCTTCCTGTACAGTCCATACAAGACGTCCCTACGACCTTTCAACAGGAGAACGAACCCCGACGATCGCTTCACGGGCGAAAGTGGCATTCGTATTGACTACTGGAAGCGGCTTATGGAAGAACCGCGCCTGGTCAACCCTGAGCCCGATGATCCAGGTCTCTTCACAGTCCACTTGGTATCCGTCGACGGCTACCCATATATGTGGAATGCGATCATCCGGCATTCCAAGACCGGCTTCACATGGCACTTCCTTCCAGGCACGTGCCCCGTTCACGACCGGATCCAGTTCCGTCGGTCGGAGGCCGAGCTCAATGACCTCCTAAAGGAACTTGACATCCCCGTTGAGCCTCATCTGTCCATGTACATGAGCTCTCACAAGTACCGGGACCCGCACTATTCAAGCGGCCTTCAGATCATCGCGGACGTCATGGCGTTCTTTAGCTGTGGCGTATTTGGCTGGGGTCACCTCCCAGTCTTTAAGCGAAACGGAGCGGTCATGCGCAAGGAATTGACCAAGTGCCTCCATTCTCTGGTGGGCCTCCGAGACCCCGATAGTATTGGCATGATTCAGCGGATGGGACACAAGCGTGGGTGCCCGGATTACTGTCCAACCAAGCACACGATGAAGATAGGCGGTCCACTCGGCCCATTGGACAAGAAGACGAAGCAGTTGATCGTGCACAAACAGGGGAAATCGGGCGGCCCATAAGGCGCCTCTGTAGAGCCCGAGGTCTATCAGCCGTGGGACAAGCTACCCCATCCCACATTGCCTCTGCAATAGGTGAAGAGTGTTGAAAACTCAGCGGCTGATAATGTGGGGGGTGTTTAGAACAAAGCGTATCGCAAAAGACGAAAGGCGATGCCCAAGGGCCATCGCAGCCAGGTGCATAGATTGAACAAAGCAAAAATAAAACAACATGCAATGAACCCAATATGTAGTGATAAAACAAGCCCAAACCTGAATCCACATGCCTCTTTGTACTTTGAACCGTACTGGGGGTCTGAGGGGGCAATAAAGCCCTAGGTGAGCAAGCTTAATTGCCGCGAGCGGCCGTTCTGATTGGGAGATGTCTGTATTTTCCAGACGCAAATGAACGGACCAGTTCCTGTAATCCCGAAATTTGGACCTTTGTTCGGCGCGACCACCCTCCGCTCTCAGCACTTAGGTTATCGGTGAGCCCAAGGTCGAGACGGAGCTCTAACGAAGCACGCACTCACGCACTCAGCAATACCGTGGCGCTTATGAGTAGGTTCCGAAGAAAGAAATCGGCAACAACGAAAACGGCCCAAGGCAGAGCAGAATATAGAAACGTTGGGTCTTCATCCAACGTCGTCTGTGGCCCCGATTTCTGCTGCAATCACTGTACCGTTTTTGGTCATGTTTTTGCACACGGGAGAGATTTCCGTGGGCTCGGTGCAGAAACCCGCTTCAAGATTTCACTGTTTTTACACGCAACAACGCAATAAACAACTATTGCAACAATTGGCTCCAAGTGCTAGATTCTGAAAGTTCTAGACTGCTGCGCGTGAATAACAAAATGGAGCGTCGTTCAACGGACTGTCTCCATTGTCGAGCGGTCTTCCTTGTCAAGTGGAGATCCAGGTGTGCCTGCTCAGTACATTTCAACGGCTCTTTATCGTCCCATATTTTCTCTTCGCCTTGGGTGTTTTACCACGTGATACTGGTGGTCCAGCATGTCTGAGTGGGACGTGATTTCTTCAAGTCGGTTTTTGCTTTCTTGGTGCGCTGCTCTTTATCGCCCATCACCCACACCACACCCAAACCCCAAAACTTCAAAATTGGGGTGATCGCTCCCTGGGTCATCAACTCTTTCTAACCTCCCCACGCGCGCAACTTGGATTCTTTCATCATGGTGAGTCTTCTCCGGTCGGCGCTTGATCTATTCTTTCTTGGGTTCTTGTGTTCTTTACCCTCTCCTGCAGCGTCACAAAATGCGGCGGTTGGAAGCTAATGGACGTAGACTCCTCCAGACGATTCTCAGCTGCTGCCCCAGCGGTTGGAAAAGGTCATGGCAACCATCCACTCCCGCCTCAGATCCGACGTCGAGGTTCAGGACTACCACTTTCTTATCGACCCGGTCGATCACCACCACCTTACTACCGACGGGCAGTTTATCGAGTGTAGCAACGACAACATCCCACAGCTATATCAGCTTAAGGAAGCTTTCCCTGACAGCAACATCAGGATTGTAAGTTCACACATGTCGCACTTGCATGCGGGGATCCCTAGCTAATACTTGGCGACTACGTAGCACTTTAACCCCATCACTGGTGAAATGTCCGTCTCCACCATGAGCGGGGGGCTCCAGTGCGAGCTTCAGTATTTGCTTATCAGCAAACTGCGCCACTGTATCGCCACCCATCCTCAGGCGGCAGATAGCCTCCATGCTGGGATGCTCCTATCTGGGGAACTCGCGTCTGAGGTACCCCACTGTCTGGCTTTTCTCTTTCGATTGGACCATGGTGTCGATAGACCTGTGCTCGCCATCAGCGCCATCACCATCGGAAATAAAAAGAAAGCAGCCAAGAGCACCCTCGCACACGTCATGACACGCTATCCCAGCCTCCAGACCATGGTCCGTCTTGATTTCGGCGGTCTGACCATGGATAAATCCATCGATGAAGCGCATCACGAGCGGCGTGTCCAGCGTATTGCCAACCTCTCTTCGGTTGTCACCTGGACGCGCGACACGCACGGCAACATCGTGACTACTTGCGAGAGTCTCTCCAAGGCAGATGGCGAGCTCCGCCTGTGTCTCCCAGGCGGTAATAATAATAATAATAATAATGGCAGCAGCGGTAACGTTTCCGGTCAAGGTATTGAGGTTGCCGTCAAGCACAGCGAGCTGTTAGATGCGGTCCGCATGGCGGGCGTATGCGGGCCTCTTGGTGGTGCCGGCAATCCCCGTCCCCTGCAGTCCTCCATGGTCCCCCTCTTCTCTCCGCTCCGAGGCCACCACGGCTTCCGCGCCTCTTCCAGCGTGAACATGGGGGCCCATGCTGCTCGACTGCTTGGCTTCGGTAACACGACTGCCACGGCTACTTCTAGCACGGGCATTGCAACCCATGCGACTCAACTGCTTGGCCTCGGTAACACAACCGCTGCCGCCACTAATACTACCGCCACCTCCGTGTTGGGCGGCTGTCAGGGTGTCCGTGTGTTTCGCCCCCGTCTGTACATGGCGAACCAAGCCAGGATTGCAGTTGCTTCTTGGAGTCGGCTGTTGGCGCGGCTCCCTCGCAAGCTTTGAGCGTTGCACGGGCGTCTTTTTTGCTTTGCTTTTCAGCAGAGGGAAGGGCTCTCGAGGTTGACATGGCGGGATGAGCAAGCATGCTTTGGGAGGAAAAAGAAGAATCTCGGGCAAGAGAGAAGTGGCCTTTGTGTGTGTCACTGCATCTTTTAGAGAGCAGCAGTACAGAGAGATAGCTGATATGGAGTTCACCTTGGGCGGGAATAATTCTTTGGCGTATGATCCGAAAGCGTGAACCCTCAATGTGGATGAGGGCTTCTTCCGAGTAACATGCCATCATTGCGCCCTCTCCCCGGGACAAAGCCTGCAACAACATGATAGTGCATGTCCAAGCACCATGCCTACCCTCCCCCCTCCCCCCCACCCAACGCAGAGGATGAGCAAGGAAAGCAGCCCAAGAACTACGCACAGCACCAACGGGACGATTGACATGGCCGCGCACATTACAGCGGTTTTTAGTTATAGGTGAAACAGCCTCCTAATCTTAGGTAGTAAGGTATTTAGGTACTTGCATTCAGCGCCAATTTTAGCTCTTTGATAGGTACCTAAAACAGTTACGCGCATTATGAGAATCTCAACCACCATCGTCACCTGCAAAAGGAACAGGACAAAATTTCCCGCGTCCACGTCCACGTCGTGAAAGGAAACCCACCATCGGTTCGATCGCCGTCCCGCTCTCCCGCTTTCAATGCCACAGACCTCTGCATCCGGCCATAAAGAGGCGACCTCCCCCTCTCACCCAACAGAAAGATTCGATCCTCCCAGCTACCGGGACCCAGGTTCCCCTCGCACAGCCGAGGAAGTGACAGGGTGCCGTCGCACCCAGCGAAAGAAGATCCCCCCCTATACTGATAACACCCCGTGACCGCCCGACACTGCATGTCATGTCTCAACC
>Ga0247760_1002565_pt1 | contig 13439 bp, 9 predicted proteins | sample UWRJL171409R4_FD_179936 | JGI IMG/M metagenome (GOLD analysis project Ga0247760, IMG submission 179936) | Plant litter microbial communities from Arlington Agricultural Research Station in Wisconsin, United States - UWRJ-L171-409R-4 | ecosystem: Environmental > Terrestrial > Plant litter >...
AACTTTGTTTGAAAATCTAAAAGAGGGGCAAGATATGCCCCCTCTATAAGAGCTAGTAAAAAACCGAGTTATCAAAACTCGTCTATCTATCTATTCCCGCCGGCTATGCTATGCTATGCGTCCCAAAAAGAAATCGAAAAAAAAATAAGACCCCTTCATCCTCCCCGGTGGTTTCAATGGATATGGAGCGAAGTTACCCGCGTTATCGAAACTCGATCGAAGAGAAGGTAGTGAGCACATTCCTGGTCCCGTCGCGAAGAAAGTCCTCAAGCGTGATGAATCCTCCATTAACATATTCTTGAGCAAGAAAGTACTGGCCCGGATCTGTCAAGCCTGGGGGGTATGAACTTGAGGTTAGTATTGCTTGTTTTGTACAAGTACCTAGGTAGATAGATAGGTACCTAGATAGATAGGTAGGTAGGTAGGACTCACGCGGATTTCCACGTCCCTCATTCGGCGCAAAGACCTCGATCCGTGGGGTATCTAGGTTAGGTATCCACTGTCCGTTGTAGGGCACGAGACGTGTTGGGCCCCACTCGATACAATACGTCACCGCCACCGCCCTGTGACCAAAAGGCACAGCCGGCGTGAGATGGCCGAGTTCGACTTTGAAACGGAGATTGTCGTTGGAGCTGTATAATCGGTCCTGCGGGAAGGTGATGCCATCGGAAAATACAAAATAGACAGGTATGATGTCTCCCGTGGCCTCGTTGAGGCGGATACAGGGTTCGGCATAGAAATACTCATCGCCAACAATGTATTCGTTTTCACCCTCGACAAAGACAAACGAGGCCCTGACCGTGGTTGTCTGCATGTATTCGTGGTTCCCTCCGGTCCATTTGACCATGATGGGCCAGTCGCGACCATGCTGGTAGCCTTGGGGGACTGCGACGGGTGGGTAGATAGCGAAGCGGGTAAGGACGGAGTGCTGGGCCTGTAGGTCGAGGTCGTAGACATCTTCTTCAAGTTGGGGATCAACTAGGGTGGTTAGCCTAGCCGGCCTATTTGCCCTATTCGCCATGGTGGGAATTAAAGTCGGAATCGGAACAGATAAAGGGCAGGTAAGGAAAGGAAGAGTCTTGAAATAATAATAATAACTGGGTGGTTTGACAATGGAATTTGGTGAGTGAGTGAGTTGATGATTGTGGATATGGCAGTAATCCTCAATTTATACTGAGAGAGAGAGAGAGAGAGCTGGAAATAATCCTCGTCAATGTAATGTTATGAGTGTGTGTGTGTGTGTGTGTGTGTGTGACAGATAGAGCATAGGCAGAAAGTGGGAAGCGCAAGAAGACTGGGTTTAAATAGAGATATTCCCAAGAAAAAAAGTGTCCCATTGACAGCATAGCATAGCATGTTGGCCAGTTGTTCAAGAGCCAGGGAATTTTCAAAATTGTCATCACAACGTGCTGCTCTTTCATGTTGAGCTGGTGTTTTTTTACACATCACGTCGGCTTGGGTACTTATAACTTCTCGTCTCATACATATATTCACGCTCTTATGTCGTTTAGACCTGTCTGCCTGCTTGCCTCGCGAACTTTACTAAAGTTTAATTTTGATCTTTCTTCATTCTAAAAAAAAACGGAGGTGTGGCCTCACTACGGAATAACCGTGTTGTGTTGGATGAACATTTATTTCTTGGGCTTTGTCGTTCTTAAAGACTTAGATTGCAGTGAGAATTCACAAAACCTATGCCTGAGGTAGTTAGGTACAGAAACGAAAAGAACACCGAAAAGCAGGCACTGGGATCTCTTTACCTCGCCCTCACCCTCACCCTGTCACGGAAAGGCAAATAAAAGTGAAAAGCGGAAAGTTTATTCTGTTGAATACCTATTAACTAAAACCACTTTTTCCCTTTCCGTTAAAGCGTTAAAGCAACGTATCAATCAATCAGTTGACCTCCTCCCTTGGGTGGTCACTCACTCGCTCGATCATGAGTTCCATGAGATGAGCTCCAAAAAATCCACCAACGCCTTTTTCCTTTTCCCTTTTCCCTTTTCCCTTTTCCCTTTCAAATCTTCCCAGTTGTCCCATGAATCAAGATGACTTGGCTTAATTAAATTCACTCAAGGGGACTGTGGCGACCCACTCACTTGATCAGGAGATGAGTTGCAAAATCCACCAACCAGCGCCTTTTTCCCTTTCGAAATCTTCTCTTCCCAGTTATTAACTCGATCGGAAAATGGCTTTGATTTTGACTTTGTCTATCGAAACTCAACCGAAGAGACGGTGCTGACTCCCGCCAAATGTCCGCAGTTAAGATAGCTGCTCAGAGGAACAAAGCGTCCGGTACGCCAGTCTTGCATGAGGTAATACTCCGTGGGTGTCATTTCTGGGAAGTTTTGAACCTGTCAGTACATGTATTGCACTGAAGTAGGTGCAAATATGTTTGCAAGGGTAGGAGGAGGCACTTACCCGCTTCGGGACAGTTGTTGTATTCGTCACCTCCAAAAACCTGAGTCTCGGGGTCAGGAAGCGCCGTGGTCCACTGAATCCACGCCCGTTCCCCGCCCGGCTCCGTGGCATCCATGCGGTAGCAGAGACGGGGCTCGAAGCGGAAACGGGATCCACCGACCGACGGCTCGGAATACGTGATGCCGTTCCGGAATGTGAAATACACGGGAATATTGTCGTCGACCGGGCCGGGCCGCGCGTCAATGTCGCTCTGGCGGACATAGGGGTCGGCGAAATACTCGGGGCCAACCGTCATATGGTTTGCCCCGTAGCCTTGGACAACGGAACCCGAAACCCGCGCCGTCTCCAATTTCGAGACTTTGCCACCGGAGAACTGGAGAATCACCGGCCATCTCGAGTCGAGCACCGCATGCTGGCGGACGTATTTCGGCGGGCGAATTGCAAATGTGGTGGCTATTCCGAACCGCCGTTGCAGCCGTTGCACGGCCCTTTCAGCAGCGGCCCTAGAAGGGGAGGTAGGAGAAGAAGAACAGCCCTGCATGGTTGGTGAAGGGGAGGTGGCGTGAAAACTGAAACCAGCGGAAATTTGCGTGTGGAAGAAAATGGTGAGAGGGCCGCCGCCGCTGGGAATTGTAAAAAAAAATAACAGGGCTGTGAAAATTGATCTCGGCGTCTTCAAAATTGATCTCGGCCTATTGAAAATTGATCGCGGCGTCTATAAAATTGATCTCGGCCCGGATTTGATGGTGCGGATGTTATTCTCTGATAGTTCCAATGGCAGCAGCAGGAGAGCGTGAGAAAAGTGGACAATGCTCGAATTTAAATAAACAGAGAAATTGCACATCGACATCATGTTGAACATGAACATGAACAGCGTCGCCCAAGATCCAGATCCAGATCCAGATCAGTGAGTGCAGAAGACTCTGTCACGATCTCCAGTTTCATGCTTATCTCTGACTCGATACCCACACATCTCGGGCAGGTTTGAGAGGGCTACTGTAATGTTCTTGCTCTCTTGATCTGGCGGCGTGTGTGCGCGTGGAACATTTTTACGTAGTTCTATGGAGTTGTGTTCTTCATCGTTAGTTTGGGTACGTTACACGCCAGTTCCACCACAGCAGCAACCTTGTAGATAGCCATGAATTTTAGTAAAACATTGATGAAATACCAGAATATCCTTGGAAAGACAACGTGGAGGCCTATCAAGGCAACTGGTACTGCAATTTGTAGCTCTCAACTCCTCACTGCTGGACCAAGTTTCCATCATATCAAGCTGTTGCTCCCCCCAATCCCAAAAGGCTAAACTGAACTTCAAGGAGATTCTCATCCATTTTGTGATTAATGTCCCGGGTGTTATGAATGCCTCAACACACCCAAGGCAGACACTCTACTCCCCGTCTGTTATACGTGTAGAAACTCTCGTTCTGAGAAATTCTCGGACCAAACTCCTCATCCTTGCCCCTTACACCTTACATTTAACCATTAGACTGGACCTTGGGGAACATGCCACCTTTGCTCCATTCCTTTAATTCCTCAGGCTATCATCACCCGTATCTCGTATCTCGTATATCGTATGTCGTTTACTTACCTATGTATCGTGCCATTATCGTGTCAATGTCGTAAAAAAGCTTTTCCCAAGTTCATTCATGGCAAAGTGTCCCCCCACGTTTTTCTTCTAGTGAACCAGACCCAGACGACGAAGAGCCTGAAATGGCTAGCTTACCTCCCTACTGCAGTCTCACAGCATCGTGTCTTCGGCCAGCAGTTTTGTTCATTTCATTTGACGTCGCTTGATGCTTGCTCACCTTGACTCACAAAGTAGGTAGGTACCTTACCTAGAATGCAGTCCTCATCCAACTGCAGAATGTTATAAGATTTAAAAACCACGTTGGAGAAATGTTTTGCAAACCTGAGGCCCCTTACAGCGTAACAAATTATCATCAGGTGTGCTGCCGGGGGGGGGGGGTGATAAAGGGGTTGTTCATTCGTTGCCACTGGCACTTTCACGTTCACGTGAAACAGTGCCACTCTCTGGAAAAAATACATGTTTGATAATTATATCGAGCTGAAGACCAAAGCTAAAACCAAAGAATATTCTGTATGTTTACGATACCATGGTTCATGCATTCTCAGCCAATAGATCTGTCGGCATCTCGCCCTTTATCCATGACCCCTAGCCCCCTTGCGTATGTCATGATGCATCCTCCAAAAAAGCCTATTGGTGATGTGATACAAACGTAGAGGGAAACAGGGGCATCACGGAGCAATTTGGTTGGTCAACAATCTTTCATCATTTTTCATGATACCACAAAAGCGCCACTAGCTGCGTGAGTTATGAGTTGTGCGCTTATTGGTCAGGTTCGTAACCCCGCATCTCAGGCCTTAGACCTCAGGCGGGCGGCTTCCCTTCTCTCACAGCTTTGCTGAAGACGTAATGGCAACTTTGTGTAACCAGTCATTGTGAAGTTTTAGGGCGCTTCAGTTGAACAGCCGATGGCCGAAAACGCTCGTCAACATGGCCAGACTGTCAAAGATGCAGGAAGAGCTCAACGCGCATGAAGAGCTGTAACACATTATTCGAGCCTGTCGGGAGGAAAAGGTGGGTGACATTGTCTGCCGGATTCGGCAGGGTCGCGATGCTGAGGCCATGTTTACCTCTTTCAACAAGGATCACTTAAGGTCGCCACATCCATGTTACCACCCAATGCCGTCCAGGCTCTCCAGTCCACACTGGGACTCGTCTTGCGGGGGCTGGGGAATCGTCGAGATTCTCCATTTGGGACAAACCATCTTCCGACTACTCCGCAAATCACTGGGTAATGACAGCGCTACCTTGCTCCGCGAGGTGGGCAATGTTGGCGGCACTTCCGCTGCCGCAGACGAGGAGAAGGTAGCTCAACATGTCCGGTCGCAGTTTCCTATCGACATTGTGAGCATTGCAGAGAATCCCGAATCGAGGAGGCTGGGTAATCTTGTGGCGGCGTATGAGGAGCTGGGGTTGAGTGATGAGGCGTCGTCGAGGGTCGCTGGGGGGCCGCTCACCGTAGCGAACAGATGCAGACACATCAGGGACGCTTTCTCTGCACGTGGTTAACGACTGAGGGTGATAGGTCTAGTGAAACCGAAATTTTGATTAGTAAGAGGCAAACAGATGAACAAACTCATCTTAAAAATCTGCATTTTCCACGCTCGTTTTGCTTGTGCCTGGCTCCGATGATCGATGCAAGGGGTTCCGTTGTTGCCCGAGCAGGCTGCAGCAGCTCTGAAGCCCCAAAGGGAGGTAGCTTCAGATCCTCAGAGATCACGTGAATCGATGCCTTTCTTGGGGCAGACTGCGAGGCATATCTGAGGTTTCGTCAGCTAAAAGTCGTCGCAAGGCTCTGGCTTGGCGTCGGAGTAGACGCAAGACCCCGCATCGCACATCGCAACTTTCCCTCTGCACCCACCTCTAACTCGCATCGTGAGCATGAACGAACGGTACCCCAGCGTGTATCTTGAACTTGGAGTCTCGCGAGGGAAATCACGCGTCGCGCCTATCATATACACAGCACTGAGCAGTCTGAGCCGTTGGTGGCCGATTCGAACGCAGGGAGTTGATCGAGTTTCATCACACTGAGCGCGGCCCCAAACCGAATGTCCATCGTTCCTGGCTGACCGTACCCCACTTCATCATGGAAATCGCGGCGGCTTGCGTCGGCTTCCTGGCGGCTCTGGATCAACTGAGCAGACGACTTCACGGGTTTTCACGGAAGTTCAGAAGTAGTCTCGACGCCTCGAGGGTTGTCCACGAATTTGACAAGCAGCTGGTTCAGCTCCAATGCATGGCCCGTACCCTCCAAGACCGCGATCACCAGCGAGACCCGAATTCCCAAACCTCGAGTGCCGATGCGAAGCTATTCCCCAAAGATGTCGTCGTCCAGGTCAGCTCCACCATCGACAGTTGCAAAGCCGTGCTGGATCAAATATCTGGGTTTCTTTCCCGGCTGGAGGATGGTGGAGTCTTGGGGAAACTCAGATGGGGACTTGGGTGGCACGACGAAGTTACTAAGCTGCTTGGGGACTTGACTCGCCACTACCATTGCCTCGACCTTGCACTGGACGCTATCATCATGTGAGGAGACATACACTGTTTCAACGATGCAAAGTAATAACACTTACTACAGCTTTACCACCGATCGGACGCTCTCCGTTGCCAACCAGATACACGAGGAGGCCACCAAGCTGACGAAAGAGCTTAGCACCACCAGGCAAAACACGGAAGATCTTATGGCGGAAACTGCCGTTGTGAAGACTGGTATTCAAGGACTTGGTCAGGACGTGAACCAGATTGGCCGAACTGTCGCCGAGATGTTTTCCCTTCTGCAACGAATCGACCGGCAGAAATCCCTTCCTTTCGAGGGTTATGGCGGTTTCGTTCCACATTATCTCTTCGATAGCTTAGAGCGATACATGAGTGCGGAATCTGGAATCGACTCCGAAGAGCTTCGAACCCAATTTTCCAGTATCAGCCATCAAGATCTCGAGGACGACCTTAGATCTGTCCGCTCTGGTTGGGGTTGGCGCGAGCCTGCGGACGTTGTGACATGGAGTTCGCGGCCGGCTACCACGAGAGGTGCGAAATCGAACGCAGCGACAAACTTGCAACCCCAGTCCCAAATGGCCGGCCTCGCAGCGTTGTTGGCTAGCCAGTCTGCAGAACTACCCACCAGCGATGGAACTGGGGCAAGACACTTTGCGCCATTACCTCCATCGCCCCCAGCTTTGGCAGAGGACGGCCGGGAGACCCTTGGGGCCGATAATACTCAAGAGAATCGAGCTGATGTTACGCCGTCAACACAGCCACGTGAAACACCATCTGAGTCAAGCGACGCGCTGCATGACATAGCTTCAAACGACTTCAGCAAAGAATCTTCTCCTGCTACAACGTCTTCCAAACCGGGTCGGCCTAAAGCAGTTTGTGTCAGCGACAACAGGCCAGGTCGATTGGAGCAAGTTCAGCGCATCTGGGAAGATATCTCGCCGGGGGACCCAACCCTAGGCTTAATCCATATTACGCGATCGGAGACATCCATTTCCGAGGCTGAAAGAATTCGCCAGAGTCTACGCCGTCGTGAGCAAAGGGAAAGAAACAGACCATTGCACCAGATATCGCAGAACACGAACGCCGGTGATCTTGAACAAAGCCTGTCTAAAGGCGGAAACCCCAATTTGCATTCCGACCAAGCCAAACGCTTCCTGGAATCGCGAACGCTCAATCAAGCCCCGCCTCTGTATAGAGCCATCGAGGTCAAGAACCTCGCCTGTATTGAGATTCTCCTGAGGTATGGCGCCCATCCAGACTGTTACCTTGAGGAGGTTACTTCACTGGAGCGAATGATTGGAGAATTCGATGCGAGCCCTCCTTCGTTTAGGCTAGTGGCATTACTTCTGGGGAATGGCGCCAGGGTGACCGAAAAGTCTATATATCATGCGGCGTGTAAAAATGACTCCCGTCTGATGGCCATGCTCTTGTACTGTTGTGCAGAGCCCCTGGCACTGAAACAGATCAATCTTGACCGCGTGCTGGACGGAGCCCTTGACCAGCACTCCCACACAGTCGATGCAAAAGTCCTGCAGCTTTTACTCTCGATGGGTGCGAGGTCAACGGAGAGTCAGATAGAGTCGTGCTTGGATAATGCTAAGCAAAAAACAATGCGGACAAGCATCCAAAAGGAGCTATGGGAAGGAGTCTTCAGCCACCTCTTGGATCACCGGGATACTCGCGTGAACCTGGACCGTCACTTGGTGACAGCTTTCGATACCGAGAATCCTTCTGCTGCAGTGGCCCTTATCTCCCGAGGTGCTCGACTTCCTGAGGGCGATCCCCATTTCCACGGAGCCATCAAACTCGGCCGACTGGACATGTTCGAGCGTCTGCTGGTCGGCATAAAACCATCCATCAGCGATCTGAATGGCTATTTGAGAACAGCGGTCTATCATGTGCTACCCAATATGGCCATTATAGAAATGCTTCTCGCAATGGGCGCGGAGCCGTTGAGCAGCTATGTCGACCATGCGATTGTACGAAGTCACCTGCCCCTGTTCGGGTCTCTACTGGAGACCGGTTCTAAACCCAACTTGTCACGGATCGACTTGAGCGTCGTGACTTCTGAGATGGCGAACAGGCTTTTGCTACTTTACCGACAAGATCTCCCAATCCGGTCGAAGCGGACGAGACTTGAGTTTGAATTGCAGGAGCGACTCGCTTCGAGTTACAATCCGAGGAAGAAAATCCCGACGAGGTTCGACCCAGTCGTTCGGTCAACGATATCTATGCTGCTGGAGGATGGGGCGAAACCGAATGGAGATACTCTCAGCAAGATATTCCTTGGCGACAAGTCGGACAACGAGCTCATCGCACTCCTGCTGCAAAACAGTATCGAACTTGGGCGAGAGTTGTGGCTTGCAATGATCGAATCCACTTCATCCAAAGTAATCGAGTTGGTGCTCTCAGCCGATGCAGGTATCCCTGAAGTCTCTGAGTTGCTCGAAAAGTCGCTGGAGGTGAAGGCCCGCTTGAAGGGCCAGAACCCAGGTTTCAAACCAAGTTGGTCCTCGCATCCCCCCAAGGATAGTTTGACACCACACGACCGGCTAAGAGCTGCCGAGAGCATTTGTGGGCTCTTATTCAGTGCCTGGGTGAGACAGAAACCAACCTCGCTAGGGCCCCGGTCGATGGAGTTTTTGGTTTCTGGGAATCCAGAGGAGACGCAATTCCAGATTGTGGCCCGCTGCAGCCACCACCCAACGACTGATACCTTAACATTCCTGCTACAATACGCTGCTAGAGCTAGAACTCCTGTCTTGCGACTTTGCGCACTCAAGGGGTGCGTGGAAATGCTTGACAGTAATACAGATCTTGAAAGCAGTACAAAGGGAGCGGGTGGTTCCTGGGCAAATTTGTTGGCAGCTTCGATTGCAATTTTTTCAGCATCTCCAAACTCCTATCCATCTAAACGGACCAAACAGTTGATGTATCGGTGCTTCGAACTTGTTCTTCAGCTCATGGAGGAAAGAGGCAGGAACGTCAACGAGGACCTCCCACTAGGCGTTGTGGGTGTGCTAGACATTGTCTTTGAAAAAAGTACACCAGAGACATCACCAAAATTACTTCACCTCCTCCGCAAGTATGGTGCGAATCTAGACCAAGCAAGTATGGAGCCATGGCGGTTGGCGGTTCGAGACAGACATTTCGACAGCTTTGAGGTGCTTCTCGGCGCCAAGAAGATGCGGCCTATCGATGTGCTGCGTTATGCAGTTCAGAATTCCACGACAGACGAGATTCGTCTAATCCTTGAACATGGGCCAGCTGTTCGTGCTCTACGAAGTCTTGAGTCCACTTGCGGAACACCCGCCCATCAACCACTGGCTGCATATGCAAAAGACGACGAGACACTCAATATTCTATTTGATGCCGGATTCGAATTTTGTATTGACGAGGATCTCGAGACACTGAGAGAAATAGCTGAGCAAGCCGATGGCGCGAGGCCTCCAAGATGGCCGTCGGGTTTGTTCATCACTTGGTGGCAAGCGCAGCCTGAGGCAGCTCGTACAAGTCAGTCCTCTACTGACGCTACAAGCTGTAGCAACATAGAACCCTGGAAAGAGTCTATACTTCTACATGCAGCTGTCGCAAAAAAACCCTACCTTCTGTCCCGTCTACTAAAAAGGGGCAAGAAGAGCAATGATCTCGCTCGGAGGCACAGATCGACTGAGTATATTCTTCAAAAAATTCTAAGCTGGCACAATCTAGAGATCTTGCAACTTGTCCTCGATGCGGGGATCCCTTGCGACCTAGAGTCGACCTGGCGTCTGTTGCTTCTTCAGGGCGGTAGGGAGAATGAAGTCAGATTGCTCTGGGAAAGTCGGCGTGAGGCTGTTGCACATGCTGCAGAGTGCTGTTTTGGGCTTTTGACCCAGACTTTTGATGACCGAAATCAGAACACCAAGGCGGCACCTGGGGAATCAGGAAAGCACGGATCCACTTCATTCACACTAGATATGAAGCTCATCAACACCTGCGTCCTCGTGTTCATGCTGGACATTGCAGACGAGTTGGCGAGTACTACAACAGAAAAATTATATCGCTATCGGTTTTGTGGCGGGCTTTTGGATACTTTCGAACCGAAGGACCTTGCACTCATCATGGTTGCGTATTTCAGACTCATCAGCAGGCGGGACAGACACAGCCGCGAACCAAAACTGCCTGGCCTTCAGTACTACACGCTTTTCCGTCGACAGAAGAGCGTGTTTCTACAAAGGGATTTGCCTCGGACGATATTCGGCAAAGGAGCTCTTTTGATCTTCGCAGCAAGCAACTTGCGATGGGACGAAGTCTCATCTGAGTTGGTCGGCGCCAGCCCACAGGATGTAGGATGTATATCCCTAGGATCGGACCGACCCATCAACATGGAGGACATAGACGACCTCGCGTATGCCAGACGGATGGTCCCCAATACCAACGCAACACGCTCGCTCTTATATTACGCAATTACTGGTAGAAACGTGCATACGGTCCAGAGAGCTATCGAATGTGGCAGCGATGTAAACGAATGGTATGGCACAACGACTATCTTCCCGACAGCCCCCTACATGGACCATCCGCCAGACCTATTCCTCAGTGGATCGCCGACATCCGGCTATCGCAAAAGCCGTATGAGCAAGACAATACGCAGGGCAATTAAGGGTCCTGGAAGGGAACGTGAAATTTTTTTGAATGAGCATGAGATTAGAAAAAGCGAAGGTCCTCTTAAGTCGCCAGTTAAGGCAACGTTGTTGCATATAGCCATTTTCTGTTGCGCCAGGGCGGACTACAGGCAGGATGTCATGAAAAGTCTAGCCATAATTGAGGAATTGGTCAAAGCTGGAGCAAATGTCGACGCCCTTGCTTGGATACCGCGCAGGTTTCTACGGTCTGACCAGGACAAGATTGGCCAGATCACCAATGACCCGTTCGGTGAAGAGCTGAGTGTTTCCTTGACTCCGGAAGAGTTTGGGCAAACTATTTTGCTGGATGAAAGGAGCCTATACGGTGATGGCGGCACCTGGGCTCCCAAGAAGATTAGGAAACTGATTTGTGAGGCGTTGGGGAGGCGGATGGATACTTTGACAAATTTGATGGCATGGCGTTAAAGACAGTCTTCTTCTTCCAATTTGTCTTTCTTCCTCGCTCGGTTTTCTCTCCCTATTCAAGCTTGAGAATTTTTTTCTTGCCTCCACACTCTCACCCCGCATGGTGGGTTGAACTGGATGTGGCAAGACCAGGGGGCTGGCAGGAGTCGGACTGAACAATGAATGATGAGCAATTTCACAGCGGCGACACATCTTTGTCTTACCAAGCTGTTGGCGATTAATTCCGGCATTACAAAGAACACATCCGCCGGCGTATATTGATGTCTCTCTTCGTCCTTCAAGTCACTCCTGACCTCTAGTTACAGTCTTCTTCGCCCACGTTTGCATACATCACCAGTACACCGCACAGCAATGGATCCCATTGACTTTTCCCCTGCCGAAGCGAGAGCCACAGAGTGGAAACGAGACAATCCAAGCGATCTCAGCGGCGAAGTCTTCCACAACACGCTCCTCGCCCTCCGCGACCTCCTCACCTCTTCCGAACCCGACCAAACCAGCGTCACCACTACCGCCACCTCCCTAGCCGACTTCATCCGCACTTTTACCCGTGCCCCTGACTTTTCTGACGATCAACGCTTCTTCCTGACCGTTTGCTGCTGGCACTCTCTCGATGCCCTGGCTCGGTGCATCCCGCCTCATCATCCCTGGCATACCAGCCTTGTTCGAACCATCCATATCCTGCGCGCCAGAGGGGATGAGCAGATCTATTCCGCCGCTGAGCTGCAATACTACAAATGGAGTGACCTGCCGCAACTCTCGTCCTTGTTCTGGAACGCATGGGATCAATCCCAGCTTCTTAAACGAAACGAATACGATAGTCCGGAAGCCAAGAAGGAGGTCTCAGAATGGAAGAGCTGGGTTTCTTGGTTCGCGCAAATGCCGGCGGAGATTGCCCTGCCGCATTACGCTCTCAGTGCAATCAAGCTGATTGAAGAGAAGGTTGATGAGAGAAAGGTAAAAGCTGAGGTTGATCTCTGGACGGCGTGTGAGTGGTTGATATACAAGGCGGATAAAATCTGGGAATACATGAGAGGGTGCAAGAAGAATTGTGAGCGGAGAGGGGTGAAGGGGGATGCCTCGGAAATGGGTGAGGTTTGTAGAGAAAGCGTGGGAGATCCCTGGGGTAAGGGGAGGTGGGAGTGGTGGAAGGGGTGTTTGCGTGAGCGAGCGGGCGGGGGAGATATTGATGGGAAGTTGAGGGAACAGGTTGCTCGGGCGGTGGCGAGTATGGAGGCGGCGGAGGGGAGCGGGGAGGAGTAGGGGGGGTTGAGTTGTCGTTGTCCAGTTGAAAAAAGTTGGTGTATATTTTTTTTTTTTTCCCCGCCTAACAAGATTGCCCTTTATATCTACATATATTTTACAGAACCGCTACCACAGCAGCCACACCCACCGCCAGAGCTCCTGCTTTTGCCCGTGCCGTCACCATTGGTGCTGCCGCTCCAGCTCCACCTTTACTGGTACCACTACTCGCAGCAGCTCCGGGTGCTCCTCCTCCCAACTTTTCTAAGCCTGCGGTGATGGTTACAGAAATAACCGTCACTAAGGCTGGATCCTGTATGTGTATCACTCGTCAGTACTTCTCTCAACCTAGGTACCTTGGATAGATATGTAAAGGGTGCAAGAATGCCTTGTTTTCGAAGGAAGGGGATATTCTGAAAGGGGGACACTTACGACAGTTGAGAAAGTATAAGTCGTAGTCTCCACAGTTTGCAACGCCTTGGTATCAACAGCGTCATATCGCGAGGCGGTTGCCGAACAGGTTACTGCCGCGGGGGTTTCTTTGCCAGTGGTGCAGCCTAGGGAGAGAACTTCGAGGTAGGACTTTGATCTATATTCACATCAGACTCTCTGGT
>Ga0247760_1002566_pt1 | contig 13429 bp, 12 predicted proteins | sample UWRJL171409R4_FD_179936 | JGI IMG/M metagenome (GOLD analysis project Ga0247760, IMG submission 179936) | Plant litter microbial communities from Arlington Agricultural Research Station in Wisconsin, United States - UWRJ-L171-409R-4 | ecosystem: Environmental > Terrestrial > Plant litter >...
AGCCCCCCCCCCCCCCCCCCCCGGGTCTGCGGGCCGCAACCCTAACCCGGGAGTTCAACGAGACAGCAGTTTCCGCAAGCAAGCAAGCAAGAATTCGCGACACGCGAAAGAATGTCGATGGAATACTATATTGGAAAATAGCAATTGGGAGAACCGCCAAGGTCGCGGCGGTGTGTTTGATTCCTATGTTCAGCAGCCGAGAACATCGGCTCTGGACAAGCGGCTCAGAGTTGGCCCAGTCAAGCTCAGAATCGGCCCGGTATAGGCTGAGCGGAGAAACAGAAGTACGCATTAGAAAATCACGACAGCATTCTATCATGGTGGATATCATACCTACTCACTCTCCCCGTCCACTAATATATCGTCCTGTCCACAGCCCTGTCCATCGTTTTGGCCTCCTGTCGCCGCCAACTTCTTCTCCCTCTCTTTTTGCCTCCGTTTCAACTTCTTCTCCCTGTTCAGTCGCTTTTTCTTCTCCCGAAGATGCTCCTCCTTGGTAAGCTTTTGTTGCTCTACCGCAGCAGTCGCTTCCTTCTTCGCCTTCTCCTTGATACGAATCGCTATCCTCCGCTTCTTGCCTGGCCTCTTACGCCCCTTTGAGCCTTCCAGAGCACCCCCGTCCCTAATCTTGGGATTGTTGCGACCCGGCGGCAGCACTATCCTCGTTACCCTCCACGGAACTTCCAATCCCCAGGCACGTCTCCTTGCGTCCGCCAGGACGTCATCCGCGCTCACAGCAGCGAGCTGAAACCTCTCTCTCTCCTCGGGGGACAGCTTCCCCTTCAGATAGAAACTGATTGGTCGACTCCTGATTGCCGGCCCATCGTCCTCTTCAGCAAGCACGACCTTTTGGCCCGGACCTGACGTTGAAAAGAGCCGAAACTCAAACTCGTCAACGACGGGATCCTGCCGCCCACCGCTATTTCCGTCCGCATCGTCAACGCCATCTCCAAACTCTCCCAACACGGGCTGAATCGACAGCAGACCCGCCAACCGGGCGTTTAGCTCCGCGCGAAGTCGTCCCTCCACCTCCTCTTGCTCCCCCCTATCTCCGCCCTCTTCCCCATCAAGACTTGAATCCCGCTCTGACGCAGAATCGTACAGATCTTGCCGCCGCACGCTTCAGGTTGGCCACAGGTCTAGAATTAGCATTTGTGCATTGCGTAAACCGTGTGCACGGCCCTTTTCTGGCCGAGAACTTACCGTTTTGCGTCGGGGACCTCAAACATTGTTCATGGGATGTGTGATGCGTGATATATAAGAGCGAGGGAGTGTGTGTGAGTGGGTGTGTATGTGCAAGAAAAATGACTAGTGGTCCCAAGGTCGCCGAAAAACCAAAGCAAGTTGGTGATCAGCTGGGCCGAGTTTCTGCAGGAGCTTTGACAGTGGGTTAGGAGCGCCCCTTAGGGTCGAGATTTGGCCAATTTGAGCGGGGTTGCCGGAGCCGGTACCTTGGCAGCCACTTTGTATCCATTCAGCGTCCTCTGATCAATCAGTTCAGGATTTTTAATAAAGAGCAGCAGACTCTTCAGCTTTGCATTCTTATCAAGTCGCTGTAGTCTGAGAAATAATGGAGATTTGGGGATCGCTTTTGGTTGCCATGTTTCCCTGAATTGTCTCAATCGTCTTGGGGTATATACAATAGAAGTGCACGCCGTCCGTAGTAAAATGGCTTGTTGTTCCTTAAACTTCTTGCCTGGTTTTGACCTACTCTGTGTGTGATCATTCCCAGGCTGTGACCTCTTGACAACAAAAATAATGATTGCACCCGTTTGCTTCGCTAGAAAAAGAAATGCCACACCGCCGTCATCCGAGAGAACTAGGGGGGGGGAAATCTCGTCAACTGAATCAGAAGTTTTCTTCATCCCACAGTAACAAGACGTGATATTTTTGCTGTCTCACAAAATGCACAGGGCCGCACCATACGTTGACACAAAGTATAGCAGAACACCTCCCAGGGACAGAACAGACCGTACAGACGAACAAATCGCAAAAAAATGAATAAAAAATTTAAACAAGGGTGGTATCGATCCAAAGACACGAAGAAAGCTCGCTGGTCGGTATCGCAAATAAAAAAGCGGTATGCTTGCAAAATGGTTGTGTGTGCAAATGCCCGCTGGATGAGGAAGCAACCATCCACCTGCCCTTTCCGACTAACTTTCATCAAAGTCGTCAACATGATGAGATGCTAAGACAGCCTCATACCAGTCTTCGAGGTATCAACTGACAACGCCGCATGCCGAAAGAGGCACAGCCGACCTCAAACAGCGACCAGAGAGATTCGGTCTAATATACAGAAGAATCGAAGCAGGTAAGTGAGAGAGGGAGAAGGGGAGAGTCGGTACTTCATTCACATTTCGTCTCTTCTTGTTTCGGGCCTAGGTATAGCAGGGTTCAGTATCGTCCAACGTATCATTTCTGTCTTTACCGCTTCCGCCTCCGTTGGTTGGCTTAACCTCCGGTGTGGACATCGGTGAGTGCACCAAGCCCGCACGGGTTTTCTGGTTCGGTTTGTTGTGTTTTGTTCGTTTCGCGGCTATAGAGTGGAAACGGGGAACGGGTAACGGAACGGGTATGCAGTTCTGCGTGGGGTGGGGGAAAGGCATAATATACCCGGCGACGGGTCGGGTCGATCGCACAAGTGGGTGGTATCGATGCGCCACACGTTGTGCTGGCTCCGTTTTCCACCATGCCTTTGTGCTCCCGAATTTTGTTGTTTCCTCTGCTTTATTCTTCTTCCAGCATCTCAGGTCGCGTTCCATGCGTAGTGTACGCCGTATTGACCACTGTGGCCGTGGCTGGGAGGTTCGCCAGGTGCTTTCCAACGGTCACCTCCCGCCGCTCCCGCGCCATTGTATGCCACACCTCCCGTGGGTGTCTCGCCTGCCGTAGTAGTCCACGATTGTGATGGAGGGAAGTAGTCTCGCGGGGGACCAGCAGGCCCTGCCGATGCGGCGTTTCCACTGCCTGCGGAAGCGGATCCACCGTTATCGGCGGGAGCACTGCCATAGGGTGCCTGAGCGGATGACGGCGGAGGAGCCGAGCCCGGGCTAAGCTCGCTGCTGCCAGCGTAACCAGTCGACGGACCGTAGCGATACTCGCCTGATGCAGTATCGGCAGAGATGGATCCAGCACTGTGTACTGACTGATGCGAGGCATGCCGGGGAGACTTGGATGGACGGGGGTTGGAATCGACGTAGCGGGGAACGTTGAGCGAGTTATCGGCGGCCGAGGGCGCGGAGAGGGATAGGTGCGGTGGAGGAGCAGACGAATAGGTCGCGAACTGGGTTCGAATTGGAGGGGGCGGCGCCTGTGATTGCTGGTGGTCTTGGGAGACGAGCGAAAGCTGGACTGATGGCATCGATGTCTGCTGGAGAGCCGGCATCTCCTGAGGCTCGGCCGTGAAGCTGGGTGCCCCTGACAGAGGAAGCTTCTGGTAGGGGTCAGGAGGTAGCGTTGACGTGGGGTAGGCACTGCCGGGTTGGTGCGGCATCGAGACCTGGCCCTGCGGATTCCAAGTAGTGGGGTAGGAACTGGCGCGGGTTAGTCGAGCTCTCCTTCAATATCCACGTTGGAATCAACTCACTTTGACCGCATCTGCATCGGGCTCTGGGGCATCTGCTTCGGCGCTGTGAAGGTAAACGCCGATCGAGGCACCTCCATGCTGGATACTCTCGGCCTCGAGTCGTAGGGCGGCTTGTTCAGCACGACAGCTTGGGCGACGATTCCGTGGCCTGTCTCAACGAGCGTTTGTCCCCGCGATCCCGCGCTGGACCCTAGCAGTGGAATCTCCTTCCTTGCCTGGAAATTGCGTGGACTCCTCCCCCGCACCACGATGGGCGCTGTTGTCAGTTCTGAGAGCACCAACTTCTGTCCGTTGGCGAGCGTTCCGTGAAGCTTGAGGTGAAGCACAAAATGTTGCTGCAGTTCCTTCCGTCGGCCGTTGTTTGCCGTCGCTCTGTTCCCAATTAGCATCCACTCACAACAGCAACACGCCAGAGATAAAGCGAATCGACATACATCCTAAACTGCAACCGCCTCCATCCAATGGGGTAGATGGCATAGTGGTCGCCTCCGTTGTCCTCCTCCTCCTCGGCAGGCGGGATCAGTGGCAAGGGCGGCGGCTCCTGGTCCGGGGCAGTGTTCACCTCGGGGGAGTTGGGCGGCGGCGTCTTCCACGGAATGACAATGAGGCGGACGGGGTGTCCGTCAACCGATTCGATAGCCGAGATGGTCACCTCCATGTTCTTGATCAGGCTTGTCTCTCCCGTCTCGAGCATGACCGACAATGGAATTTGCGGAAAGCACAAGCTACCGCTGATCTGGAACAGATTGCGCCGGTAGCACGTCAGCTCAGCGTTGAGCGGACCACCGGGCGGGCCGGCACCTTCAGGACCAGCGCCCGATGGAAACTCGGACAAGAAAAACATGCCGTGCAGCTGGGCATCGATTTCCATCTCGTGGATGCGGCCTTTGGCGTCGACGATTGTGTTCTTGTCGCCGACTTTCTTGAAGGACAGCAACTTCTGGTCATGGCTATTGGGCTTATAGTCGTCGCGGAGGTCCTGGACCATCTCGGTGTAGGGCGGGCCGCCGGCGGGCGACTGGTCTACTTGCGAGTAGGGCCGTTTAAGGGTGTTGATGCTGGGAATGTTCATCAGCGACGGGTGCGGATACCGGTCGTATCCGTCACTCTCTTCCGGGCCCGGACGAGCTCCGTGATGATATGGTGGTGGATAGTCCATGGCGTGTCGACTCCTGGGGCGCACCGCCGCATCCTGCCCGCCGTACCGTCCTGGGCCCATGGCCACCGGGTTGCCGTAGTTGGACCAGAGGTTCCCGCCGTGCTGCGTCTCGCCCCTCAGCTCTGCCATCGTGACGGTATATGTCGCCGTGGCGGACATGGGAGCAAGCTCCTCTCTCCCCCAACCAAGACAGCCGGACCTGGTCTTCGCCTGTTTCCGTCAGGAGGGAGACTCGATCTGCCGGAATACGCTCTCTGGGTGAATACTCCCTCGTCGTTGTTGCCAGAGGGTGTTATTGCATCAGGCGTCTTCTACCAAACATTCCTCCGCAAGTCGAGATGGAAAGGCACACAAGAACAACGACTTGTACGGGAACCAATGTGTACTTGTATAACAAGCCACTAGATCCGCGTTGGAGGGGACCGTTTTATGAAATGTTCGGCACTGTCCCGGGGGCGACAAGGGGGGGTAGGATACAGGGTGTGTGTGTGGAGCGAGGGGGTGCAAGCAGAGGCCAGGCCAAGGCCTGGTAGGGGGACTGACTTTGCGGTGCAGGCCGTCCGCTGCAGGAAACGGGCTACAACCGTAGATGGAAGGAGGTTGAGAAACGAACGGGACCCATCAGGCAGTCAGGCTAGGGCCAGACTATTCTCTACTATTCCAGAGGTACCAAAGTACGCATCTCATTGCCTTTGATGTGCGTATCTCGGTTGTTTCTTAACTGGCCGTGTTATGGCCTGGATTCCCGGAGATCGGAAAGCATACCGTTGGTCTCCTTAATGTTCTTGGCCGAGGCATTCTTTCAATGCTTGGTTAAGAGGAATGAGCCCTGTTATGTTTCTGTCAGAAAATGACTGACGGCACAAGATCGAAGGGGCGGCAGGTTGCAGTTGCCCCGGTCTTCAGTTCCGTCTCTTGCCAGGCGGGAGTGGAGAGAGAGCAAAAGAGAAACGTTTCTCCCCCCTCCAGCAACGCTAAACTGGGTGCATCTCTACGCGATCGGCTGAGGAGAGAGACACGGAGACAGACGAGCAACGGCATGGAGCATGAGCAAGGGCAGGGACAAGGATCCTGGTCGTAGCCGATGACAAGGGGGGGCGGGGATGGGAAGAGTGGAGAGACTGGAAGAGAGACATGAGAGAAGGCAAGACTCGGGCCCCTCCCTCTCTTGTTGCCCTCCAATCCAGGCTCGAGCAGACAGAGCAGGACCCCCGGTCGAGGGCCAGGTAGCGTCGACAGAATCCTCCGAACGGTTTCTGGGCACCCTGTGTTGCGACCCGCAATTTTCTAGAAGACCGTTGGGCAATAAACGCGCCGAAACGAAGGGACCCCCCTCTTGCTAGAGCCAAAGGGAAACGGCGAACGGATCGTCCGTCTTTCTGCGCAAGAGAGAGGAAAAGTCGGTTCACGAGATTGCCATTGACCAGGGTCGACAGGCGGAGAACCAGCAAGCACCCCGGTCAAGTTCGGCTGGCAAGGACAAGAAGCCACAATTACATTGACGCCTCCTTTCCCCTCCCCTCCTTTTCCCCCCTCTCCAAGTCTCCCCCGGTTCGCTTCCCAAAAGAGGCACCACGGCCAGAGCAATATCAGCGCCTGTTATTGACACCGCCCAAACCTCACAATTGACACAAGAGCTTAAACGAAATCACCAGTGAAGCCTGTGACACTAAGGTGGGAAGCCGTCTGGGGATGGTTCCCGAGGTGATACCGACGTGGCTTGTCAGTATTCGGATTCCCGGCTGGGAAGAAGCTCGGCTCGGTGCAATTATCACAAGCCAGGCGGCTGCGGGCTGCGAGCGCGGCGACAGGCGAGAATTGAGAAAGAGGGGGCGCGGAGACAGGCTTTCTGCGTCGTGCACAGCCCAGTCACTGGCGCGCTGCCCACCCTGTAAAGCTCCATCTGAAGCGGGAAGGAGACACGAAGCTTCCCAGCACCCAGGATATGACGTGTGCTGGGTATTGTGAAGAATACGATGCCATATAGTGGCCTGGTGCCTCACAGCCGTTTTGTGTGGATTAGTTACCGTTTCCGTCGAGCCACATGTGCCTCCCTTCTGCGGCGGCAAGCTGCTTGGTCGGTGTTGATGGCGCCTCGTCGATGGGGTTGGAAAAAGCCTATCGGCCGATCTGGTGGTAGTGCATCGTAGCTCACGGACAGGTGAGGGTGATGGAAGGTGGGGGAGATACCCCAGCACACAAGAAGCGGAGGCTCTTTGTAGACATGCCCAAAACGGCATCCCTCAAACGTCGTGCGCATCGTGACACTCTTCCTGTCTCTTATTTTCTTGCCGTCTCTGTGGCGGAAATGCTCAGGCGACGAAATACTCGGGGCTCGCCCACCTGCCAGCTTCGGTTCGCGTCACGCCACACACGAGATGTCATCAGGTAATCTGAGCCGTGGCTGGAGCTCAAGTGATGATGGCTGTCCGCTGCCGGCCGCTGCGGCGAAGAACCCTTGCTGTTCCGCTGATTGGTCCAAGCGCGACTTCAAGTTTTGACAACTCAGGACGAATGCATTGCAGTCCAGACGCATGCGCGCTGCGAATGAAAGGCCTTGCGCATTCGACTTGCAGGGCGGAAGTGTGCCGAGGCAGGGTGCCAGGCAGGGAGTGGACGGCAGGAGTCGCCGGCGCTCCGCGCTATCTCGATCTATCGTGCGCTACTGCGTCCGCAAGTGTGTGCACCTCTCTTTTTCGCACTCCTCATCCATCGTCCACCGCTGAGATAAGCCCCGAGCACGAATCCTCTCAACTCTCGTCTCGCAGCCTGCTGATGAGGGCAGCGTAGCAGAATCCGATCTCATTTGGCGGCTGGCTGGTGTCCCGAGGCCACATGTGCAGCTGCGAGGTGTGCCATTTAATGTATTTATATTGCGCCGCATCCTGGGGAAGGGAGGGCCGCCGTCCAAGACTCGCCCAGCTGTGGGAGGCATGTTTCTAAAAACGACAACGCGGCGACGGCGGTACGGGAGTCCCGTCCTGATGTGGCTGCTGTGCCGCTCTCCCAGACCGTAGAGCCTGGATTTGAAGATTTTCATGTCTGGCGATCCAGCATCAGACCGGATCGCAGCATCAGACGACCCTGTTCAAGACCAAAAATCGCAAGGACAAAAAGTGTTGATCTGATTGACTGACCAAGACCCACCCGGCAGAGGCCGGTTGGCGGTGGCTGTCGGTTGCAACAGCGTCCGCGGTCCCCATGCATTGGCGAACGTTGCAATCACGATTGCATCGGGGCAAGTCAGGGGACAGCTTTCATTCTTTGTTTTTTTCGTTTTTTTTTCTTGAGATCTCACCTTTCCTCGCCACACCCAATCTCTCCCAAGAGCAGCGGCTTTGCAACGCTCGCGCAGAATCCGCCTCCCGAGATTCGATGCCCATTCCCCGTCATCCTTGGTCCCTTGGATGATGGAATGGCGGGATGGCCCAGCAAAACCGTTCTTCGCAGTTGACAACAAGCACCGAATCGCGCACCTCCCTGTGGCCCCATACGCGGTACCACGTTTCACTGGCTGCCCAGGGGCCTGTCAGTCTTGCAGCCTTGTGCTAACTGGTTGCAGTTACACATGAATCAAATAGATCCGAGTCGTCCGACTTGGCCTGTCCAATGGCCCCCGCCCCTCTCGACATGGGGGGACGCGCCTCGCGGTCGTGGCGGTCGAAATGGCGTCGTCAAGGCTCCCCCCTTACCGAGAACGAGGGTCCGTGTAGTGTAGTGAGGAGCCAAGCGACTTGAGGCAGTCAATAATCGAAACAAGATTCGGCAGCATCACGACCGAAAGATAGGACCGACCGAATCCACACCTCCCCTCCAAATCAAGGCGGAGCTGAAGCTGTGAGGTTCAAGTGAACGCTGACGGGCGAAATCACTGCACTGGGACACCGAGAAATGGGTGCGTGTCAATAAAAGGGCTATCAGCTGCGACCGAGATTATCCCTTTTCTCCTCCGTCTCAAAGCGGCCGGTTTAATGGGTATATGTGGAGGGTAATATAGCCAGAGTCCCCCTTGCCACAGCAAACAACTTTGCCTCGTTTCCCGCTGGGGGCGCCGGAACGTTTTGGCGCTGGCCACTTGTATGTGTTTCTTGGAAAGACACTCCCCTTCTTCTTCTCAACAAGAGGATCCGGGACTTGGGTCAGCAAATGGCACCTGGCAATGGTACCGCACTGCCAAACCAAGATTCAGCGATGCTTCCCGGGCTCGATGCTGCCAGCCACCCCGCAGTATACAACTGTTGCAGTGCGAGATCGACATCGAGAAAGCCGCGCCGCCCCTCTTGTTCGTGGTGGGGAAGCCATGTTCTGCAGATGTTTACTACATTACCTCCTGACGATGCCGGCGAAGAAAGAAGCCGGATCATGGATGACCACAACTCCCTATTGCTCCTGTGAAAGTCCAAGCCTCTGTTTGCTGGTTCCAGCTTCCCAGCCAGGTCAGGCTCCAATGTGCTGCAGACTTGGAAATTGGGCGAGCTCGGGAGCCTAGGCCACTTCGAGTAGTGCCCTCCGGTCGGCCGACCCCATCGAGAGTCTCGATGCCGGTCCCACATCTGGCCAGCGTTGCTCAATCAAGACGGGGGGAGCCCTGCGGTCCTTTGCCGTTTCCGCGCCGTGGCGAGGCCAAAGTCCCCCCCCCCATTGTCATCGCTGAATCATCATGCACTACGATAACTGGACGGCATCGCTACCCACTGGTTTGCACGCTTTCACAGAGCCGGCTCCACCACCGCCGCCCGTTGCACGAACGCGGCAGCCGAAAAAAAAAGAAAGGCGGCGACAAACGCCGGCAGCTATGTAGTTGGTCCACGAAACCTGCTCATCAGGCATGTCATCGCATGTCGTTCGGGTAGTGCGCAAGACTGCCGGCGTCATCGCCAGCCGCATCTCGAATCACGCATCTGAACATCACCCCATTCAGACGAGACAGATCAGCAACAAGACCAGTCCGCCGTGGCTGCCTATTCGCTTGTCGGGTTCGGGGTTCTGCATCTTTTTGCAAGTGCCGCGAAACAGGACAGCTTTTCACAATGTCAAATTTCCCGTCTCAATGCGCAAGGGGCTGGGGCGCCCGATGTCGTTGGCGTTGAAGGCTTGCACCCTTTCCGCGCCATGGCGTGGTGAGTGGAATCACAAGCGCGAAAGCCCCGCGACGGCCCTTTCTCCCAAGCCACCGAGTGTTTCAATGACATAATCTTAGGCATCATGCTTTCATCGATTCCTATCCCCATCATGTTCCCATGCTGAATTGAACAGCTAACGTTCAGCTAAGGTGTAGTTTCCGTCCCTCCCACACATTAAGTCTCACTAGTGGCGTTCAAGTGCGGATGGGATTTCATGCCTTATTCCCCCACCATCCCGTCTGGTGCGTAGTGGTCTGCCGTGGCACGTCACAATTACCTACATCAAGGTAAAGTTGCACTGTGGGGGGGGGACGGGCGAGGGGTTGCGTAGAATTGCCGGTTTTCTAAGTTAAGAAACGAGGGATATTGGGGCCAGCGCCACCGCGCTCTGGTTTGCGCCCGCGGAAGAGGTATGGGATGCAGCCCTATCTCCACTTGATTTGGAGGCAGGCTAGGTGCCCAGCATCCCGGAAACAAAGCATTTACACCAGGTCGGGGCGAAACCAATTCAATCTACCTGCTACAGGAGTTTTATGCCGACGAGCATGGAGAAGCACTTTGAGTCATGGAAGAAGCATTCTAGAAACATGAGAGATGGGCCCTCCCATTTGGGGCGTAATATTAAATGTCCATGCCTGGCGGCGCGGTCACTGGCGCATCCGTATTGTGGTGATGAGGCCGACGACCTACTGCGTCCACAGTAGACTTTACCCCGCAAACCAAACCGCCCGCTCTCCACCAGAAACGCTCAGGCAATGTTTTGCAGCGGAGCACAGTCCACGGAGAAGCCGGCCGAGACATGGCGCAAGCAAAGGAGCAGTTCGTCTGAAGGGCAGACAAGGTTAGGAACAGAGCAGGGGCCCCCCTCCCCCCCGTCCGAAAACAAAATGTCTGAGATGACGGTCGAGGGGAGAAGACAGGGTCTGGAAGGGATCCGTGTCGACGCCTCCTTTCGTCTCTGCCAATACACTTGTAGTCAAATCGCCCAGTGTCCAGGACTCCGGTAACACATAATATCGAAGCGCTTTGCAAAGCACTTCACTTCTCGCTCGGCTCAGTTTATTTTTCCCTTTTTTCGACCTTTTTTCGACCTTTTTTCTCTTACTACGGGGGGGTGCGGTTCTGTCTGCACAACTCCCTCACGGGATGCTACCCTGGCAAGGGAAATTCGAATCCGGGGTTCTCAGCGGGTTTGGCCATAAGACGGAGGGTGCTATTGCAGGGCCAGCTGCCAGGACTTTAGCCTGGAAGGGCCGATTCGGCGTCGAGGTTATTGATCCCGGCCAATGGTGGCCTTCAATTGACCAGAGCTGGGAAAACAAGGTGCGGCTGCGTGGATCGGTGGCGCAACGTCGTCTCGTCCTCGAACAAAAATTCTCCACATGGAGGAAAAGAGCACAGGACGTTATTCTTGGACGTCGGTCAGTGCTGAAGCACAAGCAGACTTGAGCAGTTTCACCCAATGAGAGGTCGGCATCTCCGCTCGCTTCTGGGGAAAAGTGGGGGGGCTGGTTTGCCGACGACAGGAAGGTTGAGTCCACAGAACGGAGCGGAACGGTGAGGGACTCGGGCCTTCATCTTGCTTGTTAGCGACAGGCTCGTCTGGTGCTAGCTTGCCGTGATCCCGTCAACCCCCAAACCTTCCTCCGTGCCGATCCTGGTCCGACCCTTCTTTTTTGGTCTCTGCTCAGTTTAAACGCAATCGGGCATGGCTTGAGTTCTGTCTTGAATGCTGACAGGTTGGAAGCACCCCTCCAAAGCCACTTTACCATGTGGTAAAAGTCCCGACCGCCGCTCAGTTGCTGCAGCCGCTCAGACTGCCCACACGTGTTATATCGGCGCGCACAATCGTGGCTTTTCTCTTTCTGATGGATTTCTGCTTCGTTAGCTTGCCCCTTTTTTATTTTGCATCTCCTCACTCTTCCCACATGGCAAGCACGCTACCACTTCAGACAAATGGGGTCGAACCAGAAAAAGCCTTGGTCTCTCTTCCTCATTTTGATCGCACTGTTTCTTCTCTCCCCTTGTCCACAAGGGTAGGGGCGTGTTGTGTGTGTGTGGTCCCAGATTATCACCCCCCAGCAAGCTTTGCGCCACCTACGGAGAGGAGAGAAAACGATGCAGCCGTCAACCGAGAGAAAGGACGCGCCAACTCCCATGGAGAATCCTCATTGGGGGATGGGGGCCATCAATGAAAACAGAGTTTTTTCTTTCTGTTTCTCTGGCAAGCGCCAAAGTTGTGCTGCTTGCTGCAGATGGTCATCCCGCCAGCCACTTTGGCCAGTCAGTCAATGACGAGTACCAAAGTATTGTGTGGTAACGACTGGATGCAGTAAGGTACTGCATCTGCACCCAGTTAGGTGGCCTGCATCACGGTTCGATTCCCTTCCTACCATTCCCTTCCCTTTCCTTTCCTTTGCCCCCTCTTCTGGCCAGGCGCTAGACGGATGACAAGGTTTTGACCGTGCCACGGCATCCGGTTGGGGCATCGGCAATGAAGGACTCGTGAGCACGGAAGCGCGTTCTCTTCAATGTGTGTGTGTATGTGTGTGCCATCAGATCTGACCGACAAACGACGGTCAACAAGGCCAGAATCAAACTGTCCATGGTTCACGGATGGACTCTCTGAGGGTCCACCGGCAGGCAACAGGAATAAAACACAAGCCGTCATGGACCACAGGCGCCGAGTCAACGTTAGTGTGGCCCTCCCCCCCCATGGGCCATGGGTTCGAAGGATGGATCGGGCAGTGGGAAGCAACTTCGGATGGACGGCAGCGACGAGGCTAACACCAAAATGGCCGCCTTCACCAGAAGAAGGTGAGAACAAGGTGCTCGAAACGGAAAGAGTCTAGGGTGGAGATTAACCAATTCTGGAGCCCGATATCTTTTTCTCTTTCTCCTCTGTCTTTTCGGAGAGGCGCTGGAGCAAACAGCTGCTGCGGTGTCGCCTTTGATCCAATACGACGAGACCGCGCCAAGGAGGATGGGGTCGAGAGGGGGGGCGAGAGGACAAGGGGGGGTGTGAATGCGGGCGTGCTTACAACCACCGTTGGCCCTTTTTGGCCCCGATCGAGAACGGCGTTGCAACGCAAGAGGAGTCGTGGTCAGGGTGACAAGGGCAAAGAACACGACGAGCCGGGGTAGAATCGAGGAGGGAACTGAGAGAGACGAAAAAGAAACATTCGCTTTTCTCTCTCTGAGCAGAAGGTCCGAAACGCTATTCTAGTGTGGGCAACGGTCTGCTTGGAGAGAACAACGTCTTTTTCCCAAGCCAAGAATGCTGTATTTTGTTGTTCGTCCCAGGCCTTCATTTCATCTTTTGTCATGCTCTCCATTCTCAGTCATGTTCCTTCTCCACCATCGCATCTCAGTTCCTCGCGCGCACCCCTGGCCTTTTTGGGAGCGAGCCGGGGGAGAACCGCAGCCACCAACAAGGGAGGAGAGATTTTCTCCTTCGGATTTGGCCCCAAGGGGGAAGGCGGGCATTGTTCGGTTTGGGAATATTGATATCGAATTGAGGGGAAAGAAGAAAAGAATGAATGAGAAGCCGGACCCCCCCCC
>Ga0247760_1002567_pt1 | contig 13423 bp, 15 predicted proteins | sample UWRJL171409R4_FD_179936 | JGI IMG/M metagenome (GOLD analysis project Ga0247760, IMG submission 179936) | Plant litter microbial communities from Arlington Agricultural Research Station in Wisconsin, United States - UWRJ-L171-409R-4 | ecosystem: Environmental > Terrestrial > Plant litter >...
GGGTAGGAAAGCGCCGCGGAAACTGGATGGAGTGTAATGCCAGGCGCGCGCGCGGTATACTGGGACCGTGGACTTTCGGCAGTACGCTGCCCAATCGGACGATCGCCTCGAGCTACTCACCGGTGCTCTGCTCATCGCGCGCGATGCCTACCCGGGGCTCGACTTCGATGCTCAGGAGGAGAAGCTCGATGAGCTAGCGGCGCCGCTTCGCCGCCGGCACATCGACGAGCTGCCCGCCGCGCTCCAAGCGCGTGCCCTGGGCGATCACCTGTTCATCAGGAATGGCTTCCGAGGCAACGCCGAGAACTACTACGATACCCGGAACTCTTTTTTGAACGAAGTGCTGGAGCGCAAGGCCGGCATCCCGATTTCGCTCACGGTACTCTTCGTGGAGGTTGCGCGTCGGGCAGGGGTACGCGCCCGCGGTGTCGGCTTCCCGGGTCACTTCTTGGCGCGCGTGGATGACAGCGAGGGCAGCGTGATCGTCGACCCGTTCGCGGGCGGCGCGACGCTCAGCCGCCGCGATCTGATCGAGCTGCTCAAGCGCGTCGCCGGCAAGATGAAGTTTCAAGAAGCGATGCTCGAGCCGACGCCGAACCGGCACATCGTGGCTCGGATGCTGATGAATTTGCGCGGCGTCTATGCGGCGCAGGCCGATTATCCGCGGCTTTTGTTGGTGCTCGATCGGCTCATCGATCTGATGCCCGACGTCACCGACGAGCTCAGAGATCACGGCTACCTGTGCGCCAAGCTGGGTGCCCCGCGCGCCGCCATCGAGCACCTGCAGCGCTACTTAGGCGTGTTGCCGAACGCCGGGGACGTGGTTGAAGTGCGAAAATTCTTGGCCAAGCTCGAACAAGAATCCGCGCGCGGCAACTAGTGAACCTGAGGCAGCCCGCCGCTGACCACGCTGCACTGGTACTCGCCGAGCAAGACGTACGCGCGCGCGCACTCGATGTCGACGCTTGCGCCGTTTGTGCTCTTGCCCTTCTCGACTAGCGCCGTTTGGTAGCCGTACGATTGCTTGAACGCGGAGCGGTGCTCGCGCAGCGTCTTGACCACGCAGGGCGCTGAACCGCAAGCGGTCTTCTCCGCGAGCGCTTTCACTTCGGTGTCGTCGCCGTAGGTGTTGTTCAGGCCGAGCGCGGTCGCCCCGAGACAGAGGATGGCGAACAGCGGGCGGACCAGCGAGCGTGCTTCCATGCTCAACCCGCCATTTCCAGCTCGTAGAAGGGCGGCGGCTTGTCCTTGACCCACCACAGCCCAGCGCCGACGCTGACCAGATGCTTGGCCAAAATGCCACGATAATAGGAGCCGTTGCGCACGAAGATGTCGGCGTCGGTGCGGGTCTTGTCGCAGCGGTCACGTAGGTCCCCGCGCGTCGTGACCTCGACGTAGATCAGCCCGCGCGACATGGCCGCGATGTTCGCCACCGCGGGGGCGACGTCCGGGTCCGGCAGGTACTGCAGGACGCCTTGGCAAATGATCAGGTCGTGCTTTTTCCGATCGCGCCAGCGCGCAATATCGCGGTGTTGAAAGCCATGCTTCTTGCACATGGCCTGGCTGACCTCGGTGCCCGTGTAGGTCACGGCCTTGTCATGCTTCTCGAACCAGTGCTTCCAGAGCCCGATGCCGGCTCCGATGTCCAACACGCTTTTCAGCTCGAGCCGATTCCAACGCGCGAAGCCAACGACGAAACTGGCAAGGTTTGCGTGCTCTTCCGGGCTAACGACGCGAGTCTGAGGGGATTCGTAGAAGCGGTGGTAGTACGCCTCGTCGAACCGACGGAACCGATCCATGGCGCTCAGTCTAACTCGAAGGGTCCAGGCGATAGCGATGCCCTTGCCGAGCCCTTGGCCTCGAGCGGCTGGTCGCTTGGTTTGTAACTATTTGATTTAATGGGAGATTAATCATAGTTGCGTAGTTGTGAATATCTGCAAATATAACCGCGTTCGATGACCCAGGGTGCCCCTCTCGATGCGCGCTGGCAGCTCTATCGGCTGCTGAGTGACCCTTTTCGGCTGCGCTTGTTGGCGCTCGCCGCGGAGGAAGAATTGGCCCTGGGGGAGCTCGCAGATCTGCTCGGCGAGTCACAGCCCAACCTGTCACGGCAGGCCGCGCCGCTGCGCCAAGCGGGCTTGCTCGCAGAGCGTCGTCAGGGGACGCGCACCCTGGTCCGTTTAGACGCCGCCGCCAAAAATGATCCGGTGGTGTGCGACGCGCTCGCCGCGGGTCGAGCGCTGTGTGAGAAGGACGGCAGCCTCGCGCGGATCGTCACCATCGTGCGTGCGCGCGATCAGAAGACGCGCGAGTTCTTTGCTCGGCCGCCGCGCGCGGACGAGCCGTTGGTGCTGGCGCCGGAGCTGCCCGTGTACATCGCTGCGCTGGCTTCGCTGCTCGATCAGCGCGCGTTGGCCGTCGACGCCGGCACCGGTGATGGCGCGCTCTTGGACGTGCTGGCGCCCGCTTTCGATCGCGTGATCGCGCTCGATCGCAGCGCCGCGCAGCTGGCGCGCGCCGAGCGCCGAGTGCAAGCGCGCGGCTACGACAACGTCGAGCTGTACTCGGCAGAGATCGGCGACAAAGCGGTGCGCAGCGCGGTGGGCGTCGGGGCGGATGTGGTGGTGGCCGCGCGCGTGCTGCACCACGCGCCGTTGCCGCGTGAGACGCTCAAGGCGCTCGCGTCTTTGCTGCGTCCCGGCGGGCATCTGCTGCTGCTCGACTACGCGCGGCACGCCGATGAAGCGTTGCGCGACGCGCAGGCCGATGTCTGGATGGGCTTCGACCCGCGTGAGCTGGAGGATTTCGCGCGTGGTGCGGGGCTAGAAGGCGCGCGCGCGCGCGATCTGCCGCGCGGCCTGTTCCAAAACGGTGTAGACGGACACCTCAGCTGGCTCTTGCTCTCGGGCAAGCGCCCCGCTGAAAAAACGAATCACTCCCGGTAAGTGCCGGGGTTTGAGACAAGTACAAGAGGAGACGATGGTCATGGAGAGCGTTCAAGAAACCGGGACGGCCGAGCGCCGTAAGCAAAGCGGAGTCGCCACCCAAGAAGGCAAGAGCTATCGCGTCGCCGATATCGGCCTCGCTGATTGGGGCCGCAAGGAAATCTCGATCGCCGAGACCGAGATGCCGGGCCTGATGGCGTTGCGCGAAGAGTTCGGCGCCAAGAAGCCGCTCAAGGGCGCGCGTATCGCAGGCTGCCTGCACATGACGATCCAAACCGCCGTGCTGATCGAGACGCTCACGCACCTCGGCGCCGAGGTCACCTGGACGTCGTGCAACATCTACTCGACGCAGGATCAAGCGGCCGCCGCCATCGCCAAGACCGGCGTGCCGGTGTTCGCCTGGAAGGGCGAGACCGAGGCCGAGTACGATTGGTGCCTGGCCAAGCAGATCTTCGCCTTCGAAGGCGGCAAAGGTCCGAACATGATCTTGGACGACGGCGGCGATCTGACGATCTGGCTGCATCAGAAGCACCCCGAGCTGTTCAACGGCCCCGACGCGATCCGCGGGCTCAGCGAAGAGACCACCACGGGCGTGCATCGCCTGTACGAGATGTTCAAGAAGAACGAGCTCAAGTGCCCGGCCATCAACGTCAACGACTCGGTGACGAAGAGCAAGTTCGACAACCTCTACGGTTGCCGTGAGTCGCTCACGGACGGCATCAAGCGCGCGACGGACGTGATGTTCGCCGGCAAAGTGTGCGTGGTGGCCGGCTACGGCGACGTGGGCAAGGGCTGCGCGCAGGCCATGAAGGGCCTCGGCGCCCGCGTGCTGATCACCGAGATCGACCCGATCTGCGCGCTGCAGGCCGCCATGGAAGGCTACCAAGTCGTCACCATGGACGAAGCGGCGCCGCAGGCGGACATCATCGTGACGGCCACCGGCTGCTGCGACGTGGTGAAGAGCAACCACCTGATCGCCATGAAGAACGAAGCCATCTTGTGCAACATCGGTCACTTCGACAGTGAAATCGACGTCGCCTGGTTGGAAGGCAACAAGGAGATCCGCGAGGAGAACATCAAGCCGCAGGTCGATCATTTCATCTTCCCGGATGGGAAGAAGCTGATCTTGCTCGCGCGCGGTCGGCTCGTGAATCTCGGTTGCGCCACGGGTCACCCGAGCTTCGTGATGAGCTCGAGCTTCACGAACCAGGTGCTCGCGCAGCTCGCGCTGTTCGGCGAGAAGTTCCCGGTGGGCGTGCACATCCTGCCCAAGAAGCTGGACGAGAAGGTGGCGCGCTTGCACCTAGGCAAGCTGGGCGTGAAGCTCGAGCGCCTGTCGGGCAAGCAAGCCGAGTACCTCGGCGTGTCGGTCGAAGGCCCGTACAAGCCCGAGCTGTACCGCTACTGAGTTCGGAAGCTGCATCGATCGATGCGCTGAAAAGCGCTCGGTTCCTAGCGAACCGCGCGCTTTTTTTTCGTCTCCGACGGGGGGCCGAAGCGGTGTAAGCTTAGGGATCATGACCCCCGGCGAAAAGAACATCGTAAAGTGTCTGGTGGCGGTGGCTTGGGCCGATGGCAGGCTCGCGGCGCCTGAATCCGGAGTTATCGAGGGCCTTTTGTGCGGCTTCGACGCGAGCGCCGAAGAAGAACGAGAGCTGCTCGACTACGCGAAGTACCGGCGCACGTTGAGCGCCGACGCCCCGTTCAAGGACCTTTCGCGCGAGGAGCGCGAGCTCTTGCTGGCCAACGCCGCGCTGCTCACGCACGCCGACGGCGACCAAAGCGCGTCGGAGAAGGAGCTCCTGAACAAGCTGGTGACGCTGCTCGAGTTCGACGAAGAGGCGGCCGGTCAGATCCTCGAGTCCGTGCAGGACGGCGCCCTGAATTTGGGTTCGCGCGCGCTCGAGCCCGACGAAACTGCGTAGTGCGCGCCCCAGAACTTCGGCTCTACATGCTGGCGGGCGGCAACAAGGACTGTCCGACGCCGAGCCCAGAGACACCGCCCGAGATGATGAACGTCATCAGCTCCGCGCTGTTCACGTCCAACGCTTCCACTTGTTCGCGCGGCACGACCGCCAGGTAGCCCGCGAAGTTGTACGACTGTGGGAAATAAACAGCCACGTGCAGCGGCATGTCGAGCGCGTGTAGCCCCTCGCGGGTGATGAAACCGAGGGCTTTCAGGCCGCTCATCGGGTTCAACGTCACCGCGACCGGGCGATTGAAGCTCTTTTTGTCGCCCATGAACGCGTTGATCAAGTCCTTGATCGACGAGTAGATGAGCTTGACCAAGGGTAGCTTTTTCAACGCCCGGTCGGTGGTCTCGACCACGCTGCGTCCGATCACGTTCGAGGTGAGCATCCCGACCAGCGTGACCAAACACAAGGTGAGCAGCAGCCCAACGCCCGGAATGCCGATCGGCAGCAGCTGGTCGATGGCATGCAAGATCGTAAATAAGATGTACACGGTGAGGCCGAGGGGCGCGAGCACCAGACAGCCACGCACGAAGTAGCCGACCAAACGCTTCAAGGTCATAGTCAGGCGAGCATAGCCTCTCTCCTCGTCGCTCGCGCTAGTCTGCCGCTCGCGATGTGCGAAGGGCTATCGTTCTGCACGGCGAGCGGCACACGAGTCGTTGGCTCAGCGCGGCTCTTGCCCCGTCCCGGAGCGAGGTTCGCTACATCGAGCGACGCGCCGGACTAGCCCGCCGGATGCCAGGCCGCGAGTCGCTCGAGGCCCTCGAGGCGCTGCAAAACGAAGCGCTCGGGCGGGCTCAGCTGCGCCTGGCGCGCCTGCAGAAAATCAGTGTAACGCCGCAGTAGTTCGCGGTCGATCCCGCGCACCTGGCGTAGCACCGTGTACATCTCGTCTACGATCGGCAGGGGGATTGTCTCGCCCAGCGCATCGTACAGGCGGAACGCGAAGTCCAGCCAGGTCGCTTTGCCGGTGGCCGCCGCGAATTTGACCGCGTACTGCGCGGACAGCCGCGCCACCTCGGGTGCCACGGGGCGGCCGGCGGCTGCGTCGCTCAGCGCGGCGACCAAGTGCGTGCCGAGCACGTGCTCGGCCTCTTGCCCGCGACCCAGGGCCAGCGCCTTGTCGGCGACGCTGCTCAGCAGGTGCAGGGCGTCCGCGCGCCGCGTCGCGACTGACGTCTCGTTGCTCGACCTCGCATAGCTACCCGCGGGCACGCGTGCGGATTCACGGAGAGCGCGCTGCTCCGGCGCGCTCGGCTGCGCTTCTCTCGCAGCGAGAATTTCGGTCAGCACGAAGTCGTTGTCACCGATGCTGAGTTTGTCGCCGATCAACAGCGCGGCCGGGCTCGTGATGCGGACGTCATTGACGAACACGCCGTTTTCGCTATCGAGATCGATGACGACGATGCCGGCCTCGGTCTCGTGGAATTCGGCGTGGCGGCGCGAAACGAGAGGTCCTGACAGCACGATGTCGGCGTCGGAGCCGCGACCCACGACCAGCGGGCTTTTGTTCAAGGGGTAGTCGACCCCAGCTTCACGCAGCGCGTAACTCGTCAGCGCGCGAGCATGCAGGCCGCTGCCCCGCGTCTCGCTCGCTGCGCTTGCTTTGCTTGCCTGCCACGGTGCCACTTAACGAAGAGATTACCGAACTAGCGCACTCGTGTCTACAGCAGCCTACATCTAGACCTCTGGGTCCTGTGGCAAACGGCGGGGTTCGCTCAGGGCCGGCGAATGGCTACGTCGCTCGATGATCGCGGTCGAGGCGCGGCTGGCGAGGCGCGATGAAGGCGCATACCGCTGGTATGTAACTGAGAGCAACGAAGCCAGGCCGGGATGCATCGGCCGCGCGGGCGATCGACTTGGCCATGCGCGGGGCTCTAAGTCACCCGCGGATAGCTGCCCAGCACTCTCACCATCGAGCATTCACGCTCGAGTTCTACGAGCGCGCCGGCAATCGCAGGGTCTTCACGATGTCCCTCGAGATCCGTTAGAAATACGTACTCCCAGCGCCGCGCGGGAGCCGGACGTGACTCGATGCGGCTCAGGTTGATGCCGGCTCGGTCGAAGATCTCTAGCGCCTGGCGCAGCGCACCGCGGCTGTGCGCGGTCGAAAAGACCAAGCTCGTCTTGTCCCGACCGGTTCTCGGCGCGTCGCTTGGTGCGATCACCACGAACCGCGTCGCGTTCTCGGCGTTGTCTTGGATGCCGGCGACGAGCACGCGCAGTCCGTTGAGTTCGGCCGCGAGCGGACTCGAGATCGCAGCCAATTTGGCGTCAGTGGCGGCGACGCGCGCGGCAGCGGTCGTGGACAGGGAAGCGACCTGCTCGGCGTTGGGCAGGTGCTCGGCGAGCCAGCGCCGACACTGCGCGAGCCCTTGCGGGTGCGACGCGACGCGCTCGATGGCGCCCAGATCGCTGGCTAGGCCGAGCAAACACTGGGAGATTTCCAGCACGACCTCGCCCTTGATCCAGAGCTCGCGCGTCAACAGCTCGTCGACGGTTTGGTTGACCCCGCCCTCGGTAGAGTTTTCGATCGGCACCACGCCGAAGCGCGCGGCTCCGCTCGAGACGGCCTCGAAGACGTGTGAAATCGTGGAATTTTCGCGGTAATCTGCGGCAGGACCGAAGATCTGGCGCGCGGCCGCGTGGGTCCATGCGCCGAGCTGCCCGAAGAAGGCGATCGGGCCCTCGGGCGCGAGGGATGAAGCTTCGAGCGACACTAGCGACTCCGCTCGATCATCGCGCGCAGCACGGAGGCCGCGTGCACTCGGGCGTAGTCCTTCCAGCCGAGGAGCTCGGCCGTGCCATCGACGATCGCGGCCCAGTGATCGGCCTCGTCGTGAAGCTTACGCACGACGAACAAAGCTCGTTCGAATGGCATGCGTTCACGGATCCCGGTGGGCAAGCTGCTGTGCAGGACTCCGGCGCACGCGTGGTAAGCCGCTTGCAGCCCTTGGTCTTGGCGGGAGGTGCCGCGAATCGCGCCGTGAGCGCGGCCGACCAAGTGCGCGACTCGCAAGATGTGCGCCTCGCTCGATCCGCTCATCGACCAGGCTGCCCAGGTTCGAGCAATCGCTGCCTGCTCCACCGCGTCGATCGTGCCGCTCCGGATCCGCTCCTCGAGCCAATCAGCGAGCGCGCGCGCGGCGCGCATCCACTCCGGTGAAAGCGGCGGCAGCGATTCCCGCGCGCGCCGAGTGGTCTTGCGACGGCTGTCGGGAGTGTCGTTGAACTCGTCTTGCTGGTCGAGAGCCGCGAGCTCGAGCTCCCCGGGCGAAGAGGAGCTCAAGGTTTGCTTCGGATCGGCAGGAAAATGGCCAGGTTGGCCCTCGTCGAAGAGGGGCCAAGTACCGGCGAGATCCGGATTCTTTTGGCTTGGCCCGCTCATCTTTCAGCGCACGATGGCAAGCAAGCTTTGCAGGCGCAGCGCCAAGCTCATGTCGCCTTCGACACGCAGCTGATTGCCGAAGAAGAGCTGCTCCCCGCTGACCGTGCCTTCGAACAGCGCCACGCCGTTCTCCGCGGACATGGCCAGCGTGCAATCGGAAGGACCATCCCCAGGGGTGAGCGTCGCGTCTCCCTTCAGGTTCATGATCCAAGTTCCGCCGCCTTCACCCTCGAGCACGAATTTGTAAATCGCGCCGATCGCCGAGGCCGCTTCTTTGTTGGCGGCCAGGCGTTCGCCGACCGTGGCCATGATTTCTCGTGCGGTGCTCATGGCTTTGCCGACGCGCTGGGAGCAATTGCCGCCGAGGTGGCTGGCAGTGGTTTCGCGGCGGGCAGGCCTGGCGGGCGCGGTTGGGCTGGCGGCGTCGTCGGTACGGCGGTGGCCGTGGTGGTGGCGCTGGCCGTGGCCGTGACCAACGGCGGGTTCGTCGGCGCCACAGTCGCGGTGCTACTTGCGACCGCTGGCGGCGCGCTGTCCGCCGGCTTTTCGGTCGTGATGTAACAGGCCGGCACGGCCGCCGCCAAAGTCAGGGCAAATGTCAGCGCTTTATGCTCGATTTTCATGAAGTACGGCCTCCAAGTAGAGGCTCACGCTAGCATCCTTCGGCGCCCGGGGGAGCCCCTCCCGAATGTTGTCTAACGGGACGAAGGGGGCTTCGTGAGGCCGGTTCGCGAGGCATGCTCGCCGAATTTTGCGGCCAGTAGCGTGGCGGCTTCTCGGCCTAGATCGGTGCGTGGGACGTACGCATCCGGCGCATTCGAAAGCGAGCGCGCCTTGAGCTCTCGACCTTCCATGCCGATCAACACCTCCAGATCGGCGATCAGTTCGGTCATCGAGGCGTAGCGGCGTTCGCGGTCTTTTTGCGTTGCCATTTGCACCACGCGATCTACGCGCGGGTCCAAGCCGTCGTTCAGCCAAGATGGCGGTGGAACGGTCGAAAACAGTTGATGGCGGAGGAGATCGGCTTGCCCCACCGATTCGAAGGGCAGATGCCCGGAGAACACCCGGAACATCACCACGCCCAGGCTATAGATGTCGCTCCGCGCATCCACCGGCTCGACCAAGATCTGCTCGGGCGACATGTATTCGGCCGTGCCCATGACGTTGGGAGCATCGCCTCCAACCTCGCCGACGTCCCACAGTTTGGCCAAGCCGAAGTCGATCACCTTCAGCCCGTACGGTTCGCCCGGTGGGCCGAGCAACAGGAAATTGTCGGGTTTTACGTCGCGATGCACGATGCCCGCGCGGTGCGCTGCGTCGAGCCCAGCGGCCGCCTGACGCAGCAGGATCAACGCGGTATCGATTGGGATCGTTTCCCGGCGCATGTACTCGCCGAGGGATTCTCCGAGCAAGGCTTCCATGGCCAAGAAGGGCACGCCCTCTTCGGTCTCGCCGGCCTCGATCACCGTCGCCACGTTGGGATGCGAGATGGCCTTCATGGCCTGGCCTTCGCGCAGCAGGCGGATGCGAAACTCGGACGAGAGCGCCGTCTCGGGCGCCAAAATCTTCAGCGCGACCGGTGAGCCAGTGGTGAGATCTTCGGCCAGGTAAATCCGCGCGTGCGCGCCGCGCTCCAAGAAGCCGCGCACCTGGTAGCGGCCCGCGAGCACCGCCCCGCTTCTCCTCGATTGTTTGGCGGCATACGAGGAGAAGGGGGAACCTGACTCGGTCTCGTCCAAAGAGTGCGGGTCGAGCTCGGAGTCGGCTGTCAATTTCATGCAGGGCTCGCGTGAGAACAGACTCAGTCTGTCTCGCGCTTCGAGCCGGCCGCAGGCGCGACCGAGGCCGGCGTGCGCTTGTCCATGGGCACGAAGTTGCGCTCTTCGTAGCCGGTGTAGATCTGGCGCGGGCGAGCGATCTTTTGATCCTTGTCGAGCAGCATCTCTTCCCACTGCGCGAGCCAACCGGAGGTGCGCGGGATGGCGAACAAAACCGGGAACATATCGGCCGGGATCTGCAGCGCTTCGTAGATCAGACCCGAGTAGAAATCGACGTTCGGGTAGAGCTTGCGCGACACGAAGTACTCGTCGGTGAGCGCGATCCGCTCGAGCTCGAGCGCGACCGGCAAGAGCGGGCTCTTCTTGCCAACGAGGTCGAACACTTGGTCCGCCAAGCGCTTGATCACCTTGGCGCGCGGATCGTAGTTCTTGTACACGCGATGGCCGAAGCCCATCAGCCGCGCGCCGACGCCGCTCTTCACTTCCTTGACGAAGGCGGGGATGTTGGAGACCGAACCGATCTCGCGCAGCATGCGCAAGACCGCCTCGTTCGCGCCGCCGTGCAGCGGGCCGTACAGCGCCGCCGCGGCGCCGGCCACCGCGACGTACGGGTCGGCACGCGAGCTGCCGATCGAGCGCATCACGTTCGTCGAGCAGTTCTGTTCGTGATCGGCGTGCAGGATGAACAGCACGTCGAGCGCCTTGACGATCTCGGGGTGCACCTCGAACTTCGGCTCGGCGATGCGCTTCATCATCTGCAAGAAGTTCTCGCTGTAGCTGACTTCGTTGCTCGGATAGACGAAGGGCATGCCCATGCTGTGGCGGTAGCTCCAAGCAGCGAGCGTCGGCATCTTGGCGATCAAACGCACCATCTGCTGGCGGCGGATGTCGTGATCGAGCACGTGCTTGGCTTCGGGGTAGAACGTGCTGAGCGCGCTGACCGTGGCGCACAGCATGCCCATCGGGTGCGCGTCGTAGCGGAAGCCGTCGATGAACGTGCGCACGTTCTCGTGCACGAAGGTGTGATGAGTGATGTCGCTGGTGTACTTGTCGAGCTGCGATTGCGTGGGCAGCTCGCCGTTGATCAGCAGGTACGCGCACTCGAGGTAGGTCGCCTTCTCGGCGAGTTGATCGACCGGGTAACCGCGGTAGCGCAGGATGCCCTTGTCGCCGTCGATGTAGGTGATGGCGGAGCGACAGGACGCCGTGTTCATGAACGCGGGGTCGTAAGTCATCAGTCCGAAGTCACCGTCTTCGACGTGGATCTGCTTGAGATCCAGCGCCTTGATCGTGTCTTCGGTCACCGGCACCTCGTAGGTCTTGCCGGTGCGGTTGTCGGTAATCGTTAGTGTTTCCTTAGCCATTGCTCGCTTCGCTTCTCGCGTAGGAATGAGGGGGGACCCACCCTGTCCGGCGGGTCCAAGGGCTGCACAGTACGCCGATTTTTGGGCCCAACTGTCAGCTTTTGGGCATGTGTCAGCTTATGCTTTCGAGGCCACGTTTCAGTTTCCGAAAAGCGACCCTCGGGCTCGCCGTCTTGGCCTGCGCGGCGGGTTGCAATGGCCCGAGCCCGTTCGACGGCAACGACCCGGCGGCCTCGCGACTCAAGCCCGAAAATGGCGGAATTGTGGCAGATCCGAATGATTTCTCGCGGGTCCCCGTGCCGCCGGCGGACGGGCCGCAGCTGGCTCCGATCGCCATGACGGTGGCCGTGATGCGGAAACCCGACCCCAAGGCCGAAACATTGGGCTACCTGCGGGTGGGGGCCCGCGTGGCTCGATCCGAGAAACCAATCGGCAACGAGGGTTGCCCGGACGGCTGGTACGCGATTCGCCCGGCCGGGTTCGTGTGCGCCGGCCAGAACGCCACGCTCAAGCTCGATCACCCGTTGGCTCGGGCGATTCAGGTCGAGCCCGACCGCTCCAAGCCGATGCCGTACAAGTATGCGTTCCTGCGCTCGATCGCGCCCAACTACATGCGTGTTCCGAGCAAGAGCGAGCAGTTCGAGTACGAGATGCGGCTCGAGCGGCACTTACGTAACTGGACCAAGCTGCACCATAAATGGGACGCGCTCGACGTGGGCGCCAATGACGTGCCGCTCGACGAAAGTGGCATGGCGCTCGGTGGCATCCCCGAGCACGCCAAACCGATGGATGAGAACGTGCGTTTCGGTGGCAACGGCGACGATAGCGTCCCGTGGTGGCTCGTGGGCGAGCGCCGCATCCCGAACATCTCGAGCTTCAAGGCGCCCAGCTTCGCGGTGATCGCCGATCGCTTGAAGCGCCACGCGGGCGTATCGCTGATCGGCACGTTCGTGGCCGGACCCGAGGCTCAAGGGCGGCGGTTTGCCATCGCCGCGGACGCGCGCTTGATCCCGGCCGACAAACTCAAGGCGGAATCAGGCTCGCCGTTTCACGGTGTAAACATCAAATCGATCGGCCTACCCGTGGCTTTCGCCCAAAAAGACGGCACCTATTACTACGACCTCAGCGGCAGCTCGCCCGTGCGGGGTGAGGCCGTTGCCGGGCGGGAGTTCGTGGCGCTTTCTGGCAACATCAAGGCGTCTGGCGGCGAGCGCTTCGTGCAAGCGCGCTCGGGGCAATGGTTGAAGAGCGCCGAGCTGCGCACGGCCGCCAAATCCAGCCGTCTACCTGCTTGGGCGAACAAGAAAGCCAAGTGGATCGAGATCTCGATCATCAATCAGACCCTGGTGCTCTGGGAGGGCGACATCCCGGTGTACGCGACGTTGGTCTCGACCGGGCGCGACGGCATGGGCGATCCGCAGAAGACGCTCAGCACGCCGACGGGCACATTTCGCGTCTATCAAAAGCACATCACGACCACCATGGACTCGAGCGTGGCCGATCACGAGTTCGAACTGCGCGACGTGCCCTGGGTGATGTACTTCAAGAGCGGCTACGCGCTGCACGCCTCCTACTGGCATGACGACTTCGGTCACGTGCGCTCGCACGGCTGCGTAAACATGTCGCCGATCGATGCCCGCCGCACATTCATCTGGTCAGCGCCGGACGTTCCGGAGCATTGGCACGCCGCCTACGTCGGCGACGGCCAGGAGCAGGGAACGATCGTGTACATCCACGCGTAGAGTCTCGCCGCGTGCTTATTCACGTTGACGTGCCTATTCAAGTTTGCGTGCCCATTCACGTTGGCGTGCCCATTCACGTTCGCGTGCCTATTCACGTTCGCGTGCCTATTCACGTTGACGTGCCTATTCACGTTGACGTGCCTATCCACGTTGACGTGCCTATCCACGTTGACGTGCCTATCCACGTTGACGTGCCTATCCACGTTGACGTGCCTATCCACGTTGACGATTCA
>Ga0247760_1002568_pt1 | contig 13421 bp, 14 predicted proteins | sample UWRJL171409R4_FD_179936 | JGI IMG/M metagenome (GOLD analysis project Ga0247760, IMG submission 179936) | Plant litter microbial communities from Arlington Agricultural Research Station in Wisconsin, United States - UWRJ-L171-409R-4 | ecosystem: Environmental > Terrestrial > Plant litter >...
ATTCGCAGACCTTGACGTCTTGATCCTCGCTCGAGGAGGAGATTAACTCAGATTGTACTGATAATTGGGATGGTTAGGATTTGCAGTACCTCCAGAAGAATTTGACTCCAAAAAAAAAAAAAGAAACTAGTTCATTCCCACGAGGCCTTCGCTCAACTAAAACAGACGATTCGAAACTCTCTCGAGTTCTAAATATCTCTTTTCGAAAGGGACAAGAGACAAACAGGATGCAAGGGTAAGCGCAGTGCAAAAACTTCGATTCTTGACTGTATCTAAGGGCAGCTCTATGCTCTCCTTCTAGTGAAACGAGCTGGAAAAAAAGATCTATATATCAGGACTGGGTCCCTCTAGTGAAACGAGCTGGGAAAAAAAGACTAGATATCAGGACTTGGACCTTCTAGCGAAACAAGTCAGGAAAACAGACCAGATATAAGGACTAGATCCTTCTAGTGAAATGAGTCAGGAAAACATCTCGGTATCAGGACTGGTGTGGCTGATACAGGTTCATGATCGTGCGCCATCTGTTAGGCCGAAGATGAGTTCCTGTGTGAGCAGGGTGTGTGAGGCATCAGGGGCTACTCTTCTCTCCACCCTTGGCCTTCTTCTCCTTGGCCTTCTCCTCCTTGGCCTCCTTCTCTTCCGCCTCCCTTTCCCTGGCTTCCATCTCTCGTTTTTTGGCCTGCTTCTCCTTCTCTTTGGCTTTCTTCTCTTTGGCTTTCTTCTCTTTCTCTTGACGATATAGCCGCATGGTGTCTACCAGATCCATTTTCCACTCGTCCGGATCATGCTTGTAAACATCTTCCATGTCGTGGGCTGAAGTTCCGTACCCAAACAGCTCAATGTTTTGCATGAGGCGCCGCCGCGTCAGCCGGAACTGCTCCATGTTGTTTTTTCCAAGCCTCGGGCTGCCGAATCGAGGTTTCCCAGATTGCCGCCATACATTTAATGAAACCTCCATTGGTAGAAGGGGTTCTCCAACGGATAGATTTTCTCGTGGATTCGAAAGAGGGCCCAAAACATCAGCAGAATCCTGCTCACTGGTTTTGAACTTGTCATGTCGAGGTGGAGGGCCTCAGCAGTCTCTTGGGGAGGTTTTGGATCTGGAAGTTGGTGACACTACGAACTCCACCGCCAAGGTATGCGCGTAATTTCTCAACAATATCAACGCCCGTGGATTCCGACCAAAACGTTGTTACACCTTCTCCATGTCAAAGCGGATGGTGAGTGATCGGATTTGGGGCAGGTGTTGAAGGGTAGCTAGGGGGGGTTTTCTCTTTGGATAGACAGGAGGAAAAGCAAAACCCCGCAGTCTTGGTTGAAGGCTGAACAATCGAATTACGAATGTGTTATCGCCATAGAGAACGGGGTGGGTTTCGCAAAAGATGGCCTTGCAAGTGGATATGATGTTGGATGCAGCTTCGGCCTTTGCCAGTCGAGTTCCATTGGCTCGATGGAGCGAAAAGCTCATTGTAGATTTGGAGCCGAGCCTCTGCAGGTATCTTGCCAAATAGTCCCGTTGGCGGGCCAACAGTGGCAAGAACTGGCGACGAAGATTTGTCCACCCATGTAGCGCGGCCAGCCAGCTTGGAGAGGATCCATGTTGTCGGCTTTGAAGACCTTTTCAAGCTGTATGTCGCGGGTGCTTGACTTGACCGTCGATTCTTTGCCGTTAAGAAGTATTTCCGTCGAGGGTGTGCTCAAACTTATTGATTGGTAGATTGTTGGATTCGGCCCGCTTGCAATTGGGGGTGTTGGGAGGGAGAATTGTTGCGCGGGCGATATTCATGCTTCAATTTGGTGCGCAATCTGTGTGTGGTGCTAAATTTTGGGCTCAGTTTCTGTGCTCGCAGCGCGTGGAAAAGTCAGCGACGAATTAGCGACGAAAATACCATGGGGACATGGAGCTGAAAATGCTAGAGCAGTTTGGGAATTGTTCTGGAAGGTACGCTTCTCGGGGCAACGACCCACACAAATTGTCTCCCTCGTTTGCACGCTGGGAAATTTCTGTCTCAAAACCATCACTTTCCTTCTTGTGGGCTTGAAGTCAACTGCGGCGTCCCCAATGAATCGAGGACACTCGTCTTGATACACGGGGGTTGTTACGCAGACAGCAGTCGTAGCAGTTGGCCCCTGGCCAAGTCCAATACAGATCGTCCGATGACCCACAGTTGAGCATGACGTGGAAGGAGAGGGCGACAGAAGGTGGGCCCTTATTCTTTCACCTTCAATTCACTCTTTTGCATCACATTCACTCTTTCACGTGCAGCATGGTCTGCTCTTCTTGACCCCCTCTTTGCCTCCTCCCCGCAACAGCACAAGCCGCGTCGCCGAGACCAGCCCAGCTACTGTTCACACGGCGATATCGTTGCCCTGGTGGACTTTTCAAAATGGCTCCTTCCTCCGCCAGCAATCGCGTCTCTCCTCCTCCTCGCGACACCCACGAGCAGCATGACGAGCACCTCTCTGCCACCAAGGAACAAGACGAGATCGCTGCCAATATCAATGGCATTTTCCAGTGTATGCTTTATTTGACGTTTTGCTATTGGCTTTGTTGCTAATAACACCATCGCAGATAACGCCGTCGCAGATGCGCCCGCCGCGGTCGGTGAGCATGTCATCATCGTAGCCCAAACAGACCACGCCAGCGTAAAGGCGAAGGGCGACTTCGACGAGGCAGCTACAGCGCGCCTCATGGATGCCGCATCGGCAGCCACTGCGCGCCTTGCATGGACACCGAAGAGGTGGGCCGAGTCGGTTGCCATGGCTGCGACACCTTTTCTCCTTGGTGGCCTCGGCGGTCTAGCCATCTGGCGCATGACAGGTCAACGGGCTCCCAAGATGCCATCGGCGGTGCGCGCACTCTCTATGTTTGGATACGGGCTGGCTAGTGGCTGACAGGAAACAACAGAGAATGGGCGGGAAGCTGGCCCGAGTCCCCTACGCCCTACGAGCGAAGAGCATCCACGCGAAGAGCATCCATCGCAAGTATTAAGCTGGCAAGAGAACTATGGTATGCTGCATGACGATGGAGTCAAGATGAGCGATCGATTCTTGCAGCGAGCGGGCGAAACGGCTGAAATGGAGCAATGATGGTAGCTTGCAGCTATAATAGTGACATAGGCCAGACGACACCCTTGATGCAACAGCAACGCCCCTAATTCTGTTTGCACCGATAAAAGCCAGGTTAGTTTCCACTTTTCTCAGCGTTTAAAGCAGTCAATCTCCAGCCATTGCCAGCACCTCGAAAAGAAGTTGTAGTAGTCGAGTTTGTAGTTAATTGCTTCTTTTAATGTTATTTGTTGTGTTCAAGTCGTTGCCAAGCCTTGGATCCGGGGCCCCTTTTCTGCAAGTGCCCTTAAAATGCAAGCAGGGTTGCCTGTCTGGAATGGGGCGACATACCACCCTTGTCCATGTCTCGCTGAGAAGAGACGGGCCTTTGTCTCAAAGGCTGCTTTCGGGTGTCATGTGTTTTCTGCCTGAGGCTGCAAATTTCATGAGGCCTGTTACTTCGCCGAGTGCCCAACCACTTTGCTACAATCTTCATCACCGCTCTGCATGCCCTAGTCCCTGGACGAATTTAATTCACCTTCACAAGCGTCCCAGCGCCAAGCCAGCTTTTACGACCGACGCTGATGCCCAGCTGACTGCAAACGTTAACGTCTGCTACCATGGAGATTACGTACACGGGTTATGCCAACCTTGAGCCCGCTTCAGGCAGCGACACCAATCGCGTGAGTAGAAAGCCTGTTCCCTATTGCTATTCTCCATCTTTTACCCTCAAAGTAACATCAGAGTGACTAATGTACCGTATAGGTTGGAACCTCCCAGGATACATCAGGCACACGGGAACACATACGGGCACGCTTTGCCGCCGCCGATACGCTTCTCAGAGTTGGCACCTCAGCCGCCATCCAGGACGCTCTCAAGCAGTTTATGAGCGTGCTGCGCCTCGACCGAAGGGATGCCTTGGGCGTTCGAAATATCATCCCCGGCATCCTATTGCAGCTCGATCGTACGCAAGAGTGTTATGACTTTCTCAGGTGGTGGGCCATCGTGGGGCGCGACCGAGATTATGACTGGAGTGATACGACGCAGCCATTCCTCAACATCCGCAATGCTGACGTCTTTGAGCCCATAGATATTTTTTGTTCAAAGGGTACAAGCCTCGCCCACCTTGTTATTCTCACCCTTGTGAAATTGAGCCTCTACCTCGATCTTGATGCCTACGAAACCCACGATGGATCGTTTGATTTCACCGATCGGCCTATTGGGAGGCTAGCACGATTCAAGGCTGAACGCTTGGGCATGGGCATTTCACAGAAAGTCGAAACCTTAAAACGCCAGTACGAGACGCTGTGCCGAGTTGTGCACGACACAAATCCTCACTTCTGGCCAGCCTTGGTAGACGAAGGAGCCGTGACTCCAACTCCGCCCTCATCCTATCGCCGAGGTGACAAGGATGAGGCAAACCTGGTTCTATATCAATGCAGGCCTGCCTGGCAAGGCATCGAAGATGCCATCCTGATGGTCGATTCGGATACCGCCTCGCTCGCCCCAATCTATAAAAGCCCGACCAGCATCACTGGAACGCGCAGCGCTCGGGCGTCAGGTACGGAAAGCCTAGAGAAACGACGGGGTACGGGAAAGGCGTTCCCATCAGCTTTCAAACCCTCAGCGCCAGCCTCCTCTCCCTCCGATTTTCTTCTCGCTGGACGGGGTCAGGGCGCCCGTTTTGTCTCCCCTAGTAATAAGAAAAAGGCCCTGGCGTATGTCGACGGCGCGTGTCCGAACAACGGGCAACCAGAACCTCTGGGAGGCTGGGCGGTTGTGTACGGCCCTGGTAACATTGTGTCCGGCAGCCTCGAGAGCACTGGCCCTTTCGGGGATCACAGCAGGACTACCAGCAACCGGGCTGAACTGCGAGCGACTATCGCCGCGCTTCGCATGTGCGACTGGCGAGGCGAGGGCTACAACAGCATCATCGTCGCAACTGACTCGGCCTATGTTGTTGATGGTGCCACCGGCTGGGCTAAAAGCTGGATCCGCAAAAACTGGAAGACTCGTACCGGTGACGATGTTAAGAATAAAGATCTGTGGGAGCTGTTGCTCGGTGAGGTGGAAAGGTGGAGAGAGCACGGGCTGGACGTTGCGCTTTGGAGAATCCCGAGGGAGCTTAACGCGCTTGCTGACACAGCAGCGAAGCAGGCAGCCCAAAGGGAAGCCGTGACCAAGTTCAGAGATGTCTTTATCGGATCGCCTTCCACTTCCGCAGCCGGGGCCGCAGAAGCTGCACCTAGCCCGCATATCCTTACTCTATGTCTCGAGCATGAGACGCTATTCGACGACATCTACCGGAGTCTTACTTCTCGAATCACTGCAAAGGCCCGAATGGAGCGGGCCACGACGCCTGAAGCTGCTCTAACCATGCTGAACCGGGAGCCGCCTCCTTCCGTTATCCTCGTTGTCGACGGAGGCCTTGCACGCCAACGTAAGGTCTTTGAACGTGTTATTGACCACCTCTGCGAGGGTGCTACTGTTGTGCTGGCGGGTAGCTTCAGCAGTTCTGTGAATGTAGGAGAGTTCAATCGCGTTTTTGCTGTGGTTGGCCTTCCATGGAAATCGGGATCATATCATCGGAGCACCGTCACTTTGCGCCGCAATGCAGTCGGCGGGAGCTTGTCAAGTCAGCTCCCCTCTGCGTACAGCCAGAAGGCGCTCTTCGTGAAGAATGTGGAAGAATCGGCGGTTTGGTATGCCGAGACGGGGTTTTCGAATGAAGCTGCGGTCGTGTTTGCGAATGTCGGGTCAGGCAAGCTTGGCTATGTTGGGGACGTGAATGCAGAGGAGGGGTCGGATGTGGTTATTCTTGCCATGTGCGGTCTTTTAGATTGATGATGGTACAGGTGTGAGCGGAAAAGGGAAAGAGTGTTGGCACCGGCATCGGCGCGGCGAGACCGGCATTGCTGGCGGTATGTATTGGTACGATCATGGGCCATTGACACTGGCAGAGCGGTATTATTTCCATAGTCATCGCTGCTGATAGAGCAGGGAAGAAGAATTCGGGGGGCATCTCTCCAAGCACATGGTCCAAGTCTGGACAAGGCCTGTTGAGAGGTAGGTACTTGAGCTGAAGAATCTGAATGAGAAGGAGAGAATCCGGGGTTCTTAAATACACCTACACAGCCCTATCACCCCGTAACAGAGGAGTCATAAATGGCAATGACATACCTGCCTGGCCATGGTCCCAGTCACTGGAATAGAACAGAACATAACAGAACAAAACAGTCATGTCAAATCACATTATACACTTGCATCATACCAAGGAGTCAGTCATTGGAATGCCAAGACGCGTAGTTCTGCTGAACAATTCTTGCAAGTGTAAATGTGTATCAATCAAGTCGTAGGTCATTAGAGGAACAGTCATGTCACATTACATCACACTCTTGCATCCACCGAGAAGTCATCAGCTAGGTAGGTAGTCACGCCAATGTCATATCACGTTAAGGAGTCATTGGAACTAGCATGGCAACACATGTCGTGAATCAGTGCAAACGCATCGGTCTTCTTTGGAACAGTCATGTCACATCACACACTCTCGCATCAAATCAAGGAGTCATCAAGTTGGTCGTGGTGTCATATCATGTCATATCACGACAAGGAGTCACCAGCATGCCAACACGTATAGTAAACAAGTGCAAATGTGTATCAGTCAAGTCATAATCGCCTCAATTGTTTCCTTTTCATGCAAAGAGTCCATCCCATCCATCATGTCCAAGACCATCCCACCCACGAGCCATATCCAAGATCATCAGGTCCCAACTGTTTGTTATCACCAAACATAAAAAGTCCACAAAAAAAGGTAAAACGTCCCCTTGAAGAAGAAGAAGAGTGATGCGAAGAGATCAGAAGAGAGAAAAAAAAGATCACTTCGGTAACATGTTTGAAACGAGTGTTAGAAACAAAGCTCCGAGACAAGACTCAGTACGAGATTCCCACCCATGCTGACTCTGTTCGGAGAAACCTCTCATCACTTCTCAAAATCAAGAGAGAAGCTTGAGGTCGGCCAACTGCCTCATCTTCAGACCGGAATCGGCCTTGGGGAAGGGGCTGGTCGGGGCATAGGCCCTCCAGGCATTGCAGTTGTCGTTGAAGGCGTTCCTGTCGACGGTCGAGATCGAGTTACGGAAATCGACGGCGCGCTCGAGGAAGTCAACCGACAGACCGTGCGACACGTGCCAGGCGATATGGCAGTGCATGAGCCAGGCGCCGGGGTTGTTGGTCTTGAAGGCGATGACGATCCACCCGCGCGCGGGGAGCATGGTGACGTCACGGCGCACGGGGTTCTGTCCGCTCAGACGGAAGATGTCCTGCGCCTGGTCGAAGACATAGCGAGTCTGGGAAGCCGGGGTGGCATCGGGAGAGCGGCCGAGGACGACAAACTGTGGAAGAGATAGTTAGCATGCTTGGTTTGGCCTCAGGTAATGAATTGGACTTTGAAGAATCGCAGCTGCGCGGGCGAAGAAGGCAGACTCGCACAGACCACTCAGACCATGAGTAGGGCGGTGACCCAACCCAATCAGCTGGGTAGGGTCCACCAAAGCCCAAAGCCCGTCCGAATGCCTTCAACACCACAACCACAACTTCGCGAAGCGGCCAGGAGCTTAAAAATGAAGAGAAATCGGAGACTTGCGTCGTGGCCGTGGAGATGAAAAGGGTGCGCAAGGGAGAAGCCTCCATCCGGATCGTTCTCGATGAGCCAGTAGGTCCACTGGTTGACAGCGTTGACGTGGATGAGGTTGTCCGAGACTGGGTACGATGTGTTCCCTTCCATTACGTATTGAGCCACGGGCTTCTCCCAGTTGACGTTGATTGAGGAGCCATTGACCTTCCAGACGAGAAGCGGGGGGCTCGACGTGTCGAGGTGGACAGGGATGGTATTGCCTGGCGCCCTGGTGAACCCGCTGACGGGGACGGTGCGCTGGACCACAGGACTCAGATTGAGAATGTCATTGCACTGGAAGTCAGTCGGGCGCGTGCCAGGGTTGGTTGGGAGGCCAGCAGGGGCATTAGCATAGTGGAAGATGGCCGCGGGAAAGGGATTGTTGCTGCGGCCGCATAGGTTCTGACCACCAAACGTGACGTTGAACCAATAGTTACCTGGGGTGGCAGAGCCGTCAATCGTCACATCGAAGCGCTGGCCAATGCCGAGGAAGACGGACTGCACCGTCATGGCATTGACAGGGACAAAGTCGGAAGCGATAATGGTCATCTGATGGCCCACGAGCGATAGTTGGAAGTTGGTATCGGCCGAGGTATTGATGAGGCGAAGACGATGGCGCTTGCCGGGCTGGAGGACAACCTCGGCGTACGAGCCGGCACCGCTGGTGGGGTGCTTTGCCGTACCATTGAAGAGGATGTTGTCAGCAGCGGGGGGGCCACCAACACGCGTGTCCTCGACGATCTGATCTGCCGTCTTGTAGTAGTAATCGCTGATGGGGAAGACACCGAGGTCAACCTCATACGGGAGCGAAGCAGGCCCGTTGATCAGGATAGTGCCGACGACACCGTTGCCGTATTGTGCTGAGAAGTGGGAGTGGTACCACGAGGTGCCGTACTGCTCAGCACGGAACCGGTACTTGAAGGAGCGACCAGGGGCGATGGGGCACTCCGTAACACCGTTGGCACCATCGTCTGTCTATGTTAGCGTTGCTGCCGGTAAAGGAGTCAAAGTCAAGTGTCAACATACGAAGCTGTGTGCCCTTCTGATGGAAACCATGCCAGTGGATCGATGTTCCATTGGCTCGGAGGCTGTTGATGACCGTGACTTCGATCCAATCACCCCAGTCGGCAACAATAGTGGGACCTATTAAGGGGTAAGTATGTATTTTCCGAGTGGTCCATAAATTGGGAAAGTATTACCCAAGATTTTTCCTGTTATTGATTTATCAGCGTCTTATACCAGCTTTGATTTCTGGACGGCAGAGAGCGGAACTTACCGTTGATCAGCATAACCTTCTGCTTGACAACGCCATCGGGACCTTGCCAGTTGTCATGCTCGGTAATGTTGAGAGTGTACTTCCGAGTCTGACCCGGGGGAGGTGCCGTGGTCTCATAATCGGTGTTGATGTTGAAGCCTGTCGTCCAGCATGCCCGGTTGCTGGCGCTGTGACACGTGGGAGGGGCGCGAGACTCAATACCATCTCTGATCTCGAGCTCGACCTCTCTCAGCGTCGGGTCAGCCGATGGAGCTGCCAGAACCGTGGTCGGGGCGAGGAAGCCCGCGACGAGGGCGACAGCGCCCGTGAGAAACTTCATGATGAAACGAGTGTCTGGGCTAGCTATTGAATGAATGTGAAGAAGAGAAGAGTAACGAATGTAGAAAAAGGCTGGGTGCTTCCCGCTGCCCTGATGCGAGATGGAGAGACAGAACGAAGAGGAGGGGATGAATGACCACCTTTATAGAAACATGATATCTAGCGAGATGACCAAAGTTAGATCACAAGGTGGAATGAGCCTCGGCGTAGATGGTATCATCTTGGTGTTTTTCTCACCTCCCAATCCCACCCTCGCCTAGGGCTTCCTAGTCGGTCAGGCCTGCTCTACCTCCCCTGACGTGCGCAGCGTGCCCACATCGTGACCATCTGTATGCGACTGAGATTAGAGGACTTCACCGGAAGCACGGATAACCGCCCAATGGCGTAACCGAGATCGATAGTCTGGTAAGAGAATGTTGCGGTCAGGCTGCAGGCGGAAGAGCAGGACACGGGAACACGATGTGTGTGATGGGATACATGGTCACGATGTTGGACCTTCTGTCAGGGTTATTGGCTTGGCTGACAGACTTCACGACGAGAGGTATGGGGCGTTGGGCCCTAGGAGACACACGTGTGATGTCTACGGTGTCTGCAGGAGACGGGAGGGACAAGATGCCATCCTCCTCTTGGGCCATCGGCACTCGCTTGGCGGGGATTTGGCCGTCTTGGAGATCTGGCTGTGGCTTGTGCCCAACCGGTCGAGTTAATTTGGCGGTCGAGTCAGACTAGACTGGGACCCAAGGACGAGCTCCCTCTACTCGTGAGCCGTGTACGCGGCGGGCCTAGTGGAGAACCTTGGCATCGACTGGCTCTTTTGCAGATTGCTTGCCCCAAATGGTCTTCTAGGCCGGTTCATCAGATCGGAGCCTGCCGAGCTCGTGTTGCTGTAGGGCTCTCGTATGAGCGAGGAAGGGGTCAGCAAAAGTCTGAGATTGGAAGCTGGTCGACAACAGGATCGGTGCAGCCAAGGAAACCATCGTGGTCCTGCCGCGCAGCGTCGCAGTCGACGTGGCTTGTTGCAGCTGAACAGCCCGAGCGACGAAAAGGGGGTTGTGTTGTTTTTTCGCTAAACCCATGTCGCATCACCCGTCAAGTCCCATTGTTTCCGAAGGCAACCTGTCACAAAGAAAGGCAATAGAACAGCGCCCTTGGCGCGCTCGTCTCTGCCCTGTCGGTATCGCTTCAATTTGGCATTCGGCGCGGGTAATTGTGGACTCGAACCCATATCAGAAATGCCGATGTAGCAACATGCCCTTGCAATGGAGATACAGAGCGAGACGATGCGAGGGAATGCAGCGCTGCAAAATGCATCCACTTTGACGTGCAGCCCGGACTTCCCAGTCGCTGTTTCCACCAGCAAAGATTGTGGCTTGCTGTTATCGGCGATCCATGGCACGATAATGAAATGTGCCATGGCTGCAGCAGATGCCGGCGCTGGAAATTTCAAGGAGCACAGTCATAATCTTACCTACCGCTTGACCATCCAACGAACCAGAGATGCCCCACCTGCCACCCGCACAGGCCGAAGACGTTTGCGATGGATCTCGCAAGCCTGGAGGATCATGGTTGGTGCCAGCCGTTCGTGTTTGGGTGTTTGGGGCTGAATTTAGCGGCTGCCAAAGCTTGGGAGAGGTGACTAGTGAATAGTGAAGTTGTTCGCCGTTACCTTCCTCCCCCACATCAAACCATCTCCCCCAACCCGTGGGTCCCCGTGCTGCTTTCGCTACCCAACTTGACAGGCATAGTGTTTTCCAAAAATACACGACCCCGCCCAACCCACCAACGCGCGGAACCAATAGGCGGCAAGAGTGCTCTGCTGACTTTGCTGAATGTAGCTCCCCCTACAGGACGGCAGGTAGCGAGCTGTCGAGGAGTTTGCACTTTTGTCAACAGATCTGCGAAATACCGTCAACCTGGATCGCCTGCCGCGGATGCAATTTGCGTCACCACACTTGGGACGACAAGGTTTCCAGGTTGGGTGATCAACCTTTCGCTCTCCCGTCCCCCAGACAAGAGGAGCTGACCTAGGATCTTGGGCTCTGCCGCCATGCTTCCCCACACGCGGCTCACTGGGTTGAGCGTGCAGCGGAACATGCGCGAGGTGCCCAGCCGACGCGCTTAGGGCCCCTACCAAGCCTGCTGAAGCGGTCAGGGCGACCATCGGATGAACCCACGGCAGCGATGGGGTCGTCCCTTTGCACCTCCTTGTTGGATGTGGGGCCTCGTCAGGTGAGTCTGACGGCAGACCGCCAAACAGGCAGGTATGGTCGTTCTTTCCCTACCGTTATTGTTTGCTGGCGCACAGTCTTTTCAGACCCATGTCGGAAACCGGGAAAAGCCTGACAGAATGCACAGTCCTGCAGCTTCAACGCAGTGCAACTGGAGAATTATCGCTGCAATACCGCACATTCATCTCGCACCCTCGGTCTTCGGTCGAGGAAGCACCCTCAGTGCTACTGTGGCGAGCCATCGAAACTCGTATTCAGGGCAACAGTATTGCGAAACCAGCCCTCAATATTGCACACAAGCAGTCTAGAAGTATGGAGCCATGTTCCTTGTCCCCCTGCACGCTGTGCCGTCCCCATCGGCCACCCAGCCGATTGCCCTACCACTCAAAGCTTGGCACGAGGTTAACTAGCAGAAAGCTTCTCTGTAGATTCCACGGCGCCCCTGCCACACCTATCTCCTTGTGCCTTATCGTAACCCGAGTCTTCCGGACCCTCCCTGCTACTCGACTGCTGCATCATCACGGCAGAGACATGACCCTCGTTGACGCCGACTCAAGTCAATAGTGCGGTGTCTCCAAACACCTGCCCCGCACGTGAACGACCATGAAGACCTAGGCAGGCAGTACACTCAAGACCCCAATTTGGACACTGCATAATGACGGCAGAGGGCGAGCGGCTGACGTCCGAGTTAGCACATGTGCTTTTCCCCGACCGAGCCTCAGGGGAAGACCCCGTGCGACGGCGCGGCTTTGCTGTGGCGCTCATTCCACCCGCGGGTCACGCCACCGAGCGTCTCTCCCGCCTGCTACTACGACCCTGCATATCATTAAGCGTCGACAAGCGGAACTGGCCAGTATTGACTCTATTTTCCAATACAACTTACTAGAATGGCAATGGGCTTGCTCTCTCCTGAGCCCCGCCGGTAATTACCGAGCTAGCCGATGGGTGCTACCAACTTGCTTTAAGAATATCCTATACAGACGGGCAGAAAAAGGGGTTGTCACTCAGAGTTGGATTCAAATGGGGACTGCCTCGTCACCTCATTTTCCCAGCCGACAGGTCCATGCCACTTTTTACGCTCGTCGACGAATCGAGACTCGGCACTTGATCAGAGTCACACACAGTTGTGCGTGTAACTCGGAGTAAACGTGCGGGGGACCTGATCAGCCTTCCGTCTCTGCTGCAGAATCGCAATATTGTCACACTTTGTTTGGCATTACATACAAGGGTTCGTAGAGCATCACCATCTTCACCTTGTAGTCGCAGCCGACACTGTGTAACGGTCATATTTGGTGTTACCAAGCGTGTGATTATTGGTACTATGTGGCTCAACTATTGCTAACCCCTTTCTTATACATTTCCGCGTACACTCCACAGCCGCATGTGTCAGCCCTGACTGGTCGCCTCCTCATGCACCAGCGCCTAGCCACCCAGTGAGGGATGACTTTCCAGGAACCCTGCTGTCACCTCGCTGGAGCAAGGGCATGTCGGGGACTCTCCCTGGCCTCACATCTCTTTACGTGTAGGCTCCATTGTGGGTGAAGTCATTACTGCTAGCCCTTGGGCGGAACGGGATGAGTTATCACTTTGGCAATGTTTAGGAAGTGGTGATATCTGCTTATTTCCCATGCTCAGCTCGTCGTCTGGCTGGGGAACTAGCGAAATCCGGGGCTGAACATAGTTGAAGGCTGAAAAACTTGGGGTTGTTGCGAGAGATGAAGTAACCTGGCATCAATCAGATGGGTGCTTGAGGCTGAAGAATTCACACATTAGAAGCGCTGACCAGAGCTTGTCGCTGAACTATAAAGAAGCCAAAGAGCTATTCTTGACGGCCTCATCGGCCCTTGATAAGTAGCACGTCAAGAGTGATGGCTGAGCG
>Ga0247760_1002570_pt1 | contig 13411 bp, 2 predicted proteins | sample UWRJL171409R4_FD_179936 | JGI IMG/M metagenome (GOLD analysis project Ga0247760, IMG submission 179936) | Plant litter microbial communities from Arlington Agricultural Research Station in Wisconsin, United States - UWRJ-L171-409R-4 | ecosystem: Environmental > Terrestrial > Plant litter >...
CGACGACTCTCCTTCTTACTGCTCAGAGTCTGGTTGAGCTGTCTGAACAGCTGCAGGATCCGCTCTTCGCGACGGCAGTGTCTCGCGGCAGGATGTTGGACTGCAAACGCGTGAACGCTGCCATCGTGCCCGCGGATTTTGAGGCGCCGATGAGACATGCCGTTCGCACGAACGAGATCAACGTTGGGCAGGAACCTCTCGATACGGATGAAGTCCTGGTTCTTGTCCTTATGCTGGAGGTACTGCCCAGGAATCTCAACGTCGTCAAACTTCTGGTATCGGAACTCGCTGAGATGGGGCGAATAGGACGCAAAGCTTTCCAGTGGCACTTGGGGCGTCCTCCGGTCCAGCTTTTCCTCAAACTTGTCGCGCCACTTCCTGAGTTTCTGGATATACTCATACATGGTGGGCTTAACCTTGACGAAGTCGGCTTCAAACGTTCCTCGGATGTGGCCGGGCAGAATCGTCTCAGCGAAACGTGTTATGTTGGCTTCGGTCGCTGCCGGCAACTTGACATCCTTGGCGTAGGATGCGGGCATACGGCCCACGTAGGTGAGGCCGTCATTCAGCAGCGCAACGATCAGGCGGTAGGCATCCTCATCGGGCGGGCACTTGAAGTGCTTTTGAATTTGGTCGACCATGGTCTCCATGGACAGAGCGAGCAGCGGGAATGCGGTCTTAAGGTTGCTCATGATCTCTTCGGTGTAATCCCAAGGTTTCTTGGGGGTTGGTGTGGCCTGTTGTTCGGCCTTGGCAGCTCCGTTGACTCCATTCGCACTATTGGCACCGTTGGCAGCGGCTGCCGAGGCGCCGGCTGCCTCGAGCCCTTCACTCTTGACCTCCGTCTTGGCTGGCGTAGCAGCATCGCCATTGGCAGTGGCAGGCCGAGAGCTTGAAGCACCCTCCGCTTTGGTAGCATTAACCGTATCTTGCTTCGTCTGCTGAGGTGAGCTGCCAGGCTTTCCAGCAGCAGACTGGGCTCGCTGTTGCCTCAAGCGATCTTTCACCTCTTGATTCTTTTTGATGGCAAGCATGTCCTCCCTACTTGTTCGAAGAAGGAAGTAGAGAGCTTGTGGGTACGACTTTGCAATCTTGAGCAAGATGGCTTGGACCCTGGGCGCCTCTTTGTGGCCTAGACCCGTAAGAAGCTGGGGGATGAATGTGATCCAGTACCATATGGGAATATCTCCCTTGAAGTCGTCAAAGCCGGAAGCGACGGTTCCGCTAGAGTCGTCCAGGCTCAGGAGCCACAAGATACGGGCAATCAGCTTTCGCGACTTGTGGTTCTTGTAACTCGAGGCAGCTTGCAGATAACTGGTTAGGGCTTGCTTTGCGGCCACAAGATCGGTTGGGTCGTCCTTGAATTTTCGATCGTTGAAGTATCCCCACTCGGCCCACGCCTTCGCTGCCGTGATGTCGAAGTACAGGGCGGTTCCATAGGCAGAGTCGGCTTCCTCCTTCTTCTTGAGCTTCTCCAGGAACATGCCTTTGAGAGTGTAGAACTCAGCCTTCTGCTGGGCGCTGAAGTAATTGAGATTAGTATTGTTGATCACATCAAGTCCGCTGCCGAGCTCGTCGGGGTTCTGGTAATGGCATTTCGCCTGCTCTCTCAGCTTCAGGAAGGCTTCTTGGATTTCAATGTTGGGCAACGTGTAAATGCGACTCAACTGGTTGATGCAGACATCAGGCAAATTGTGCTTCCTCGCAACGTGAGCGAACCTATTGATAATCCAGGCTGTCTCGTGGTAGCCTCGGTAAGCGAACGAGGCGCCTTGCGAATTCTGTCCCTGTGGCGGCAGGAGCTGGAGATAGGTCTGGTTGATGAGTCCGAAGATGTGCTGTCTCCAGTTGACCAAGTCTTGCCAGGAAACAATGTCATCCCAGGTGTTGGGGAGGCGATCGCGCCATGAACCGAGGAGAAGCTTAAGCTCGCCAGACTTAGTGTCGAGATTAGACTGGTTGGTAGTCGCCAGGCTCTGGCAGATGACACTAGCATCGTGGAGCTCGACGAGCTGCTGGAAGTTCTGAAGGAGTGGGATGTGAGCTGCTGTAAGCCGCTTCGGGAGCTGGTGCCACTTTCGGATAGACAACTGGAGCGCTTCGTCCACCACTCGGTTGAAGTCTTGCACCGTCTCCTGCTTGGCGTTGAATTTGAGGAGAGCCATGAAAGCCTGGAAGAAAGACCGTCTAGGAGTGGGGGCATCCATCACACCCTTGATCAGATTGTCAAGTTGGTCGCGGTTGTCCTGGTCCCGCCAATACTCCGTGTTTCGCCAAGCGCACTCCAGCAGAAGATCCGGAAGGTTCTCGTGCTTTGCAAAATCTTGCAACACCTCCCACTGTTGTAGCTTCTGCGCGCAGGTGACCCATTGGTCTTCCCAGAGCATGTATTCGCCCTCTGAGAAGGGGATAACGCCCGTTCTAGCCTTGATCTGGGCAGCCTCGTACATCCTCTGCGCCTTGTCCCACATGCCATTCTGCTCATATGACAGTGCTGCGTTAGTCTCGACAAATTGGCAGCAGCGACGCCAAGCACCGTAAAAGAGATCGTCTTCGCCGAGGGACGCGTATAAGTCCACCAGGGCATTATGGGTGCTTTCTCGAACAAGGGTTGATTCGATCTCAGGCCTGATTACCGCCTTTTCGAGCTGGTAAAGGGCCGTATACCAGGCATCGTAAGTCTTGGCTTGGAATTTGAGTACGTGAGGCGGTATCTTGCATTCCGGCCACGCCTTCGCCGCTCCAGCCATAAGAGCCTGGACGACATTTGGCCGCTTATCCATCTGACGCGAGTGAAAGTCCCTGGTCAAAAGATTCACCATGCCGCGTTCGAGCTCAGCACGCTCTTCGCGTGCGGTCGCGGACCAGAACATGGGGAAAAGTGACACCCAGAGCTCGTAGGCAAAATTCGGGTCGATATGCTGCAGCTGCATGAGCGGCTCCAAAATGTCGCGGACTCTAACGTCGCTAAGTTCGACGAGGAAGCGGCGGTGACTTGCCATAAAGGCCTCGTACTTGTCATCGATGATCATACTTGGCTCCCTCGAGTCTCCGAGGTACGTCGCGAACTGCTGCGACGGCGTCATGGTGCGGAAGTCATCGTCGCGGAGCTGGGCAAGCGGCGTCATGTCCACGCCGCTGAGAAGGAGCTGCGACGCCTGTGCTAGCCAGAACGAGTCGCCGAGAGTGTCCCAGTTCTGGGCCAAGATGACATATGCCAGTCTCGCGCTTCCTTGCTTCGCAATGCTTTTGTCGAAAAGAGTCATGAACCTGTTGCGAACTTCGACATCTTGAGCCCGAGTCCCTATCAAAAAGGCATGCTCCATGCGAACCGTCAGCTCTGTGCGCGTGATCTTGGGGTCTTCGTAAATACGAATGACAAAGTCCAGGAATTTCGTGAGCATTGTCTGGTCTTGCCGATGTTCAAACGATAACATCTTATGCAGCACCGCCGTCTTCTCCTTCAGTGTCGGCCAAGTCCCTTCAGAGCGGAACACCCAACCCTCCACCATCTCGAGAATCTTTTCACAGAGCGGAACATGCAGAGACTTTTCCACGATGGTGGCAATGACACTAAGGAAAGGTCGCCTGCTGTCGCCGAGGATCTCCATGCGCATGGCAGTGATCTCAATAGCCTTGAGTATCAACCCGGTCTGGATCTCGAGGTCGTATGCGTTCATCTCTTGACAAGCACTTGGATCCTGCTGTGGCCGGCCGCCATTTGCCGCGTAGGAAAGAGCCGCATAGTGCGAGACGTGGTCACGAGCCAGCTTGGCCTGCAGCGACTTCATGATGGCCGTGATGTGCTGGTCAATGGTGCCCGCCCGGCGGTGCCCGAGAGACCAGAGGATGTTGATTCCCGACACATAATTCCCAGCATTCATGCTCTCCCCTGCTATGTTGGACAGGAAGGTAATAATCTCTGACGTTGGCTGTTCCGTCTCCATCTCGGCGTCAGCATCCTCCATCGGCACATCTTCTGGCACCGCATCGAGAACCCTCTTGATGATGGGGCGAATGTCTCGACCGCTATCATAGTTTTTGTCGGCGGTGTGAAGGCAGTCCTGCAGCTCGGGGTTTTCTGATTTCAGGCACTTCTCGAGAATCTTTTGGATGTGCGTCATGTTCCTCAGCACCCAATCGTCCGATTTGAAATTTAGGATGATGCGCACAACCTGCAGTGTGTTGATGATATTGGTAACGAACTTGTCATCGTACTTTTCCTTGTCCGAAGGATCCGCTGCGAGCACCGCCTGGGTCTTATCGCTGGCCAGGACGACGTCGGTGACGTTGGGAAACAGGTCCACGTCGAGATCTCCCCAGTACTGAGGTTGGAGTAGGTTGTACAGTAGAGTTATGGCTTTCTTGCAAAGCTCCGTCGGCGGCGTCGGCATGGCGGGACCGGCTGAGCTAGCAACCTCTCGCGCTTTGGCTGAAGGCAGCTGGTAGCGTTCGTTCAGCTGCGCGATGAACTCGACCAGGTATTTGACCATCTTCTGCCGACCCATAGGTGGGATCACGAACTCGGCTCCGCCAACCTGTCTTGCAGCAGATGGCGACGGTGCAGCTGCCGCCTCCTCCGGTTTCCTCTTTTTCGAGTTCGGAGATTCCATCGGCTCTTGGAGCATCTCGCTTCTCTTCCCCTCCACACGTCTCTGCTCCCAACTCCAGATTAACGACATCATGTTGAGGGCGAGCTTCTTCGCATCGTTGGAGCAGTTCTGCGGTGGTGCCACCTTCCGGAGAAAAGTAATGATGAGCATGGCAAACTTGTCACGAGTATGGTAAAACAAATCCGGGTGCCTGACCAAGAAATGGAAGATGCTCGTCATCTGCTGCGTGTTCTGGCTTTCCTCGGCCAGGATACGGCGCGGCGCAACGGCCCAGATCGCATTCCGATCGGCAAGTGTCATGTTGCACCGCTTGGGCATGACGGGCGCCATCAGCTCCAGCGCCTGTGTGACCAACGTTCTCCCCTCGCCTTGGTTTGTCTTTAAAAGCGAGAAGTAAATCTGCGTCACGATCTTAGCCGGTGTCTCGTAGTGGGCAATGAAGTAGCCGATCACCACATAAGCGGCGTGTTTGTTGATGGTATCGTCTAGTCGAATATAGGTCCAGCCAAACTTGATGAAGTCCTTGCGTGCGTCTTGCAGGATCGCGTAGTGGTATTTGACCAACATGGCTGACAACTGGAGCACCTCCATTCGGGTATGGTCGATGCGTGGATGGAGAAGATCGTCCTGAGGGTCAGCCAGATTGACCCTCCAGATCTTGGTGTTTATGGAATCAATAATGGTCTTGTCCAGGAAGCGCTGGCCCTTGACCTGTTCGCCCTTATTCCAGTGACGCATCACATCCATCGCCACGATAGGGTTGACGATGTTGTGAAGTAAGTAGCACTTCATGCGCTGCGATGCCGTCTTCCCCGCATAGATGTCGAGACAACGGAGAACCGTCGTCCTCCAAAAGTCAATCGAGTCACTGCAGATAATGTGATTGTAGATGTGAGACAGCAATATCTGCGGCTCTCTGGCATCGTCTGCAGTGATGGACTCGATCAGGACAAATAGAGAATCGAGATCCTTCGGGTTCCGCTCGAGAGCCTTGGTTAGAATTGCCATGAGCTGCTCCGACGCTTGGGCTGCAGGAAGGCGGAGATGAGGCGGGAGAACGTTGGCCTTGAACTTGCTCTCCAGTTCCTTGCCTACAAGCTTGAGCCATTCAATGTGCTCCTTGTTGTCGAGCCAGGAGAGCGTGTTCGGGAACTGACATAATGCGTGGAGCGTGTTGATCGTGTTAATCACCGCCACGTGCTGGCTCTCCTTGGCCTGGGCGTTGCTGCATGTCTTGATGATGAGGTCAACGTTTGCGACACCATAGTTGCGGAGATCCTGATTTTCCGGGTGGCGAAGAACCTGTGATAGGAAACGCCCATACTTGAGGTCCTCAATTCTTCCAAGCAAGAGAGCCCAAATGTCCGGCGGGTACCGATTGAGGTACTTGTAGAGCGGCGCGCGGAATGGGCTGTGGTGAGTTCGCCGCAGCTTCTCTTCGAGCTCCAGAAACTGGTCGACAACACGCTCCTTGAATTGCTTAGCTGCGTCCGGCAGGAGATAGAAAATGTTGAACACAGCTGCGATGACCTTCATGGACGAGTTTTGCTCGAAAAACGTGAATGAAAGCTGCTGCAGCACGCTTGGTTCCGCAATGACTTTGATATGATCAAGCAGACGGGCACCAATCTCCACCTTAAAGTAATTCGTGAGCAATCTGAGAAGCCGGGCCAAGTTCTCCAAGCCATGGACCGTCAGTCGTTTCGCATCTTGAAGGCTGGCTAGGACCGGTCGTAGACCAGCCTGAAGGAGATCCTTTGGCAGCTTACTAGTCTGCGAGAGGACTCCTTTCAGCGCTTCATTTGCGGCATCGATTGTCGGCTGAGAATCCGAATAGAGACACTTAAAAAACACGGCGACAACCTTTTGTCGATTAGGATTTGTCGGCCCTTTCATAAATTCGTCGGAACCCATAGCAGTACTGAGTATCTTGATGCAAGCCACACGAAGGCTGACTATGAAATCGTGTGTCCTAAATTCGAGCATCTTGCCAGCCAAAGATTCGTCGCTTGCATCTGCCAGAGCCAGCGACTCCATAAGAAGCCGGTTCAGGTGATCATCAAACCGCACGAAATCCTGCTTCAGTGACATGTAGTAGGTTACAGCGTCAATGAAACCTATTTGAATGGCGAACGGCAAAGCCCGCAAAGGTTTGGCATAAATGGGTGTAAGGAGATGATTCTGGTTATGCTCGACCAATTCCCAAACTTCAGCCCCTGACGCTTTCGCAATGAGCTCAAGGGAGTCTCTCGCTGTCTTGCGAACGTGCCGGTTCATGTGCGACAGTTCGCCGTTGAGGATCCCACATATTTGCGCAAGCTTGGACTGCTTAGGCTGCGGTTGGCCTGGTTGGACGGGCGGTGGGGGTTGAGGGATGCAGTCCTCTTTCTTGACATTTTTGGTGAGCCTCGTGAGCAGGATCTCGAGAGCCACCTCCGCCGATCTTCGCGTCTTTTCCGGGAGATCTTGAGGCATATCCTTGACAACATGCATTAGAGCACGAACAATCTCAATCTGCTTCGACCCAACCCATGAATCGCCTAGGTCAAAGGCCGTAAGCAGGATCTTGATCCCTAGCGTGCCGCCCGCTTTGGTGAACCACTCCTCTTCGTAGCACCCGTGGCAGAAGGCCATCGCCAGCGTGTCCCACAATGAGGTAAGCCGGGACGCGAGGTTCGGCTGTCCGAATATTACAACCACCGCGTTGTAGAGCTCCTTGATCAAACTCTCGGCCCCCTCCCGAACCTCTGGGATCTCAGAGGAAAGAGATTCCAGAATGGCATCGCCGAGTACTCTTGGCTCGATAACAAGCAGCCCCTCACCAGCGTCGACGTTGAACGGGGTTATACGGCGCTTGATGTCAACGAGCGACCGCGTAACTTCGAGTATGGCGAAATGACGGGCCAAGTTGACAAGAAATATGTCAACTTCCGACTTGAACTCCGGGATCGACTGCGCAAACATGAGAGCCTTCAGCAAGCGCTTCAGTGTATATTCCTCATCACATTTCTTTGAGACCGAACGCCTCTTATCCGAAGCCTCGAGAAGTATGGAAACATCAGAGTCCTTGTTGCGAGTTACTAGATCTTGAACCTGTAGTCTGAGCAAGCGAGGCAGATCGTCAGGCAACGAGTCAAGACCAATGCGCAGCTTGACCTGAGATTTGATAAATTGAAGTGCCTGTCGTTTGTAGTAGCGGTCTTGCTGCTTTGGGGGAGAGCTTGTGACAACCTTGGGATGCTTGGGCACCTCCATCAGCTTCTGAATGGCGACATCAACCCCCAACGATGCTGGAAACGCTCTATCCTTGTTGGAGCCGATAAGACGAATGTCGAAACTGGATCGATCATCAATGTACTGCTTGAATTCGACGGCATGGGCATCTGTCATGAATTTCCTGTTCCGGCCCCCCAGCTTGCCGAGAATCCTGAGCGTGGTGTGAGCGTGGAAATGGCTGTAAGGGTGTGGCTTCAAGTGATCAAACAAGGCAGTCATGAGTTCATCAATGACAGGCGCCATTATAGGATCGAGGTAGTCGGCAGTGAGATTGTCGACGCACAGCTCGAGCGTCCTAAGTCCTTGGCCCACCAACTCCGTGCCAGCGCGCAGTGCAACAACCAAAGGCCGCATGAGAAAGCTAAGGTGTGGAAGGAGATTGCTCAACCTGGCAGGGACAGTGAGACAGAGCTCAACGTACAAATCGCGCTCCGATGGCTTACGAGCAGCCAGAATCAAGTTGTTGAGGACGTCAAGCAGCATCTCAAGTAGAGGCAACAGCTGCTTGTACAAGTGCTCAAACTTGCCACCGCCGATACTCCTGAACAATGATCTGAGCAGCAAAAAGTAGTTCATTGGTTCCTCGGCCGTAGTCGACAACTCGATAGATTTTGTCACGATGTCCACCACATGCGGCAACAGCACTTGCTCGTTCTGGGTTGCGAACAGTGTGACGGCCATGAAGGCCAACTTGAAGAGCCGTAGCAAGATGGCCGACTTATGCATATCGGCAGAGCCAACATCCTCGATTCGCTCCATCAAAAATCGCAAGAGCATACCGCAAAAACTGGGCGAAGTGGCCTCACTCGCGAGGAAAAACTGGGGTATATGAAGAAGACCGGTATGCTCGTAAATCATGTCGTAAAGTCGTGGGATTTCTTGTTGAAAGACCTCGTGGAACGTCGCCGGGTCGACACAATGAAAGATCGTGGCAAACGTCTCAAGGAGCTCCTTCTCCTCCTTGCTGCTAGAGACCATGAAATAATTGGCCATATATTCAACCTTGGATGTGTAAGGCGATTCGGCGGCTGGCTTCTCTCGCTCATAGTAACGGAACACTCCGCAGCCTTCCCGGAAGAGCTTGATAATGACTTGAACCTCTTCGGCCGTGAAACCAACCGAGATATCAGTCCAATTGGCCGGGGCGTTCGCTGCCAGCTCAATGCCAGGGGCAACATTGCACCCCTTGAGCTGATAGAATGTGTTCTTCAGACCATTCATCAAGTTCTTAAAGAGGAATTTGTTGTCTACTACTGGGTCAGCGGCACGATCTCTCGGGTTGGACGTCTTGATCGGCATGGCCGTAAATATATCGATCTCGTCCCACTCGGGCGGGTGTTCTTTGTCGGCTAAGTAGGTCTCGGGTGCGTTTTCAGCATTCTGTTCGGCGTACTGCCTAGAGAGCTTGACAGCGTTGGGGTATTGTCTGTTCATGGCGGCAAACTTGTCGGCGATAGCATTCAGGATCAAGATCAAATAGTACCGAGCATCGACCTTGTCCTCCATCTTGGCGATACATTCAGCCATGTTGAGCAGAAGCTTGGCACTCATTGTCTGGAAACTCGTCCCGGGGAAGTTATCCTGAAGGTTGCGAGTATACACCTCAACCGTTTTGCGAACCTGCTCGGGCTTGAGGTTCTCCCGAACATGGTGAATGAGATCGGCGAGCATGCTATAGGCAAGCGGTCTCATCGTCTCGTACACCGTCAGCCCGTCCCCGATCAACGTCCGTTCATCCAAGAGCTCGTCAATCTTGACAGTGAAGATCTTCCGGAAGTTAAAGTTGATAATGTGCCTGACAGCAACCAACAGCTCTTTCCTCGCACTGGATTTCTCCCGGGGGCAGTCCTTCAGGAGCCGGACGACGATGTCGGGCAGCGTAGGCAGAAAATCCTGGAAGAGAGTGGAGTACTGTCGAAGTAGGTAGGCCAAAAAACTCATCGTCTTGACTTGAGCGGTGATAAAATCCCCAAAACCTGCCCTGTTCTTGATGTTAGGGCTGACACCCGTGTGTATTGTTCCCTTTGCGGCCGCATCTCTATGTGCCTGCTCTTGGGCTTTCGCCTGGGTCGACAGAACAGACTTGATGACGGGGATGAATAGCTTCACATTCGTTGGCACAGCCTGCCGGTAGGCCTGGAAGATGGAAACCACAATTATTGGGCATTCAGACAGCACCTTGAAAGACTGTGTACCTCGCAGTATTGGCCGGTTGGATTGTTGGCCCGCATCAGCACCGAAATCTGGGGCCCCCGAGGTCACCGGCGACCCGGGTCTTGGTGATTGTTGGTGGGGAAGGAACGAGGTCTGCGTGCTTCCGGGTGTTGACGGCGCACCTGGTACCATGGAAGAGGAGGAGGAGGTGCTATCCAACTGTTCCTTCACCACCTTCTCCAGCTGGTCAAAGAGCTCGAGAATGAGGCCGAGGAAAGACTGGACCTTGGGCCCCAGCACCTTGCTTTGGTGTCGCATGATGTCCGATATTATCTTGACACAGAGCACCGCATTTTCCTCGTTGTCGGTGCGCACGAGATTGATGAGGAGGTCGACCACTTCTTCGGCGTATGGCTCGAACGGTTCGGGAGGGCACATCGCCGTCGGTAACCTGTGGAATATTTCGAGGACACAATTGCGCAGTTTCTGCATGTTTGCTTGGTCGGGCGTGGTCGTCTGGAGGATGCATGGCTGTCGGAGAATGTGAATGAAGGTTGGCATCATGCGCTTGAGGAAAGCTGGGTATGTTTGACCCGTCACATAGTGATCGAGGCTGTCCCGCAATGCTGTGGCAGCTTCTACCTTGACCCGGAGCTCTGCGCAGCACGACAGTTAGCTATCAAATGTACCAATACGCTACAATGCGGGTGGGAGAACACGCGAAACGAAAACGGACGCCGTCCCCGCATACCTATCTCCTGGGTATTGAGCTTCCTCGCGACATCTTCAATCAGGCTTGCCGCAGCCATGATTGCGGCGTGCGCCCGAATAAATCGTGGGGCAGCGACACCCTTGCGCGACGAGCATGCGCAGAAATTCTGGGTTTGTTCCGGTACAGGATGTATTCGTGACTGTGCACTTGAAACCTAAAAGTTAGCAAAAGAAAAAAGTCGCGAGAGCCTCCTGCCCTAGGTGGGTGGACGAGGGTTACTCGACGATGCGGAAACCGACCTTATCGCGCCATGGATTAAATTGACAGCCCGAGTGAGAAAAGGTCCAAAATCTACCCTGCTTTAATCTCTGCAAAATCCGTCAAATCATTCGGCAGCTAAGATGCGGTGATGCTGAAGTTGAACCGCGTGTGTGGAGAATTCGGCTTCTGGTTTGCAGTGATAAGCCCGTCTCGCAAACACGCCTTCGCGGTCCCGATAAATCGAAAAATCCCAGAGCGCGCAAGTAGCTGGGGCCCGCGTTCACCAAAACCAAATGCGCTAGGTACTGCAATAACATTGTTCCGGTGCTAGCGGCAATCCAGGCCCACTCACTCCACTGCCTACCGCACAAGGTCTCGGCGCATCGCTGAGCTTAATCTTATCAATTTGATCTTATCGGACGATCTCATCGCAGCTTTGGTCGTGGGGCAAATCGCAAATATGGAAAATTAACATAGACCTCAGAAGTTGCACCAGCTTTCAGAATTTAGAAACTGTCAACATTCCACAATAATACACTTTTGAATCTGGATTTGTCTCGCGTTACATCACCACCAATAAAGGCTCAAGTGTTTTTGAGAATCGCGACCACTTTTTAATTTTCGTGGTGCCCGTGGATTGTCCATTTTCCTATCCACCTTCTTATACAAAAGGTATGCGGGTTTTGGTGTGGACCTGAAGAAGAAGTAAGGTATCTAATACATACAAAATATCCTAGAAAAGAACGCCCCGGGGTATGCAAAAGCCGTCTGGTAATGTGGCACAAGTGAAGAAGTGAAGACCCAATCAACCGACCCTGTTTTGAATCCATCCCAATTCCTTTTAACCCCTGCGGTTGAAGCGAAGAGCGACCCGTCGCTTCTTCGAGGCCGCAGCGCCAACATCCAACGCCGCGCTAGTGCCAGGCGTGCAGGTTGTGCCGGCAGACAGAGCCATGACGGCAGACCATGTGCCGCTCGCGCAGCGCTGGAACTGAGTGCCGCCAATGCAGTTCCATTGGCCCTCGGGACTGCAGGCAGAGCCGGCAGCAAAACCGCCTCCGGAGCTCGGGGTCTTGGGCGGAGCACCCACGGGCGCCTTGGGGCCATCGGTTTGGACGGGTGCCGATTCCGAGGTGGTAACGGTGATGAAGACACCGCCGCCACCTGGGGGACCAGGCTTGGTAGGTGAAGGTTTCTTGGTCGGAGCAGGAGCGCCGCCAGTAGGAGCGCCGCCACCATTACCACCGCCATTGTTAGGACGACCACTGGGGCGACCGCTAGGGGCACCGCCAGGAGAGCCACTAGGAGCACCGCCAGGAGCGCCCGTTGGGGCATACGTAGGTGAGCCGCTAGGAGCACCGCCGCCATTACCACCACCGTTTCCACCGCCGTTGCCACCTGATGGAGGACGGGCGACGCTACCGCAGCTGCCTTGAGGGAAGACAAGCTGGCCACTGGCAAACGATTGCACCGACTTGCCAGGGTTGGGATACTTGTAGTCCTTGCCCTCCTCCGTGGTGCATCCATTACCGACGTTGGCAACGAGCATGTCGGGAAGCGCCTCGTAGTTGGACTTGCTGCCACCAGCACCAGTGAGCGTGACGGGGGCGCAGTTCATGTAAAACTCGCGGTTGCCAATCTTGTTGAGCCAGGTCCAGGCGATCGTGCCATTCCCAGCAGGGATATCGGTAGGGATAGGGAAGCTATAGTCAAAAGGCACCTTGAAGTTAGGGTCGTTGCCCAAGTTGCCAGGCGTATTCCTCGCAGGGCAGCCACCTTCAATGGAGTGGATGACCTTCCAGACGCTGTTCTTGGTGGGAGGATTGTCGTACGTGATGGATACTTGGCAGGAGCCTCCACCGTGGACAGCGGTGCCGACAAAGGCGAGGGGTTGTGTCGAGCCCAGGGCCATCGTGTTCATCTTGCCGACTTGGTAGACGCCATTGCTTGATTGGCAGGGGAAATCGCTTCCATCAGGCTGGAGAGGGCCGTTGTGCAAAGCCGGGACGGCGTAAGGGGCCGGGTCGCTAATCAAAACGTGTGCGCTCGAGAGAGCGGCAAAGCCACCAGCGGCGACGATGGCGTGGAAAAGCATAGTAACAAACCGTTCCTGACGATTTGTAGAAGATGGGAAGGTGCTGCTAAAGCAGTGTGTAGCGTTTGGCAGGACAGACTCGCTGAGAGAGTGTGGGCGAGTTTTCTGTTGGCTGAACTCAGTGATCTTGAGCTTCGGGAAAGGAAGGTGTGTAGTGCCCCAGGCAAAATTGAGGTCGACTCAAGAAAGAACAAACGGACTAGCCGTTCTGCAAAGAGCGGATGAGACAGCTCGAGGAGTCGGTGAAAACGACTTGGTCCAGAAAAGACTGACAAGAGGAAGCGTCACCGAGGAGGGGGA
>Ga0247760_1002572_pt1 | contig 13405 bp, 8 predicted proteins | sample UWRJL171409R4_FD_179936 | JGI IMG/M metagenome (GOLD analysis project Ga0247760, IMG submission 179936) | Plant litter microbial communities from Arlington Agricultural Research Station in Wisconsin, United States - UWRJ-L171-409R-4 | ecosystem: Environmental > Terrestrial > Plant litter >...
AAATATCAGCCCGGGGGGGTAGAAAAATAAGAAGGTTTTTTATCTAATTATAAAGATTTTCCTTCGAATAACAGAGGTTTTACTATGAATAATAATGATTTTTCCTCTAAACAACAAATAAAATAAAGAGGTTTTATAATAAATAATAACTTTTTCCTCTAAACAAGTACTATAAAGAGGTTTATTTTTTCCTCTATATAATAAAGGTTTTACTTTTTTCCTTTAATAATAATAATAATAAGAGCTAGTCTAAGCCTTTATAATAAAGACATTAGACTACGGGGGGGTGTTGGGTTTTTACAACCCTAACCCGGCCAGTGTGGTTAGAACAGTGTGGCTGGATCCACGCAGCCGCTCCGCGGCTGCATCCGTGGATCTGCACAGCCAAGAACGCCAGACTCCACTGCCAACCTCGTATTCAGTCAGCCAACCTCGCTTCGCAGAAGCGAGTGTGGCCAATGCACTCCGTGCACTGGCCACCCTCACGGCTATAATAACACGGCTTCCACTCTCGAAGATAGAAAGAATAAATCACCTTCAACACACACTGCTTTCCAATGTCTTGACCCCTTTTGCTTTTCAACAAGTTTAAAACGTGTGGAGAACTTAAGGACTAAGGACGTCTGTCTTAAGGTTATAAAACGTTATTTAACCTGTCTTAAGGTATCTAGTTCTTTAAATTTAGTCTGGAGTTAGTTAATAAATACGTCGAAGTTGTCGAAAAGGGCCTAAGTCTTAAGGGCCTCTTTATACGCTTTATCTGTAAAGAGGTCGTTAATTGTCTTAATATGGGGTTTATATTAGCGAGCTGCTACTTTATTTAATAAAGTCTAGTAAACCTGACTTTTCCTTCTTCTTTAAAGAACTGCTTATTATAATAAGTAATATAACTTTAGAGCTAGATTATTTAAGACTTTAGTTATGTAAAGTCTCCTTTAAAGCGTGACAGTAAGAGGAGTTTTACTCGTTTCTTCTGTAAGCTTTTAAGGTTGTTATTCTTTAGCTTAACAGCGTTAAGTTAAGCTTGAAGTTTCTCGATAAGACTGATGTGGCTTTTAGTGTCTTTAAAGAAGGTTTTATTAAGTTCCTTAACTAGTCTCTATTAGTTAAGGTTTAACTTTTTAAGTTATATAACTAACTTATTAATAATAAGGAGCTGAGGCTGAGTTTACGTTTCCTTAAGCTCCTTACCTTTTCTAAAGGTTAATATGTTAGTGGTAGGAGAGGGGTAGTGTCTGGGAATTTAATAAACAGTATTTAAAACTGGGACGTTAGTATTATATTATAACTTACACTTAATATAAGCTTTAAAAGGACTGGCGTAAGTTAAGACAGAACGTATAGTAAGACGTTAATAGGTAAGGGGCGTTCTGAAGACGGTTTGTTAAGTTAGCACTTTTAAACGGGAGGGTTTAATGTTACTGTAGGTTATTGTCGCTATAATATATAAAGGTAAGTCTGAACAGTAGGATATAAATGAATAATTAAATATTAACGTAAGGAATTAAAGTCCCTTACGGTAGTTATAAACATAACTATAGCTATTTATACTAACTAACTAAGAGGTACTTTATACCTTGCTTAGCTTGTCATGCTTAGTGGTGCACCACGTAATTACAGCTAAGCAGTTAACTAAACAGTGCTTAGTGTTATCAGTCCTTGTGGACCACTAAGCACTTTCTTACTGGTTGTAGGGGCTTTAGGTCTTTGCACCCCTGGCCCAGTGCGCCTGGACGGTGTACGCTGTCCTTTCGCACTGTTCCTTCTGCGGGAGATTTGTCGGGCTGCCCCGGCCTAAGTAACAGCCTGCAGGGTCGTCACATGAGGCTATGCTTGAGATTTGCCATAATGGTTAGAGCCCATCCTACCTCTTCTTATCGGCATATCGCAACTTGACAAATCCGCTACGTTTGACACACTCTCTGACCGCTGTTATGCAACCGTCCGTTTCGCTCGATTTTCTGAGCTTTTTGTCTTATTAGCTCTGAACAGGTCGGTTTAAAGCTCTCCCTTCCGCATTTAATGTATTCAGGGCTGCATTGCCTAACTGTAGATAGTTGATTGTACTCTTGAATACTGTTCCTCGGTTTGTCAGTTCTGAATAAGTCTAGGCCATTGTGAGTTGGAAATACGTATATGCCGTTTTGTTACACGTGGTCCGAGGAAGTATAGAAATCTGACGGACAATTATCGAGATGGTCAAGGTTAGCGTCGCTATCCAACTCTGAGAATAGTGTAGAACTGTCTATAAAGTGGGTGTTAAGTGAGTTGCAGATTATTAACATCCTTAGATTATATGTATGTATGAGGTTTTTTTTAATAGATTAATAAGTGATAACGAAATTAACGGTTGGTATAAGTTAGAGAAGTTATAATAGTCTTATAATTTAAGTATATTTTCTACTGGCAGAAAAGACACAAAGCATATGGTAGCAAAAACAAAATCTAAGCTTAAGGCTAAGAACTTAGTTGCTAGCACTAGACGATTTTCTGCTAGCAGAAAAGGTATATAGCCTGCTATTACAAGACTAAATCTAAGCTTAGCCGAGAAATAAGTCCCTTATAAAAAACTTTTACTTAAGAACCAGTAACGTTTAGCAGCAGAATAAGAAATGAATAGCTCTTTCTACCAGCAGAAAAGGTACGTAGCGTATAGTAACGGGGATAAAATATAGGCTTGTGGCTAAGAACTGGGTCTTTATAAGTGTAAATATTCTGCTGGTAGAAACGGTGTAGAATACAGAGGAACGAGAGTTAAATGTTATATATAATTCTCTACTGGCAGAATAAGTACGTACTTAGCAGAACTATATGTACCTGAATATTGAAAAGGTAGGAATTTTTCAACAAGCTAGGAATTTTAATAAGGTAGGAATATCCTTAATAGTAGGAAATAATACTTTATTAACTAGATAAGAGTACAGTGTGACGACCTTACAGGCTGTTACTTGGGCCGGTACGGCCCGACGGATTCCCCGCAGAAAGAACAGTACAGGAGGACGGTACGCACGGTACTATGCACTAGGCCAGGGGTGTAAAGACCCGAAGCCCTTACGATTAATTAAGAGGTGCTCTGTTGCTCCGGGTGCTCTGTAATAGAGTAGGGGAGCAGACAGAGCAAGGTATAAAGTACCTCTTAGTTAGCTAATATAAATAGTCATTATCATAACCACAATAACTGTAAGGGACTCCTAGTTCCTTAAGCTGATATTTAATTATTTATTTATATCTTACTGTTTAAACTTACCTCTGTGCATTATAGTGATAACGACTTATAGTAACATTAAACTCCTGTTTAAAAGTGTTAGCTTAATAAGCTATCTTTAAAACGCCCTTTAACCTTTAATGTTTTACTATACGTTCTGTCTTAACCTACGTTAATCCTTTTAAAGCTTATATTAAGTATAAGTTGTAATATGATATTAATGTTAGAATTCTAAACACTATTTATTAAACTCCTAAATACCCTCTTCCTCCCCTCACTATATCAGTACCTCCTCTTAACCTGTTTATTAAGAATAATAACTAAGTCGGTAATAAGGATATTACTCTCCTAGACCTAGTTAGAGATAGTGGAAACAGGTAACGAAAGAGAGCTATCTTATAAAGAACTCTTAATATTACGACCTGCACCTGACACAGGCCTCGAGAGGACTGGCGCGGGTTAAGACAGAACGTATAGCAGGACGCTAACAGGTAAGGAGCGTTCCGAAGACGGCTTATTAAGCTAGCACTCCTAGACGGGGGTTTAATGTCACTGTAAGTCGCTGTCACTATAATGCATAGAGGTGAGTCTGAACAGTAGGATATAAATAAATAATTGAATACTAGCGTGAGGAACCAGAGTCCCTCACGGTGGTTATGGGCATAACTATAGCTATCTATACTAACTGACTAGAGGTACTTCGTACCCTGCTTGGTCTGTTGTGCTTAGTGGTGCACCACGCAGTTACGGCTAAGCAGTTAACTAAGTGGTGCTTGGTGTTGTCAGTTCTTATGGACCACCAAGCACTTTCTTACTGGTCGTAGGGGCTTTAGGTCTTTGCACCCCTGGCCCAGTGCGTTTGGACAGTGTACACTGTCCTCCTGCACTGTTCCTTCTGCGGGGGACTCGTCGGGCCGCCCCGGCCCAAGTGACGGCCTGCAGGGTCGTCACACTTAGAAGCTTTCAAGACTTACGGAAAAAACATAATTATAACACTTAAGAAAGCGTTAGCTCTTTAACAACTACTTAGGAACCTTAAAATTAATTAGCTACTTAAGTTTACTAGTAGGAGTACCGAGCTATTTCCTTAGCTTACCTATATAAAATGCGATTTTCAGCTTCAGGTAATCACTATAATAAATTAGAAAGTCCTTTATACTGTAAGCTAGCTTAAAAGTAACTCTAACCTTTAATTCTTAGTAATTATTAAGAATTATTTAAACTTTATACTTACAGATCGAAGGACTATTACTGTTAAGGTCTTTAACAAGTATACAAGATAGGTTAACTTTAAGTCGGAAATTATTAAGATATATAAAGTCTAAGATAAGTAGAAATAAGCTAAACACTGCTTAGAGAAGCTAATATAGCGATTTTTAATAACCACTTACGTATCTACCTTTAACCAGGACTAGTATTAAGTTAGTTAGGATAAGTCGGCTTCAAAGTACTGGTTTTATAAAGGCTTAAAGGATAATATTAAAGATAAGCTTTAAAAAAAAGACTGTTATATGTTCGATTTCGATCAGTATACTGTTAAAGCTATTATTATCGATAACTAGCTGTTTAAATAACGATTAGAAAAGAAGGGCTACTACTAGCAAAGTACCCTCCTTATAATTAACAGGAAAAACATATTAAAGCTTTTCCACGCTAATTACTGACATTAGAGTACTATGTATAGCACTTACCTTAATCTAATAGATATTAAAATAGTAAACTGTTAGAATCGGCTTAACTATAATAAACTATAACAATAACAGTAATAAAGATTACTTAAAGATATATCTTAAGTCTAGTACTTTAATTATGATAAGAAAGGCTATATAGTACGGCAGTGCCCTTTCCTGAAAAGAGTTAGTTAGAAATTAATTTTAGACGGAGGAAAACATATTAGGTTTAACTTTAAAGATATCTACATCTAGATAATAAGTAATAAGGAGGACTGTACCTAGAGAAGCAAGTATAATTAAAGTCCTTAATTCTTAATTAATTTACTTATAAAATAAGCTACTTTTAAACGTAGTAAGGTATTTTATTCTTCAGGTATTTTACCTTAACCTGGTTATTATAATTATAAAGGTTATTTAGTTTAATAAATTAGGCGATAAAGTTAGTATAGTGGAGGGTCTCTTATATAAAATCTTAAAAGTTTAAAAGCGCCACTATATATATATTAATAATAATATAAACTAGGTTAAGAATTTTAAAGAGGTTAGTGTAGTTTTAAATATTAGTTAATTATTATATGCTGTCTTCTAGATAGTCTGTAATTATTTTAATACAGGATTAGATACGGGTATATACGTTACCCGCTAAGTGTTAAGAGGTGTAAAGTATCTAATTAAATGGTAAAGGATATATGTTTTAGTTTAGACTAGCTTTAACTTAAGTGTAATATACTAATTAATGTATTCTTCCTATCGTTCTTAGATATTCTTAATCGCGCCACTAAAAATAAGTAGTTCAGCACCTTTTAGGCATTAGTTTATTATCGTAAACGTATTAAGGTGGGGGCAGGGTAAGTTAAGCGTGGAAGTTTATAGTATATTACTATTACTGTTATAAGGGGGTATTTAAAATATCTTATATTAGTTTAGTTAATGTATCGTGCTCTTAAGTCCCACTATTATTTTTATTACAGTGTAGAGGTAGTTCTTAGCCTTTTACTTTTAATAAGAAAGGGAGTTAATCTGCTAATAAAGGGATTCCTGGTTTTAAGTGTATAATTTAACTATATTATTAATAATAGTAGAAAACGTGTAGAATTCATCTTTTTTAATAAGTGAGATACGTTAAAGGATCCTAAACACTTAAATGTAGTTCTAATTATTGTTATTGTAAATGGCTGTAAGTCTGGGGAAGTCTGAAAAAATCTTAGATCTGGTGTGTTACTGCGGGTTTATTAACGGTTAGTCTGCTATTAGTTACAGGTTAGGTTCCATTAGCTGTAGTTATAAGGGGCGAAATTTTTTTCACTGGGGTAAGGCTTCTTTTCATGGTCTGGGACGGAAGTGGTTTCTGAAGGCGGGTTTTGGGGTCGGGTCGGTACTGTTTTACTGGCGGGATGGAGTTAGGTTCCTACGTCCTGTAGGAGCCGTTCCTCTAAAGTTTTATGGTGTAATAAACTGTCACGGTACGGAGCTTAAGTTGTGGAAAATGACTTGTTATTACAGAGAGAAGAGGTGGTAGAGCGCGGAGCTGCTATCCTGCTAGCTATTGTCAGAAAGAAGGGGGCCCTGGGCATCTAGTCAGCGGAGCTGACTGGATACCTGGCACTGCCAGTACGCCAGTGAGCCTCAGCCACCAGAGTGACGAAGCCTGAATCCTGCAGAATAGTCTATAAAGAAGCCACTGGATTCCAGCCAGAGCCAGAGGAGGGGAGTGAAGACGAGGAATACAATCACGCAGTTGCAACCCCTTCAAATCCACAGAATCCAGAGTGCCGCGCTTCCAACAGCTATATGTGTTCTAACACGTGCCCGCTACGCTAATGGATTGAGCCGTTAGCGCTGTGACAGTTGGGGGTAGAATACGCGAGAATGGAGGTAATGGAGTAACATAAAGCAGTTAAAACCAGTCAAAACTGTACTATTTATTAGAATTAACACTAAAATTAACACCAGAATCTACATCACCACTTTCGCCGGCCTCGCCAAGGCTTGCATTCGCGTGAACCTTCTGCGAGGCCCTCTTGCCAGCATTGGTAACGCCAGGAATTCTGCAGGCAAATTTGCCGGGCATTTCTGGGATTCTATTGGCCAATTTACTACTGTGGAACCCTCGCAAGCCCGTTCGCTCGCCGGTATGAATGCTGTATTAAACCGACGGTTTCCTCGCCGGTGGCGCCAAATGGGCACCGGCAAAAGCCTCGATTACGCTAAGAAAACCTTACCGGAGCCAGAAATCGGCAACCCAAACGGCACCCTAGGCAACTTGGGCACTCAAGTTGACATTAAGATTCGCTGAAGTACCAAGTGATATCAAAATCCATTCCTTGGCATGATAATTACCAAGTTTTTTCTCTTTGTAATTCCCAACCACATTCAATACGCACCAAACTCATGCGGCGTCCCATACTTTTGCGGCCTCGCCTCCCTATGCAACTCCCGATAGTCATAATACAAAACCCAATCATTGTCCACAAACACCCCAATGTCAAACCCCTCCTGTCCCGCCTCAATTGAATGCCCATTCACGCTCAGATAACACCCATTCGCCCTCCCCTCCTTCCACCCCTCTTTCTTCGGCCTCCACACCTTCGTCACCTTCCCTTTCTCCTCCCCTTCAATCCCCAGCTCCCCCAGATCAACCTCCACATTCTCACCCTCTCCCATGAAAGTCAAGCACCTCGTCCCGCAATTCTTGCAAAACAAAAAATTAAACCCATCCGGCCTCCGCTTGTACGTCCCCAATTCGGAAAGGGGATCCAGCGGAGACAAAAGGAGGAAGTCATCGGGCGCAAAAGGCACGCGCACGTGCAGGGTGCCGATCTTGTGGCAGATGGTGCAGTTGCAGCGGGCAAAGGTTTGGAAGGGCTCCGGGGCGGGTGAGTGGGGGAGGGTGAGGAAGACGATGTAGGAGGTGAAGCCGCAGTGGCAGGAGCCGCGGAAGGGGCGGCGGGTGGGGCTTGTGGTTGTGGACATTTTGTCGGGTTGTTTGTGAGATTTTTGGTGGTTTGGTTGAGGTTTGGAGAGGAGAGACAAAGGGTAGGTAGATGGAGCAGGGCTTTATATCTTGTTGTCCGGGGTGTTTCTTTGTTGATGTTTGGCGCTGAGAGAGCACAGTTGTCGGGTCTTTTCCCACTGACTAAGCTCCTGTATAGCAGCCAATAGGCGCAGACGTACCTTGGGTCACACCGCTTCTGGTGACACGCCAATATTCCTCAATGGCAGGAACCTGCAGAACTCAGCATGCAGTTGTTATGGAGGCAGGGAAGAATATTTCCTAGGCAGCATAGCCCAGAGATGAGTTGGGATCTATCATGTTCGGAGCAGACTTTTAGCCACAGCTGAATCAGGGAAAGTAAATTTTTAAATAAATAAAAAGAGAGAGAGAGTACTGCAGAAAATGTTGGGAAGAGAAGCGTAAAACATTATGAAGAAGAACCAAAATGTTGAAAAAGAGAAGAAGATAGAAGAGAAAGAAAGGAAAAACGACGGCGATCTTCACTCCCGTCCTGAACCCGGTTGCCAATCCAGACCACGGTACTCAGCATCTGCCTGCAGATCCGCCAACCGGTGGCCAGCCGTCCCAGCAATGCGAACATCACTCCCGTTGCCGTCACGATCATCAAGTGTCCCCTTATCACCCCAAAACAGCCTCTCATGGTCCCATTCATCTACCAAGACCACCAGGGCATGTATGTCCCCATAAGTTGAAGGCTGCGAGCCCTTGGGCTGAACACGTATCAAGTACTCAGCCAAAAGCGCCAGAGTAAGAAACAAAAGCGCGATAGTCACCAACGGGAGCGTAGCCATAAACACCCAAGCCAACGCCGAAAAGCCAAAGCTGAAAACCCAAGGAATCAGTGACTTATACACGAAGATGACGAGGACAGGCCAATTCCGGACGTTCTCCATCAACATGTTGGAATCTGGATTCGTGCCGCGAGCACCAGTAGCCGCGCGTCGCCAGATGGCCTCGTCGCGGGCGAGACCGCCCAGGACGTCGATGAGGTGCAAGCCAAAGAGCAAGATCGAGAGGCCCGCGCATTGGACTAGGAGGCCGGCCCATTCACGACGCTGTCCGACGGAGTCGTTGCTGTACTTAATCTGAACCTGGGCAAAGAACTGCCAGATGCCTGCAAAGTTGATGGGTGCTCTGTTTCGGCGGACAGAATCCAAAGAGGCGGTGTGCTTGATGCGGACGGCGACGAGGGCCACAGTAAGTGCAAAGAGGGCGTATAGGGCGAAGATGGCCCAAATCCAGTTGGCGATGGTGCGTGTGGCGGGTATCAAGTCGCGCATCGATGGCTGTTTAGACGTCGGCGTCCTCAGAGTGGGCTCCGAGTTCCGGCCGGAGCGGTGATCGGATGCCGGCGTGGGGCTAGAATCGGAGTTCGGAGTGGGGCCGCGACAGGTTCTCGCGGTAGCCAAGGGGTTGCCGCTCCACGATTCGACGTAGCGGGCCCTCTCGTGAATCAAACACCAGGTGCAAATGATGGCCTGGAATAACAGCCCGGTACCTAGGCCCAAAAGCCCCCAGCCATTGAAATCGAGTCCGAAGCGGTCCGGGCCGGGATCACCATCGTAGTGGATGGCTAACTTGTCGGCTGCTGAGTCGATGTCGACCGTGGCAATGACGGTAACTGGGAAGGTCATAATCGTGGCCCCGCTGTAAGCCAGAACATGGCCCACGGCCCAGATTGTGTTTGCAGGCCAGCCGTTGGGGCTGCCGACCTGGCGCGAAGTGGTGAACAGGCGGAGATTAGTGTTGTGTCGCAGACGGCCCTCACGCCACATCGCCCAGCGCAGGGTCGTTGCATGTATCGAGTCGAGACAGCTGGAAATACAGGTAATAGCGAACTGGAGGAACAGCGGGATGATGACCATGGTTGGCTCTGATACGAGGTAGACGCGGTGGTCGCTGAGGTAGGGCGAACTTGTTTTCTTCCACCCGTAGATCATCGAAGCGCCAATACGTGCGACACGCGCAAAAAGGAAATACGGAATTCGGACCGGGCCTGAAGCGATCATGTGTATTGCGGTCGATAGGGTGGTAAGCGATGCTCCCCAACCGAGAATGAGACCAACAATCATCAGGTCGCGTGTCCATCGCTCGCGGTTTGAGACGGCTTGGTTGTTAGACGCTACTTTTCCAGACTCGATGGACGGCAGTGTTTCGGATGAGTCGGCATGCTGAGATGAACCGGATGGCCCCGGTTTAGTCCAAAGCCAGGTCAAAGCCAGGCGGTATGGCTTTTCCGCAACCATAGTAAGCGAAGAAATGCTGCTGAATTTTCTTGAAGGTGGGAACTTGGCGAAGCATTGCACACAGGTACAGAAAGCATCGTGAAATACAGAATGCTGAAATATTGCCTACAACTATGTTGAGCCGAGGTATCCTCACAGAGGGAGCCAGCCAGACTCCGAGACCCAATCAACACAGGCATTATTTTGAGTGGGTAACACAGATGGTAAGGTCTGAAAAGTTTGTTTTGATAGGAAGCGTTGAAAGCCAGCCACAAGCCTCGCGGAGAGTAATTGCTCCGCGCGAGGATTTTTTATCGAGGATTTTTTATCTCGGATATCTTTCCTGGCTGCACGAAGCCACGAATTGTTCCCAAGATGGTGTCCTTGTCGGCGTCAATTGGAAACTCCAAGAATAGACCTCTGAGAGAGATGTCAGCGGGGCTGGCATGTTATTGGATACATGCACATCTCTATCAGCAGCTCACCGAAACAGTGGGGCTGAGCAGCGACGAAGTCGAGGGGCTGTGCGGTGTAACAAAGAGAATCTGGGAGCCGTTACCTCGGTAGGAAACCATCAGGCACTGGCCATTCTTCTGAATGCAGCACCTTGCAGGCGCCGGCGATGTGTGGCGGCGAATCATGTCGGCATATTCCGTCGTCATCGGTCAGTACGCGCCCTCGCATTCAACTTACGACGCATTCGCATTATGTCTTCACAGCCGGTGTTTCCGACAAACCGAGGACCAAAATCAGGGAGGGCGCCATTTCATCGTTGCCTGAGGAAACATAAAGGGGCAAGAGCTGCGACAGCGTCCTGGGGTTCCATTTTGATAAACAATCCAGGCAGTTACTAATTACACAATCCCACCACCGCATCTTCAATAGCAAAGCAACTCCGCTCTCTATCTATCGTCAAGTCTGTGACCAAAATGTTTGCTGTCACACCACTCATCCCGTTCCTTGCGGTCACATCGGCTCTTGCATCGGGTCGCTCGCCTAATGCTCAAGGCAGGTAAGAGGCAACCCCAACATCTCCCGCTAATTAAGGGGCACACATACCAATGAGACGACAGCGGCCCTCAAGCAGTCCTTGACTCGGAACACAAAGCAGCGGTCTACTACGACGGTGACCCCAACGCATTCGAATGGGTCAACGCCATCCACTACAAGCTGAGTGAATGTCCTCCGGACCTGCCCTGCGGGGTGGAAAACGACACACACTTCATCTGCGCGCCGCGCGTCGACGCAAAGTGTCCGAAACGTGTTGGGCCATTGTACTCTGATGTCCGCGTCCTCGTCGGCTGCGAGTCCTTGCCCGTCACCGCCCCTCTCTGCCCTCGCAATAAGTGCGAGCCCGACTGCCTCTGCAGAGAAACGCTCCTTTGGCATCTGCAGAGCCTCCTACTCGAGAACCTTGACAACGGTCCAAAGGTAGATGAGCACTAGACTGGGAACAGGGACCTTTGAAGAACAATGGTCTAGGCTGACGCTGGGCTGGCATGGATGATCATTAGTGGAGTGGTGATTGAAGTGCCTTCCATCACATCCATCACACCGAAAAGTCTGCAAGTTGAACCAATTTATGAACTCTCTAATCCTCACGAACTTTCTGTGAAAAAATGCGTGCATAACTGTAACCTCAATATCACAACACGTCTAGGCCGCACTCACTGTGTTAGTCCGGAAGACTGAAGCTGTTTGTATAACTTTACTCTTAGTAACACGACGAGAGGAAAGCGCTAAATGATCCCCAACCAGAAAGAAGAGGTAAGTAGATGTGGTGAGTATCAAGATGGCCACAATACCCATTCGGAAAGCATGCTGATGAGCTGGAGCGCAGCAACTGCTGGGGTTGATATTACTCTTCAGGCGTTTTCCCAACGAAGATTTTTCAAGTGCCTTGGCAGACAAATATTGTTGAGAAAACAACACCAACCCCCAATCGACCTCACCACAGCCTCACAGTTTCAACCGCATATAACAGACCTGATTTGACTTGCTGCATGACATGCATCTCGGTTCTAGTGCTACGAGCTGGGGTTAGTCACCTAGCCAACTGGATGAAAGGATGTCAGGTCAAATTGAGCGCGTCGTATGTTTCCCTGATGGACCTTACCTCAATGCCAGCGGTCTAACCACGTTCGACATAGAGAACGGTGGGAATCCCCAGCCTTCTCCTCTCGCCCAAGTATTACGACATGACGATTACCTGCGGCGGCATGGAGTTCAAGGCCCATCGAGCCATCGTCTGCCCCCAATCGCGCTTTTTCGACGCTGCGCTCTCCGGAGGCTTCAAGGTGCGCCTACTTGACTATCTACATTGGGTAGTTCACTTCGTTGATTGAAATTTAGGAAGCCGCGACACAGGTTATCGATCTGCCGGAAGACGACCCTGATATTCTCCAGCTCCTCCTAGAGTTTCTCTACACCGGGGAATATGACCTTGGTGGAATGGGAGCACCAGCGGCTCCCAAAGAACCCCCACAGAAAGATGACAAGGCAGTCAGTCCATGTCGTCCAGGGTCTCACTGCCTAAGATCTTTTCACCGCCATCCATGTATATGCGATGGCCGATCGATATCTAGTTCCCGGCCTGCAAGATTACGCCACACACATGTTTGAATACATGGCAACCCGTCTGTGCAAAACGTTACCAGAGTGGCCAAACGTGGTGGATTTGGTGTTCTCCATCACCCGGGAATATGATGAGCTTCGCGACGTTGCCAGCGAGATTTCCTCTAAATGGTGCTCTAAGCTTGAGTTTAGGGACAAAATGCGGCCAATAATGCGAAAGCATGGGGATTTTGCTTCAAGAGTTCTAGGCTACACGAGTCCGCTCCCTCGCGATCATTTCTCTTCTACTCCTGGAGCGTTTCGCAAACGTCGGAAAGGTTATCTTCTTGAAGGATATGACTTTGATGGTGAAAACGCATTCAAGCGAGCACACGACAAGCGAATTCACAGTCTTGAGAAGACCAACTCGCTGCAATCAACTCAATAGAGCCAAAGCGCGCCAGTAAACGGGCTCGCAATTCAGGCTGGGACTAGGTACCCTAGCACTGTAGCATGGAGTCTGGAAAGTGTGTAGGATATCCATACCAACCAGTTATTCAATCTCACATTCCTCCCTTTGGTACCTTGCCTACATTACACTTACTTAAAACAAATCCCCAAGATCAGCCTTGCTCCCCCCCCCATGTAACGCCCCAAAAATGGGTGCCATGCCTGCAACCATCATCTTCCTCGCCAGCTCCGTCCTCACCCTCGGCCCCCGCACCACATCCAT